>MPLT02122330.1_pt1 | contig 32162 bp, 28 predicted proteins | sample 1617391 | NCBI WGS metagenome assembly MPLT02 (sample SAMN05944800, study PRJNA350692) | marine metagenome | biome: marine; feature: ODZ; material: water; isolation source: 70 m water sample filtered on 0.2 um supor filter | place: Pacific Ocean | collected 2012-04-08 | depth 70m m
CCACTCCGATGGAGTGGCTTGCAGAATTTGCTCGAATTCGATTGTCTTGCGGATTATTCGCCTCCCGGCGGGTTTGCCTGCTCTTCGTACTCTTCAGGATCGATTTCTTGGACTGCCATTGCCTCGGCATCTTTCTGATCCTGATCACTGGCATCCTCCTCGTCGCCTGCTCCGCCACAGGCTCCCCAAATACCCAAGAATACAGCCAATACGATGTGTTTCATAGTCGATTTAACGTTCTGATTTTTGTTTTTCATCATTTTAAATCAACAGTTTAATTAACGTACACCAGGCTTCCAGGGCTTGCCTTGGTTGGGATTCAAAACGACCAAGTTCAGCCCATCGGAAACAGACCCGCCTTCCATATGCGTTTCCTCCGCCCGCTGGAGTTGGGCATTGTATTCGGTGGCCGTTCCCTGCTTAACGCCGCCATCCACGGTGACCCAGTTGGCGTCGTCTGTTTGCAACCCGGTCATGCTGTGGGTTTTAATCCCTGGGCCAAAGAAACCGGCCTGAAACTGGTTGGCGTCGACGTCGAATTTGATGGTTTGTGAGTGCCCCCAGTGATGCTGGTTAGAGCGATCCCCAGTCACATAGCGCCAACGATCGTTGTGGTTGGCTCCGCCGAATTTCTTCCAATAATCATTCTTTTCGGCTCCCGTAGCCCCTTTGCCATTGCGAGTTGAAGCTAGAATGGTTGAGCCGACCGAAAGATCCCCCTGCATGTGAATGCCGTAACTTTGCATGTCTTCACCCATGTAGCGGGTTCCGCCTGCGGCGAAATCAGACCAGGACGCCCTGGTTTGCTTCGCTACATTGGCGATTGCTTTAGGATCCAGCGGCGAACAGTAGTTTTTGAAATTATTGAGCACCTCACGAATCGGAGTGTTGACCATCCATTGGATAGTTTCATAGGGATCAGCGTTGTCTTGATATCCCATAGCCTTGGCGTAAGAGGTATCCCCCACCATGTTGGGATCCAAGTGCGGGGTTATCCCTCCGGTTTCAGAGCCGTAATTTTGATAGGCGGTGAGATAGGTCTTCAGTTGATTGGAACATTTCAACCGGTTGGCTTTCATTTTGGCCTTCGCCAAGGTGGGGAGGAGCATGCTGGCTAGGATGCCAATGATGGCAATGACCACCAGCAATTCGATCAGGGTAAACGCTTTTTTCATGTGGGTTAATTCAGTCTAGGTTGATATTGCTGAATTAAATAGCATTTGGCGTGCCCCTGCTCAAGTCCCGTTTATTGGGGGAAAGCGCTCTTCTGCTTCGGTCAGCGCGTCAATTCTCACACTTTTAGCGTATTTTTAACGCACCGCTCCCGATCCGATCTCCATAAAAAAACCGCGCCACCTAATTGGTGGCGCGGATGATTTTTCAGTTGTCTCCTGAACCGTTACTCGGAGCTATTCCGTACCTTCCGGTTGCTCAGGATAACCTTCCTGGCCTTCGCCAGAATCACTGGAGCCGGCCTCTGCCGATTCTTCAGCGGCGGCGTCGTCGGCGCTTTGCTCACCTTCGCCTTGGGCGCAGCCAATTGCGAGCCCAGCGGCGAGCAGAGGAGCCACCCAGAGGGTTCGGATCAGGGTAGTTTTAATTAGTTGCTTCATAATGAGTTGTCTCAAGAACAGAATAAACTTATTCCTAATCGGGAAGCAAGTTCATTAAGGCGTCTGATCGGGAAGCAAGTTCATTAGGTTCAGTCCGTCAGCTAAGCATAAGCCCTCAGCGCGAACCTTTTCGGCCGCACGCAGTTGGTCATTGTACTCGGCTTCAGTGCCTTGCTTGGTGGAGCCATCAGCCATCACCCAGTTGCCCTCGCCGGATTGGAAACCCGAGAGGCTGAAGTCTTTGCTACCAGGACCATAGAAACCAGCAGCGAAGGCCGTGCCATCATGGATATCCATGGCGCTGGATCCCCAGTGATGCCCACGGGAACGATTGCTATTAACATATTTCCATTGATCGTTATGGTTACAACCACCCTTAGCATTGAAGTATGCATTGGCTTGGTCACCGCTGGCGCCCTTAACGTTGCGTGTGGACGCAAGGATCGTGGTGCCGACACTCACATCACCCTGCATCTTGATGGCGTAGGATTGACGGTGCCAGTGGTGATCGTAGTTGTGATTGCTACCATTACGTTCCGACCAGGACTGTTGCCCTTGCTTACGAAGGTTGGCGATCACTTTGGGATCCATCGGCGACACGTAGGACGAGAAGTCATTAAGGACTTCTGAAATGGCGTAGCTACGGGACCACTGACGGACTTCCCACGGATCGTGCCAGTCGGCGTAACCCAGAGCTTTGGATACTCTGTTGCCGTTGGCACCAGTTAATTGTGCATCCAGATGGGATACGGCACCGTTAGCGTTCGATGCGTAGTTCTCGTACGCAGCCTGATAACTCTTGAGCTTGTTGCTACACTTCAAGCGGTTGGCCTTAGTTTTGGCCTTTGCTAGCGTGGGCAACAACATGCTCGCCAAAATGCCGATGATGGCTATCACCACCAGCAACTCGATAAGAGTAAATGCTTTTTTGGTATTCATGGTTGTTTGTTGTTTTGGGTTTAGGTTTATGCCCGTAAATACAGGCAGTTCGAGTAACTTAAGCAAAAGTTGTGCCACGATAATAATGCTTATTTTTCAGTAAAAACCAGCGATCATCTACCTCCGGAGTGATTTCAAGGTGAAGATTTCTCTCCTTTTGCGTGAATTCCACCAAGTCTAAGTAACACTTTGCAAACAATGGCTGCCGATCGAATCGGCTGCGTTCATTTTCCCACCAAAACCCATGAAAAAAACAAAAAAACGCCGCCCCGAAGGGCGGCGTCTGAATTATTTTGCGTGTTGTAGACTTATCGCTGGTCTGGGCGAGCCACCAGAATAGCCAATCCTGTTGAGGTAGACATACCTTCAGATTGCACTTTATCCGCTGCAATCATTTGGACATTGAAGTCGCTGGCGGTTCCCTGCTTAGTCGAGCCGCCGCTGGTGACCCAGTTGGCCTCATCGGATTGGAAGCCAGTCATGCTGTTATTCTTAACTCCAGGGCCGTAGAAGCCAGTGGTGCCCAGATTGCCGCCAGTAGTATCGTAGGTAGCGTGGCTCCACCATTTTTTACTTGAGCCGAAACCAGTATTACGAGCAGGAAAACGCCAGTTACTTTTATGATTATCGGGTCCTTTAGCGTCATAGTAGTCTTTACGATCGTTACCAGTGGTTTCACTCTTAATATTGCGGGTCGAAGCAATCACCGTGGCATCAACGGCCGTGTCGCCACCGAAATGGATGGCATAGCTTTGGCGCCTGCCAGTTAATTCGCCGCTGCCAAGATTGTTTTTACCTTTATATTCAGCGAAGCTTTTTGTGCCGTACTTCCGCTGCTCAGCAATGGCCTTGGGGTCCAGCGGAGATGAAAGTATAGCAAGTTGCACGAGCGACTGACGCAATTCATAGCCATGCATCCAGCCGACCGTCTGAAGGATTCGATCATCATCGCCATATCCCTTGGCTTTGTACGAACCCTGGTTAACGTTATCAGCATCCAAATGAGGTGTTTGTCCCTCATACGCGGAGCTATACGACTGATAAGCCTTGGCGATGGAGCCCAAGTTGCCTGAGCACTTGAGGCGGTTTGCTTTGGTCTTGGCCTTAGCCAGGGTGGGTAGCAACATGCTGGCCAGAATGCCAATAATGGCAATCACAACCAACAATTCGATTAGGGTGAACCCTTTGGTGTTTTTCTTCATTTTATTTCTTTCTTTGTACTGCGTTACGCTATCCGTAGCGGAGGAAGAGCCATTGTAATGCCCCTCCAGTTAGCGGTATGCCTTTCGGCAGTTGGCCAGCCTTTTGCATTTTTAATGCCAGAGAGAAACGTAATATTTTTTCGAATAAATAGGCCAAAATAAAATCTAACGGAGTCGACTTTCAATTTTCCACGCATAATTGCGTGAAATATCTTAATTGCAGGTTATTAATATTCAACACTCAGAAAGGGTGCCTCCTTAGCTGTTTTTGGGAGATTATCCATTTTTTCTTGATAAACAGCTTTGTTTTGCATATTTCTTGTTTCAGACGGAGTTATTCGAATGAAGAAAATCATTACCCAAACCATTGTTGTGGCTTTCACGGCCGGTTCACTGATGCTAACAACCGCCTGCGGCGGCGGAGAGGACGAAGCAGCTGCCGAGCAGGATGCTGCGGATGCGGCTTCTGAAGCGCAAGGTGATGGCGAAGAAGCTGATCCATCAGAAGAAGCGCCTGCCGCCGAGTAGCCTCAAATCTTATAATTAAGTTTCAAGCCACCCTGAAGGGTGGCTTTTTTCGTGTTTGTTAGATATAGCCCAAAAAACGCCCCCGCTTTGAAGCGGGGGCGTTCATGTAGACCGTTTGAATCTTAGGGCGTTACGGTTGCTTGGGATGCAAGACTTGCAGGCAAAGCCCGCGGCTCAGTGAATTGCCCTCACCCTGCACTTTGTGGGCAGCGGCCAAACCCATAGCGAATTCCGATTCGGTTCCTTGCCGGGCTGAACCATCAGAAGTCACCCAGTTGCCTTCGCCGGCCTGAAATCCGGTCATGCACAGTTGTTTATGCTCTCCGGCAGCCCGGAAATATTTTTGGCCAGCAAAAACAGGCGTATCATGATTTTTTGTACCCATTCCAAACAGGCGATATTGATTGCTAGTTGTTCTTTGGGGCTTCGCCTTAATTGGATATTGCCATTGATCATTGCCATCATTGCTACCATTCCCATTGCCATTCCAGCGTTTGTTCCAGTTTTTCGGCCCATGAGCCCCGTTGCCGCTATAGCTATATACCAAATTGCGAGTTGTCGCCGCCATGGTGGCCGCCACTGCAGAGTCATTTTGCAACGTGATCGCATAGCTCTGTGATTGCAACGCCACTCGTGAACTATCGTTGTGCGCACCCTTCATTTCGTCGAAGTTTTTGTACTTTTTGCCTCCCATGTTGTTGCCGTTCTTGCGCTGGAAAGCAATCGCTTTAGGGTCTAGCGGGGAAGCCAACGTTGACAAGGTGGCTAACGAAGTTCGAATCTCAAAAGCTTGCATCCAACTATCAATGCGAAATTGGGCGTCATTCCCTCCATAGCCTTTAGCAACGGCATTCGATGCATTGGCGTTATCCGCATCCAAGTGGGGTGTTAGCCCATCATAGGCGGAGGAGTACCCTTGAAAGGCTTTGGCAATATTACCTAAATTACCAGAACACTTGAGCCGGTTGGCCTTGGTCTTGGCCTTCGCCAAGGTGGGCAGAAGCATGCTGGCCAGAATGCCAATGATGGCAATCACCACCAGAAGCTCGATTAGTGTGAATCCTTTTTGTTTTTTCATATTTTTCTTTTCTCAGTTGAGCAGGGCGGACGGACCGCATCACGATGCTCCTCTTTGCATAATGCGTGCCAACTTTGCCCACTACAGTCATGGATGTGTCATTTTATAAGGGATATAATCAAAAAAAAGGATTTTTATGTGCCTGGTTTGGCAAGTTATCAGACCATCAGTGAAGGACTATTGGTCACTTTTCAAATTTTGTGCACATCTCCGCCCATTCTCCACGCTGCTGCGTGTTTTCCCCGATTGAATGGCGTGAGAAGGTTACTTTATTCTAGCCATGAGCTTAGTAATCCGATAGCGAGGTGCGCGTGAAAAAAACCATATTAACCCACGTTTCATGCCTTACTCTTTTCGCAGCAATTGCTTTCTCTGGGTGCAGCCCAGAACAGCCCGCGGCGGAGGTCACTGAAGAAGAGGCGGCTGATATCTCTGAAGAAGAAGCCAATGCTGATGCTGATGCCCAGCCGATCCCTGATGATTCAGAAGGGTCCGAAGAATCCGAATAAATCAAATTGATCGGTTGACTGCCGATTTATCTAGTGAATCCCCGGTTCTATACCGGGGATTTTTTTTGATACCCTCTAATGATAATGAAAACAAAAAACGCCGCCCCGAAGGGCGGCGTCTGAATTCTGTAGAACCGTTCGTCTACTGTTGCGGACGCTGGAAGTGAGCGTTCAAGCCAGGGTTCGGGTCTTGGCCCTCACCCTTGCCCTTAGCAGCCTCAGCGAGCTGAGTATTGAAGTCTGAAGCACTGCCTTGCTTGGTGGAGCCGTCCGACGTCACCCAGTTGGCTTCATCGGTGCCCAAACCTGTCAGGCTGTGGTTCTTGTGACCAGGGCCATAGAAGTTGACATTGAACACAGGGTCGGTTCCGGCAGCGAGATCACCCAACGAGGCGTACGCGGCGAATCCATGGCCGCCAGCAGTTCCCCAGTGACGCTCCAAGTTGCCGCGGTTCGGATAGCGCCAGCGATTGTTTTTGCTCTCGCTCCACATCTTGTTGTAGGCTCGGTATTCATTCACTCCGGAGGCGTTGTTGTTCCGAGTGGAAGCCAGCACGGTGGCGGACACCGCGGTGTCACCTTGGCACCAGATCGTGTAGCTTTGGCTCAAGCGATCCATCCGGGTATTCCAGCCAATGCCGCCACCCATTTCCGCGAAGCTCTGGAAACGGCCACCGTTGGTGCGGTTGCCGTAACGACGCTGTGACGAAATGGTCTTCGGGTCCAGCGGGGAAGCCAACACGCTGATTTGGTTCAGTGTGTTGCGGATTTCGAAGCCCTGAGCCCAGCCCACGATGGCGTGAGCTTGATCCCAGTTACCATAACCTTTGGCTTTGCACACGCGGTGGCCATCGGCATTAGTGTTTTCGGGATCCAGCTGAGGCACGGTGCCTTCGTAAGCGGAGGAATAAGACTGGAATGCTTGCGCAACGCTCTTCAGGTTGCCGGTGCATTTTAAACGGTTGGCCTTGGTCTTGGCCTTCGCCAAGGTGGGCAGAAGCATGCTGGCCAAAATGCCAATAATGGCAATTACCACCAGCAGCTCAATCAATGTGAATCCTTTATTTTTCATGATCTAATACGGGTTTGAGTTATAGAGTTATGGGATGATCCCAGTTTGTTACCTTGAGCAATGAATATGCCACGAACCCAAAAATCGATTTTTTTATAAAAATCTGATTTTTCACTGGTTTTTAACCGTAAATATATTTTCTTTTAAAAAAAAAGGGGGGAGCCTTCTGTTTTAAGGAAAGGGCCGAATTTATTACCGCGTGATTTTCACGCGCTTGCTCAATTATTTATCAATGGAGTGAGTTTATTTATTCTAGACAACGCTGGTTCAGTGATTAACATCGGCGCGTATGAAAAAACTCCTCGTTTTCCTGCCAATTGCCGTGTGCACCTTAGGAATGACCCTGGCTGGTGGATGCGCCTCTGGTGAAGAAGATATGTCTGATCAAGACCAAACCAATGCGGATGCCGAGCCGGCTCTCACCGACGACGAGATGGAACTCGAAGAGAATCCTGGCGGTGAAGGCGAAGGCGAGTAAATCGCATCCCTGCCTCATAGGAATCCATCACACAACTTCTAATCACACCGCGCGGCCTGGGCCGCGCGTTTTTTTTGCCGAACCGCTGGCGTAAAAAACACATTGCTTCTCGTGCCTTAATCCCATTAATCTCCGCGCCCGCTCAAAGGGCCCACGTGGCGGAATTGGCAGACGCGCTAGATTCAGGTTCTAGTCTCAGCAATGAGGTGCAGGTTCAACTCCTGCCGTGGGCACCATCTATTTCTGATATATTCTTCACCCTTTTTAATTAAATTGGCCTTTCTTTCGATTTTAAGCGGTTTTCTCACAATCTCAAATCCATAAATTTATCGACAACTTCATTGAGCACCAACGCACACAACCAACTTAAAGCCCTCGTTTCGTTAGAAAATTTAGGCACGTTGGAACTCACCGAGTGCTCCCTATCCACGTCCTAACTTGAAAAAATCTTGCGGATGTTCAAAAAAACCGACGTTCGATTTTGACCCACGGCTGTCCCCTTGCCTCTACCGCTCCCCGCCGCTAGGCTCGTGGGGATGAAGCAATTGATTCTATTGGCACTCGTATCGCTCTATTCCCTTCCGCTATCAGCAGCGGATCAGGACGCGGTGGCTCTGTTTAACGGCAAGGATTTTACGGGTTGGACCCAAAAGGGCGGGGTGGCCAAGTACACGGTAGAAGAGGGTGCAATCGTCGGCACAGCGGTGGCCGGCACACCGAATTCTTTCATGTGCACGCAGAAAATCTATGGGGATTTCGTGCTCGAATACGAGTACCTGTGCGACAACCGCCTCAACTCCGGCGTGCAAATCCGATCCAACATGTTTGCCAAAGATACCACCGTGGATCTCGGCAATGGCAAGACGCGGAAAATCGCCAAAGGCCGCGTGCACGGGTATCAGGTGGAGATAGACCCGAATAAACCCGACCGCATGTGGAGCGGCGGCATTTATGATGAAGGTCGGCGCGGCTGGCTCTTCCCCGGCCAACACGGCGGCGATGCGGCCAAGTTTACTGCCACTGGAGTCAAAACCTACAAACCCGGCAAGTGGAATAAGGTGCGCGTCGAGTGCCGCGGCGACTCGATCAAGACATGGCTGAACGGCGTGCCGCGTGCCAATTTCAAAGATACCCTCACCGCCAAGGGCTTCATCGGCCTGCAGGTGCATGGCATCGGCGGGAAAAAGGATCTCGTCGGCGCACAGGTTCGTTGGCGCAATTTGGTGCTCAAGGAATTGAAATAAACTGATGACGCTCTCCGGTAAATCGGCCCTCATCACCGGCGCCTCGCGAGGTGTGGGGGCGGCAACGGCACGGCAGTTGGCGCAGGCCGGTTGTCGGGTGGCTATCAATTACCAGCAATCCGCCGAACACGCCGAAACGGTAGCCCATCAATGCCGCGAGACTGGCGTGGAGGCCTTCGTCGTGCAGGGCGATGTGGCGGAGGATGTGGCCTGCCGCCATATGGTCACCCAAACTCTCGAAACATTTGGCGGGCTCGACATCCTCATCAACAACGCCGGCACTACACGGTTTATTGATTTCCCGGATCTCGAAGCCGTGCAGGATGAGGATTGGGATCGTATCCTGGCCGTCAATCTCAAGGGCCCATTTCAAATGGCGCGGGCGGCGCGCGAAGCCTTGACCGCATGTGGGAGCGGCGTGATCATCAACACCGCCAGCATCGCCGGCATGGTGGGCGCCGGCAGTTCCATCCCGTACTGCGCCAGCAAAGCGGCCGTCATTAACCTGACCCTGTCTCTAGCCCGCACACTGGGTCCAGAAATCCGCGTCAATGCCGTGGCCCCCGGCTTCATCGAAGGCGATTGGCTTCAGCAAGGCTTGGGAGAAGCCTACGAATCGGTGCGCAGCGCCAAGGCCAGCGGAGCCGTGTTGGGTAAAGTAGCCACGCCCGACCATATTGCGTCCGGTATTCTGGCCATGATCATGGCCACCCACACCACCGGCCACATCCTTCCCCTAGACGGCGGCGATACCCTTGGGCCACGTATTGTCTCCGGGCTGAAATAAACCTAAAGTTCTCTCGTCAATCGCCGAGGTCTATTGGGTGGGTTTTAGGTGATGAAACCGTATATTATACAGGGCGGCATGATTGGGTTTTTGCTGGTGTTCGGGTTGAACACATTGAACGGCAATGACCTCGGGGTGTCGCTGATGCGCGCGTGCATTGCGGCGGCGGCCTTTGGCCTGATGGCGCGATGGTTTGCGCGGACGATGTTTTCTGAACTTCACTTGAGCCTGTATCTCTCTCAACAAGCCGCGGCAGCGGCGGCCCAGAAAGCGGCGGAAGAGGCGGCAGCCCAAGCCGCCGAGACTGAAGCTGCCCCCGCCGAAACGCCCGCTGCGGAATAGGCGCGCGTTCCAGATCGTTTGAACGATTCGGCAACAAAGACTTGCGCGCGCTCCCGCATTCACCACAATCGGCCCGAACCATTCTTGTGATGAAACACTTATTATTGACCTGTCTGGCGGGCGCTTTGCTCGCGCAATTCACGTGGGCCGAGGACAACAAAATCCCGCGCAATCCGTCTCCCAAAGGGGCGAAAGTGGAAATCCTGATGCCGAGAAATGGCAAGACTGTACGCGGCCCAGTTCGAGTGGTTTTTGGCCTGAAAGGCATGGGCGTTTGCCCGGCCGGTCTGGTGCTGCCTAATGGAAAGCCACAGGAAAACACCGGCCACCATCACCTGCTGGTGAATGCCGAGGAAATGCCGCCGATGAACCTGCCTTTGGCCGCTTCGAAAACGCTGATCCACTTTGGCGGCGGGCAAACCGAGACGACACTGGACTTGCCCCCGGGGGAGCACACCCTGCAATTGGTGTTCGCGGACTTCGCACACATCCCACATGATCCGCCGGTGATCTCCAAAAAAATCACCATCAAGGTGGAGGCGCCTAAGAAAAAGAAGTAGACACGCTCCGTGCCAAGCATCTTTCCACGGCGGGCTTCGGCCCGCCTTTTTTATTTCTCGAGCTGATTCAATTTCCAGCCCCAAAGAAAACAGATGGTGCCCACCACGATAAAGAGAACGCCCATCGCTCCCACAGGCGTCAGCCGATTGGCCGCGCCATCCACGCCCTGGCTCAACAACAGCACGCCCATGATGAACAGGCCGATGCCGCTATTGCGCATGCGCACATTAGCCGCGTGGAGTTTTTCTTCACGGGCACTGCGCCGATCCAGAGGATCATCCCAGCGATGCGATTCCTCCATCCCACCTTGGCAACGTGGGCACACCGATCGCGTGCCAACCACGGGAGTGCCGCACTGGGGACATTTGCGCGTATGCGCCATGCGGCATAGAGTAGAAGGAACCAGTTTGTTTGGCCATGAGCTGCCCGGCTCGGGATTGCAAAGTTATTAACAATCCGGTACGAGAATTGCTCCGTTCACTCCGCAACCCGGCTATGAATAAGGTGAATTTGACGCCGAACAAGGCTGTTAACATGGAAAAAACGCTGAAAAGCGGCTTTTTTGCCGTTACAGCGAGCCTCTGTGGACTCCTCACCGGGTCCGCAGGGTGCTCGGCTCCCACACCGGCGGGCACGCTCACTATGGCTGCCGGCGACCAATATCCACGCCTGATTGAACCACAGTTTTTGGCGCGGCTGGATGAAAGCCGGCAGGCGATATCGATGCCCAATCCCAATAACCCCGCCGGCGAGACCATTCCCACCAATGCCGTACCGCAGGCAGATTTATGGGATACCGCACTGTATTTTGCGGTGAAGGAAACTTCGCGTGACTTCAGCTATTTACCGCCGGTACGGGAAATCTTTAGTTCGGATTTTGGCGCACTGACTTATGAGGTGGATGACACCGACGGCACCACCAAAATGAAACCAGCCGCCTACGAAGCTGAACCCTACACTGGCCGAGTAATTCTCGAAAATAATGGCACGCAAATTTTGGTGGCCTACATTAATCGCGGCCGTCTCGCCGAAACCGGAACGCTCTGGAATGACACCGGCGAACTGGTGTTGGCAAAAAATCATTACGACGTATTGGGATACCCTGCTCAAGCCAGGGAATGGGATGAAGACGGCCAACTCATCGCCCAACGCCCTCAAGTGGATCCCACACAACCCACGCTGCCTCCCGGCGTTCAGCCGTTGCCGATCGGCGCGATTTTGGTGGCCGATTCTGAAGTGCGCGGTGAATTCATTTATCAACGCGCCGACGATGCCTTGTTGGAAAAACTCAACCAACAGATCGAAGCCGCCACGGATCCGGATGAAAGCACGCGGTTACAGGGCGAATTGCTCCAGGCCCAGCTCGCTGCGGCCACGCCGTTCAACGGCACTGTGCTCGAGTTTTGGGATAAGGATCGCACCAAGAAAAAGCGCGAGGAACCGGTCGTAATTGGCAAACACGAAGGCACCGTGATTTGGTGGTATGAGAACGGCCAAAAAGAATTTGAGGCCGAATACCTCAAGGGCATTCCGCAGGGCCGTACTGCATGGTATCGCGAGGATGGTTCGCTGGAGTACGAGGGTTTTTGGCAGGACGACAACGGCACCCCCAAGCTGCAACGCGCCTCCACATGGGATGCCACCGATGCCCAGAGCGGTCAGGTGATCGACGGCAACGGCACACTCGTATATTTCCATTCCAACGGCCAAAAGCGTATGGAGGAAACTTTCACCAACGGACTGCTTACCGCATCCTCGTTCTGGGATGACATGGGTGAGCCGGTGGAAAGCGTCGATCCCTCCTTCATCCCGCCGCCGCCCAAGCTCGATTAACCGCCCTCGCCAGCCCACGGCAGCCCAACTACACTGCGCCTATGCAGACGCCGTTTCATCTCGCGTTTCCTGTCAACGATCTTGAGAGCACGCGGGATTTTTATGTGAATGTGCTCGGGTGTGGTACCGGGCGAGAGAGTGCAAGCTGGATTGATTTCGATTTGTACGGGCACCAGATCGTCGCGCACGTGGCTCCGGAGGAGACGGGTAACAGCACCACCTTCAGCGGCGTAGACAAACAGGCCGTGCCGGTGAAACATTTTGGCGTGGTGTTGCCGTGGGCGGAATGGCACGCGCTGGCCGATCGCCTGCGCGCGGCGGATGTGGCCTTTCACATCGATCCGTGCATTCGCTTCGCAGGCGAGGTAGGGGAACAGGCCACAATGTTTTTTCCGGATCCGAGCGGGAATTTTCTGGAATTCAAATCGTTCAAGGATCCATCGCAGTTGTTCGCGAAGGATCTCAAATCTTGATGACCCGAAACGTCGGTCGCTCCCTGTCGCCCTCAGGCAATAACCAGCGAAAGATCGCGCCGCCTTCGGAATGGCCGGCGGTATCGAGCCAATGCGTCAGACCCGGATCACGATGGGCGATGGCAATGCGGAAGGTGCCGTCAGCCGCGAGCGGCACTTGCGTGTGATTCAGGATCACCCGGCGGCTAACATAATCGCGACTCTCCAGCCAACGGCTACACAACTGCACGCTCCAGTAGCGGCACGCCGGTGCGCGGCCTTCCATCACCAGCGCCTCATCCTCGGCTAGCGCGTACCAGCCGCCCACATAATCGTTGTCCGGCGTGGCAAACAGGCTGGCCCAATCATCGGCCGCGCTGTCCACGCTCACTTCATTTGGGCGCTCCAGCCACAGCTCAGACGCCGCCTCGGTCGCGGCCAAGGTGCGCGTGACGGATTCGGCCAGACCGCGGATGCTTCGGGCGGTTTGTTTTTCATCCGGAGCAGCCGACGGCGGTTGCGGATCGAGCGTTTCGATTTGCAGCTCCGCTGGGCGCTGAGTTCGATCGGAAAAATATTGCCGCGTCACCAAAGTGCGGGCATTGCGATCGAGCGGCAGCCAATTGACTGTGCTCAGAGGCCGTTCGACGGACAGCACCAGCTCGAAAGTGCCATCCTCTGCAAACTGCAATTCGTCATCGCAGGCATTGGCGAGGATGGCGTTGCGGCGGCCGCGAAGGCCGTACACACAAAACGACAAATACAACTCATCCCCGCGCCGGCCCCGCACGCGATAGCCGAGGCATGGATCCAGCGTGGCGCGGTGGTAGAGCGTGTCGGGGTTGTCCACGTAAAACTTGCGCGCGGGCGACATCACCTGCACAAAGCTCGGCCAATCGGCCGTTTGTTCCATTTGAAACTCCGTCATCGCCGCCGTGATGCGTGTTAGAAAACGATACCCTTCGGCGCGCTCCGAAGTCGGTCGACCTTCGGTCAACGTCTCCACCTTCGTCGCCGCTTCCGCGAGCGCGTCGTTCCATTTAGCCCAAGCTTGTTGCAGGTCGTTCATTTTACAACCCGAACTCCTTCGCATAATCGCTGAAATCTTCGTGCACTTGCGCCTCGCTCAGGCCGTATTCCTCCAGCGTATATCGATGCGAGCCGTGTTTATGTTGGCGATTGGCGGCGAGCCATTGGCGCATGGCGGCCTCGAAGGGTTGGGTGAATTCATACCCGTGATGCGCGTAGATGTGCTGCACGGTGGCGATTGGATCCGCCACGAGATCGGCGTATTGGATATCGAGAATCTGACCTTCCGCCGCCGTGGCACGCACCGCGGTGGCCTGTTCAAAAATGGCCTTCAACCGCGCGTGCCAATGAGCACCGATGGCAGGTTTGTCCACGGCATCACTGGCCGCTCCGCGCAGGATCTCACACAGACTGCAGAGCGAGGGCAGCACGGTGGCGGGATCACGATGGGTTTGCACGATGCGCGCCTCGGGGAAGACGGCGAGTAATCCGGCCAACCCTGGCAGATGCCGCGGCGCCTTGAACACCCAATGATTGCCACGGCAATGGGCACCGAGCAGTTGGAGTTGGCGGCGGTAATATTGATGAATGTCGACATCCGCCTCGTGCTCGGCCAGCCAGCGCGAGTAGGTGGGCACATGGGCGCGTAGCTCGAAGATGAGATCATTGAAGGTATGTTCGATGAGCCAGAGACATTCCTCCGGCCCGCGCGGGGCCAATTTGTGGGCGGCTGCCAGTCGCGGGGCGACCTTCTCGAAACCAGCCGCCCATTCCTCCACCTCGGCAATGCGGGGATCATCCTCCAGCGATTGCGGAGCCGGCGCCGGATAGAGGCCTTCCCAAAGGCGCATCCAACGCGCCGCCGGATCGCATGCGAGCAGATTGTGTAGCAGGGTCGTGCCCGTGCGCGGGAATCCAATGACATACAGCGGCCGCGGGATCGGCGTCTCGGCGAGTGCCGGGTTATCCGCAAAAGCCTGCTCGGTGCGCAGCCGATTGGTGAGCAGCCGCAGCATCGTGCGATGCAGCATGAACACCCCGCGCGCGTTGAGCTGCGCCTCGTCCCGCAGGGATTGCAGGAGAATCTCGAATGGCTCGTGAAAGGTTGTGCCGCCGAAATCCGATAGCCCCGTCTGCCGTTGCGCCTTGTCACGCAACGCAACCGGATCCAGGGCAGTGTCGGCCTTGGGCATAAGCGTGGGGTCAGGCCGTGGCCGCCAGGAATTCCTTGTGCGCCGCCTCGATGGCGGTGAGTTCCTCGGCGCTCAGGGCCCACGAACCAGCTTTCACGGTCTCGCCGATTTGACCGGGGCGCCGCGCGCCGACGATGGCGCTGGTGACTTCCGGTCGGCGCAAAGTCCAAGCCACAGCAAGCTGGCCGACGGTGTGGTCGCTGCCCGCGGCGATCTCGCCCAGTGTGGCCACCAGCTTGAGGAACGGATCCTTGCGCGGCGGATGGAGCAGGGCGCTCACGGGATGATCGGGCTTGTGCTTGCGCCAGTCGGTGTCCGGAAGATTGGCGATCCATTCCTCGGTCACCTTGCCAGTAAGCAGTCCACTCTCCATCGGGCTGTAGCAAACGATGCCGCAGTTGTTGGCGCCGCACCAGTCGAGCTGGCCTTCCTCCTCGATCTGGCGATTGAGTAGGCTATAGCGAGGTTGCAATGAAGAAACAGGGCCGAGCGTGGTAGCGCGCTGGAGCTGGGCGGCGGAGTAATTACTAACACCGGCCCACTTGATTTTGCCCTGTTGTTGGAGATCGAGCAGCGTCTGCCAAGCCTCCTCCACACTTTCATCAGGCTCGGGCCAATGCAGTTGGTAGAGATCAATGCAGTCGGTCTGGAGACGTTTGAGCGAGCCTTCCACTTCCTCCAAAATGGTGGCGCGGGAGGTAAACCGGTTGGGCGTGCGATCCTCGTTGGGCAACACGCCGCACTTGGTGGCCACCGTCACCGGTTGGCTCCATTCCTTGACGGCTTTGCCAACGACCTCCTCGGACAAACCGAAGCCGTAAGCGTGCGCGGTATCGATCCAGTTTATGCCGGCCTCGAGCGCCTCGAGGATGGCGGCGATAGAGTCGGCCTCATCCTGCGGCCCCCAGCCCATACCCCAGTCGTCTCCACCAATAGCCCACGTGCCTAACCCCACGGGTGTGAAATTGAGATCTGTGTTACCGAGCCTGCGTGTCTGCATGGGCCGGAGGGTAACGGAGGATGCTTGATGCCGCAAGATGGCCCTGAGTCTGAAATAACTGGGTAAAGCCGGACCTAACAGAAAGCATACCCATCCATAAACGGGCACCTGTGTCTTTCGGGGATACTGGTGTATCCGGCGGTACTGGAATCCCTTATTCCCGTGGCCAAAACCACTTTACCACACACACCCGGAAAACCGGGGCAAAGACAGACGTCGGCTTGGTCAGTTTATTCAAAAACTTTTTCATGGCAGAGCCCATCAGACGGCCAAGCAAAAATCTGGTAAAATCTCCAGCCCATGCTTGGCTTTTTGGCGATTTTGTGGATAAATGTGGAGGGCGTAATGGGGGGTGAAGATTGCGTCCGAAAGTGGCGTCCATTTTAGCGACGCCAAGGAGGCGGGCTAAAGGCCATTGGGGGAAATCAAATTGCAGGATAAACCGGAAAAGCCGTTTTTGATTCAGCACCTGATCGTGCATGGTGTGCTCGCAGCCATTCTTCTGGTCGGCGGCTGGCTCTTTCCGGTTCAGTACAAAACCCTGCATCCACGTGTCCTGGCTCAAGCCGGCAAGGTTTCGGATGACTCGTCGAAAAGCGAATTACCCAAAACCATCGGCGAACTTTACAGTGCCTATCACACCAATTCCCTGACGGGTGCCTCCGAAGTAGCCAGCCTGCTCGAGATTGCGAAGTTGCAGTTGGAGGATAACTACAATCCAGACAAAGCGCCGCAAAACCAACTCACCAGCGGGGCCAACGCCATCGATTACACGATCAACCCCCAGACGCGTACAGAATCCCAGCGGCAACTCCTGAGCAGTGGCACCGTCTCACGGGAGCTGCTCAACCTCAAGGCTGCCACACCGGATTACGAAGCCCAAATTACCCTGCTCGCCTTTCTCGAAAGCCGCCGCAAACTGCACAGTGAACTCCGAGCCGAGTTATTGCATCTGCATACCACCAAGCAAACCAACCAACTCGAACAGGTGATGCATAGCGTCACTACCCTTGGGCTGCGCCTCGGCTTTTATCAGCTGGCGGAATTGACCGAGCGCGTCTCGTCAGCGCGCACCTTCATGCAGCTCTCCAAAATCGCCAAGCTGCAAACCATCGTGTATCCGTTCGATACCTTCAGCACGGCGGATCAATTGATTAGCCGCGATGAACTGGGCGGCACTGCACTCGTCTCCACTAATCATTTTAACCGCATTGCCGGCTCGGATCAGCGCATTGATCCTGAGGAATGGAAAACCATCGACTTTGAAAAGCTGGGGATCGTCGATAAAGAATTTACCCATTACGACCACCTTGGCGACTCCCTCACCGTTGCTAATCTTCTAAACAAATCCCCGCTCGGCCGGACGATCCTTTTCAATCAATACTCCGGAGATGACGGCGAAATCAGCCGAGATGAATGGCGAGAGATCGGCTTCATCCCCCTGCAATACACTGAATTCCCAGCCGTTTACGCCGCCATACTCTGGTCCGACGACCCCGATCGCGTCGTCCAATACCTCATGACCTACGGGCGCCCCGGCGATGATTGGTTGCAAGCCGCTCTGGGCAATGGGCATGGAGCCCTCACCGAACTACTGGATAAACAACTGCCCCTTTCTCCATGGAACACGCCCGCACCTAGCGCCGTCGCCCAGTTTGCTTTCAAGCGGCCGGCGCTCGCTCTCACGGTCAAATACGTGCTCATGGCCCTCGGCTGCTTTGTCCTCATGCGCGCGTGGAACAGCTACTCCATCCTCACCGCCCCCGACCACGAAACCCTCCATAGCTATCGCCTCCGCCGACGCGCCCTAACGGCCGCACTTTGCCTCACCCTGATCATCATTAGCGAACCCGTCTTTTTCCAGCCCGTTCACAGCTCCGAATACCAAGTTGCCGTAAACGTCCCCGAACTGGGCGAACTCAATCCAGAACCCTCCGACACCAACGAATCAAACAACAAAACCGACATGGAAACTAACATCATCCTCAGCGCCGTCATCTTTGTGCTCTTCGGAGCCATTCAGGTCTTCGTTTTCCAGACCTGCGTGAACAAGATCCGTGAAATTCGCCGCGGCGAAGGCGACCCCAACCTCAAACTGCGCCTGCTCGAAAACGAAGACAACCTCTTCGACATGGGCTTGTACATCGGTATCGCCGGCACCGCGCTCACCCTAGCCGTCATGATCCTCATGCCTGCCTGGAATATCAGCATTTCCGTTGCCTACGCCTCCAATATTTTTGGCATCCTGTGCGTAGCACTGGTCAAGATCACGCACGTGCGCCCCGCCCGAGAGTCCCTGCTGATCGAAGCCCAGGAACAGGCCTGAAGCCCCGGAGTATCCCGAACGTCAAACCAGTCCAACAGCCATGAATAAGACACTGCTGCTCATCCTGTGCGACTTCCTGTTGCTGAATCTCATCCACTTCACCGCGTGGGATAAACTGGACAAGGAAAGCGAATCAACCCGCGCTCAGGGCGGCGCCGAAAAAGCCGGTGTCATGGGCGATCCAACACGAGACCTCGAACTGGCTGCCGTTCGCATCAAGGAACGCGAAGAAGATCTCAAAAACCAGATGGCGGCCGTTGCCGCCCTACGCAACGCGCTCACCTCCACCAAGGAGGAAATGGGCAACCAACTCGCCGCTGCCAACATCAAGGGCAACCAACTGGCTGCGGCTCTAAGTGCCGAGCAACAGGCACGCGCCGACAAGGAAAAAGCCCTCAGCTCCACCGAAACCCAACGACTTGCCATCCTGAAGGAATTTGAAAAACAACAGGCACGCGCAGCCGAGGCCAAGCAAGAACGGGAAGAACTCGCCACCAACAACAAAGACCTAACCAACACTATCAACCAACTGACCGCCACTCTGGACGGCCTTAAATTCAATCTCAATAACGAGAAATCCAAGGTCAGCGACCTTTCCGCTGAACTCCGGGCCGCTGAGGCCATTGCCGAGCGGGAAAAACAAGCCGCCACTGCCGCCAAGACTGAAGCCAAGGCGGCCCAGCAGGTTGCCGCCACTGCCAACACCCGCGCAGCCACAGCCAATGCCGAGGCTCAGGCAGCCAAGAGCAACGCTCAGGCACAAATCGCAAAAGTAGAATCCATGGCTGAGAAACGAGTTCAAGCGGCCAACACGATAGCCAATACCGCTTTAAAACGCGTTGAGACAGCCCAAGCCCAAGTGGTCGCCACCACGAAAGCCAAGGCGCAAGTGGAACAGGCCTTGGCTGCCACCAGCGCTGAGAAACAAGAACTCACCAAGGCGGTCATCAATGAAAAGCAGGACAAGGAAATTGCCCAGGCCGCCGCCCAACAGTTGCGCGATGAGATTGCTAAGAAGATTCCCGATCAACCCATCAACGCCAACATGATGGCTACGTTGTATTCGCAAAACCGAGTGAATCTCCTGACCACCGCCGCCCGGACGCTTTCCAAGCCCAAAAAGGAAAGTAACACCATCCTCATCGAGGTGTTGGAATACGACCCGGCCACCCGCAAAAGCAGCCCGTACATCCACGCCATTACCCACGTCCGTGAAACACCCTATAGATTGGCGGCCAATGCACTAGGCTGGCGCGAATCAGCCGCCTCGCTTTCCGGCCCCAATACGGGAGCACAACCTCTTCACCACGTACGTTTTTTAAAGAGCGATCCACGCATCGTGATTGCCCCAGTGGGACCGCCGGATTCCCCGCAGGTCAAAGCACTGGGCGTGAAGCCCTACAAGCTGGCCGCCAAGCCGTTTAAGTTTCCCAAAGCATTTATTATGAAGCGCGATGGCCGGAGCTTCGGCGAAGTGATCTTCCGGATGGATCCGCGCAACCGTGAGTATGTGAAATTCGACAAAAGTCTGGTGCGCTCCATCATGGGTGACTTCAGCCCTTCTCAGGGCGATCTGGTCTTCAGTCAAACTGGCGAGTTGTTAGGCATTATGGCCAACAACCGATATTGCCACGTCATCACGGGTGTTTCCCCGGCCGGCGCAGTAGTGTTCGGCCAGCACCAATCCAATTCTCTGGCAGGCACACTGGCCAAGATGCACGCCCTCGTGAAGGCCAAGGCATCAGAGCTGCATTAAACCGAATTCTGGCAACAAGAAAGGCGGGCTGCTTGGCCCGCCTTTTTCCTTTGAGTCGGTTTGTGACTCAACAGGGTTGATGCCCCCAGTCCGTGTTTTTCAAGTCATCCTCGTACGCCGCCATTTGATCCTCTGCCGAAGGCTCCGCCGTTTCTGTCTTATCCGACTGAGTCGGCGCGGCAGAATCAGTCGCCGGCGGGGATTCCTTGCTCGATTCGGTTTTGTGGTCGTCGTTCATGAAGTTAACTTACCACAAAACCCTACTGCACGAAGAGGAATTCGTTAGTTTCCAGGAACACCTGGGCCAGCTTGTCGACTGGGCTCATGGGGATGGGGATGTTGTTGAAGATGGCCGCGGGCGCGGGGCGGTTGTAGCGTTTGGTGTAGGCCTTGGCACGTTCGCGGGCGGCCTGTGTCTGCCGCTGGTATTGGGTCCGGCGGTAGGCCGGCAAGGGCGGCTGGTTTTTTACGAACGCCGTGGCGTTCTGAAGTTCCTTGGGCGTGGGGGCCCGTTGAAACACGAGCTCGTACAACGCCTGCACCTTGTCTTCCACCTGCTCGGCCTGCGCCACTTCGGAACGGGCCGCCAGACGGCGGGCCTGTTGCAGTACGCTTTGGCTATTCATCATGAACAACGCCTGCTGAGGCACGATCGTTTCCACGCGCTCGGCAGTACTCATGTCCGGGTTGGCAAAGTCGAACACCTGATACATGTCCGGCAAGGCGGCCCGATCCACGTATCCATACACCGTGCGGCGCGGCGTCCCGACTTGCCGAACCGGACGTCCGCCCTGCGCAGGGTCGAGGTTATCGCCCAACACGAGCAGGGTATCGCGCATCGACTCGAAATCCAGACGGCGCAAATTCCATTTGTAGAGCAGGTCGTTGTTCGGATCGATCTTGCCGTAGGCCGGATCGTTCGTCGCGCTTTGCTGATACACGGCGGAGTTCATGATCAGCCGGTGCAGTTGCTTGATCGACCAGCCCTCGGCCATGAACCGGCGCGCCAGCCAGTCGAGCAGATCCGGATGGCTCGGGGCCTCACTACGCAGTCCAAAATCGCTTGGGGTGCGCACGATGCCCTCGCCGAAATGCCATTGCCACACGCGGTTCACCATCACGCGGGCGGTCAGCGGATTGTCCTTGCTGGCGATCGATTGCGCGAGTTCCAATCGGCCGGAGCCTTCGTTAAACGGCTCGCGATCCTCGCCTTCGATAAGTTCGAGAAACTGGCGGGGCACACGGTCGCCCAAATTGGTGCGTTCGCCGCGGATGAAGATGCGCGAGTCCCGCGGGGCCCGAATATCCTCCAACGCCATAGCCTTGGCCGGAGAGCCGGGGTGAGTCAGATCCAAATCGGTCGTGCGGTAAAACATCGCCACTTGCCGGTTACGCACGCGGTTGCCACCAAGGCGGTTAAAACTGCGTGGATCCATGCCTAGCGCGGAGCGGTAGCCGAAGGCGACGCGGCGGATTTCCTCCGCTGCCGGCTCGGCCAGCGGCTTGGGCATGCCTTTAATTTTCGCGGCATCCGCCGCGGTGCGAAAGCGGAAGCCCATGTTGAACGCGGTGACGATGTTGGCGGTGGGGTATTGGCCGTCCATGCGTTTCTCGATGTCGAGGAACACTTCCTGATACACCCCAGCGATCTCGCGCAAGCTCTTAGGCTGCGCCTCGGCGAGGGCCTTGGCGAGGATCGGGTTTACCGTTTTCTGAGTCTTCAACCGCTCCCATTGCGCGGGCGTACGCGCGGCGATCTGGGCGTTCGGCAGCTTGGCAAAAAAGAACCAAGGGCCAAACACACGATTGGGTCGGCGCTTAGCGTTCTGCAGGGCGGTCACCCAGCTTTGAAAAGCCGTGCCGTTTAGCCCGGCAGCGGTGGCGGCGGTGGGTGCCTGTTTGGCTTTGGTTTTACCGTCAATGAATCGTTGCGTTTCAAACAAGTATTTCCCGGATTCCTTGGTAAACCGCGTTAGCATCTTGTTGTACTCACGAAGGCCGTACTCGCGCGAGCCGTCGATGGCGTTCTGGCGCGCGGTGGTGTAGGCGACGTACTGCGGGTCACCCTCTTGCACCTCCTCAATCAATGACGTGGCATCGCGCGAGCTAGCGAATACACCGTGCAGGGAATAGTAGTCCGCGGTGGGGATAGGATCGAACTTGTGATCATGACAACGGGCGCAGGCGAGCGTGAGGCCCATGAAGCCTTTGCCCACCACATCAATACGATCATCAATAATTTCGTTAACGTCATTATCAAAACGCTTGCCGACGGTAAGATAACCGAGAGCGGCAAGATCTCGCTGATCATTGATATCGACCTGATCAGCCGCAATTTGTTCGATTATAAAGTCGTTGAACGGCTTGTCTTCATTGAAAGCGCGTATGACGTAATCGCGATAAGTCCACGCGTAAGGATAAATTGGATTACGACGATTGCCTCCAGTTCGATCGCCGCTGGTATCAGCGTATCGCGCTATATCTAACCAGTAACGGCCCCAGCGCTCGCCGTATTCGGGGCGCTCGAGCAGCTGATTGATCACCTTGTTGAAGGCGTTGGGCGCCGTGTCTTTTTCAAAGGCCTCCACCTCGGCCATGGTGGGCGGCAAGCCGATCAGATCATAGTACGCGCGCCGGATGAGCGTGCGTTTGTCGGCAGGCTTGGCTGGTTGCAGGCCGGCGGTCTCGTGCTTGGCACGGATGAAGCGGTCGACCGGAGTGCGGACCCAGTCGCTCTTCACGGTAGGCGGCACGGGCTTGGCGATGGGTTGAAAGGCCCAGTGATTGTCGACTTGTTCCTGGGTCCAAAACACTTTCTTGATCGATGCCGCCTTACCTTCGCGGGGATCGGGCGCACCCATGACTATCCAGGCCTCGAAATCGGCCAGCGTGGCCTCGTCCAGCTTGGTCTTGGGCGGCATCTCGAGACCCTCGGTGGGATCCCATTTCATCGCCTTTATCAACAGACTGTTTTTAGGATCACCCGGGATGATGACTTCGCCGCTGTCGCCGCCCTTCCGGAGGGCATCGCGGGTATCGAGAGTGAGCCCGCCTTTGTCCTTACGCTCGGCGGAGCTGTGGCAGGAATAACATTGCGTGGCCAGCACGGGCCGTATGTTTTTTTCAAAAAACTCCAGCTGCTTGGGCGTCAGCGGCGCCTCCGCCAATGAGGACAGACCGCCGGCGAGCAGAGCACCGATGACGAGCGTGTTGCGCATAAGAAATGAATGTAGGTTAAGCAATCAGTTTCTCGACCACATCCCCGTAAACATCGGTGAGACGGAAGTCGCGGCCCTGATAACGGTAGGTGAGCTTCTCGTGATCGAAGCCCATCAGTTTCAGAATCGTGGCGTGCAGGTCATGCACGTGCACCTTGTCCTGAACGGCCTTGTAGCCAAACTCATCGGTGGCTCCGTGGACAATGCCGCCCTTCACGCCGCCGCCGGCCATCCACATGGAGAATCCGTGATGATGGTGATCGCGACCCGGTTCGCCGCGGCCGCCGCGGTCATGACGCGGGGTACGGCCGAATTCGCCGCCCCAAATCACCAGTGTATCCTCGAGCATACCGCGTTCCTTGAGGTCAGCGAGCAGCGCGGCGATGGGCTGGTTGGCTTCGTTGGCGCGGGTGGTCAGGTTTTCCTTGAGGGCAGTGTGATGATCCCAGCCGTTGTGCCACACCTGCACAAACCGTACCCCGCGTTCCACGAGCCGACGGGCGGTGAGCATGCGACGGCCGGTTTCGGTATCGCCGTAGGCATTACGGGTGGCCTTGTTTTCCTTGGTAAAATCAAAGGCATCAGTGGCCGCGGTCTGCATTTTGAAGGCCAGTTCAAAGGACTGGATACGCGCCTCGAGATCGGCTTCCTCCTGCAGTTTCGCCTGATGTTGCTGGTTCAGCGTCTTGAGCAGGTCCAGTTGCTCGCGCTGTTCCTTGAGGTTGTAGCTGTAATTCTTAATGTTGGCGATAGTCCGCTCCACGTTGGCTTCCGCGCGCGGGATAAGGGCTCCCTGGAAGGCCCCCGGCAGGAAAGCACTACGCCAGTTCTTGGCACCACCAAGACCGCTGCCCAGCACGATATAGCCGGGCAGGTTTTGGTTTTCCGTGCCAAGGCCGTACAACATCCACGACCCCATTGAGGGTTTCACCATGCGGCCGGCGCCGGTGTTCATCATCACCGTAGCAAATTCATGCGACGGAATGTTGGTGTGCATGGAGTTGATCACAGCGATGTCGTCCACGTGCTGGCCGATCTGATCGAACACCTCGCTCACAGGCGTGCCGCTCTGACCCATTTTCTTGAATCCGAATTGCGCGGGCAACGGCACTCCGCCGATCGCTTTCACATTTTGATCCGCGTGCTTGGCCAACGCGGGTTTATGATCCCACGTGTCCAGATGGGACGGCGCGCCCTGTGAGAAGATATGAATCACCCGCTTGGCTTTGGCAGCAAACTGCGGTTTGCGGGCCCGCATCGGGTTGGCCATGGCGGCGGTCTGCAGGGCGGCACTCGGGTTCGGCGCGGCGGCCAGGTTCGGCAACACCGTGGCCAGCCCCACGGTACCCATGCCCATGCCTAGGCGGTTCAGAAATTGACGCCGTGTCTGGAAGAAATCCTGCGGCTGCGGTTGATGTTCAAGCGGGTTCATGTTGCGGAGTAAAATAAGACGCAAAATGCGCCAAAGAGTTTCAAATATTTATTAATCGGCAAAATCGGGACCGGGTTTATGCCAAACTTCGCCGAAAAATGGAAGAACCGATGCCTAACGCGCCCGCCGCGCCAGCCAGAAGCCCAGCACCACTGCCGCCGCCCCGGCCACCAGCCAAGCGGCATCGGTGGCGTGCAGGTGAAAAGAGGTTTGCAAATGCAGCAGAATCACACCGCGATTTGAAGCAACCCGTGGCGGCTTAGCCAAGTAAAAAGCATTCGCTACACTACAGCAGGACTCAACCAATTAGGCACCACGGCCAAGCTCCAACATCCACGACGAGATCGAGAATGGACTGGGTTAACTGTACCCTGCACAGTTTTATCCCGCGTCCGTTGCCCATCAATTTCAAACTGGTATGCATACATGCCTGCCGGCAAGGCCACACGTACCTGCCATTTTCCGTTTTGCCATTCCATCGGCAGGCGTTCGGAGTCTAGCTGGGTAAATTCACCACATAGATACACCTCTTGGCCACATTCTCCGGGACAAGTGAAGATGGTGTCTCTTGAATTCGGTTCGTAGTGATGCATGTCTAATTTAACGCAGGTAATAAATGTGAGATGGAGGAGGGAAGACCTTGCAGGGCCATGGAAGCAACTAAACGTTTATGCGGATCATAGAGTTCCAATATTTCATCCCCACAATTGCAACCACACTCGACCATCCAAGCCTCTTCAACACAGGCATTATCCCATTCAAATAAAAAATCAGCGCCCTCCAACATGATCTCTGAACCCAGCACCCGGCAGTTACTAATCCGGACATCCGCCGTTTGCTTGACTGCTGAGTTAAGAATCGTCATTCGGAATGCCGTGTTAGCTCGCACAAGCTGCAATATAAAATTAGGAACTGAAGTGCGATCGACACGCCGTGCCCCCTTTCCAGAGGAGAGTGTTTTGCGCCAGCGTTTCTCGATGAATTCAAGAAATCCGCCCCCAGATGTGCTCTCTCCGCTCACGCTTAGGTTCCCATCCGTTTGATATTGTGTAACAAGATTCTGAAATGCTTCAAACTTGGATCGAGGTGTTAGTTCAAATTGTTGAACCAAACCTTCTCGCCCTGCCACATCCAAAAAGAATGATTTAGAGCCGGATGCATCATTACGTTGAACGGCCCACACATTACGCCATTGAATTGAATCGAACAACAAACCCGCAGTCTCAGTGATCACACCAGTGTGTCTCCAATCACTTCCTTCTTCTGGAAAGACAATCAACCGGTTTATTCCCGCGCCATTTGAAAATGTACGAACCCAAACTTCACCGACCTCGGATAAAAACTCTACAATTTCTTCCTCTGTCACTGACAATTCAACCCGAACCTCACAGCCAGCCTTGATTCGAAGATTCTCGGGCCGTATACCTAGTTTTAGATAATTTGCCTCGACCGATTCGGCTGTCATTCTGAGTTACTCCCTTTCCTTTTTTTAAATGCGATTTTATCGCTAACATTCTTTGACATGTTTAATCCCTAATTTTTATGCTCTATTTTTTGATGTATACAAATCAGTTCCTGACCTGAGCGAACAACGATACATTGATCTACCAGTGCCACACCGTATAGGGTGCCCTCTACCGTTAAATTGTTTTCAGCCACCACCGTTTGGCTCCCATCGGCTTTCAGGACGAGCGTGTTACCGTCCTTGCAGAAGAAGTACAATTTTCCATCGGCAACTACCGGAGAAGCCCAAGTTGAATCAGGTATTCTGCGATCCCACAAGGTCGCCCCGTTACTTCGATCCACGCAACTAAGAATTCCCGCCTTACTTACATAATAAATCCATTTGCGGTGAACCAGCGGAGAACCGAAGCTTGAGGTTGCATCCGCCGCCTTCCAAATCACGTGCGATCCAGTCACATTCCCCTTCCCGCCACGCTTAACGGCTATGCTGTGACCTTTAGCCGAAGAACCGACGTAGACATAATCATCCGATACCGTCGCGGAAGCCACCGTATTACCTGTCAATTCATCAACAAACCAGCGCTGCTGACCTGTTTCCAAATCGACTTCCTCTAAGACACCATTTGAACTAATGAAAAGACCTTTATCGGTCAACGTAGGCGTTGCCCAAGAAACGCGTTTATCCCGTTTAACTTCCCAAACGGTTTTACCTGTTCGCTTATCAAAACATAAGAGGTAGGAAGGGTCCGGATGGTCCAGCAACAACACCAGCCAGTCTGTTTGCTGGCATAGTGAAGAACCCAGGCCGTGATGGCCAGTTAGAGGTCCGTAGTCCTTAGCCAAATTTCTCTGCCACCGCTTTTTCCCTTTATGATCCAGAGCAACCAGATCGCCACTTTCAAAGAATACATAGATACCTGCAGCATCGACCACCGGCGTAGGCGCGGCCTGACTCACCATTCGACTGCGCTCAACTGGCTCACTAGATTCAAAGGACTGCCGCCAAATTTCTTTCCCGTCAGATAATGAACGGGCCGAAACAGTAATTGTCTCACTGTTATCTCCCTTTGTGGATGTAGTGTAAATCTGCTGACTCCAGATGACCGGACTGGACTGACCGTAGCCGGGCAACTCAATCCGCCAAGCAACATTCTTGGAATCCGACCACGTTATGGGCAACTCGCGTGCCTTAGAGTGACTGGTGCCATCCCCGCGAAATCCCGGCCAACTATTGATTGCCTGCAGGGGTTGTGCGCGAAACTCCTCGATGGAATCTAAATGCGATTCGAAATTGGCGCCGGCAACAAACAACAAGCGATCCCTGGTTGCAGGTACCATCCGATGAAAAAACCGCCGAGTCTGGAGGCGAATACCAGCGTCTTCCCATGTAGATCCATCGGCGGACAAACGCCGCACAGTACTGCTATATGCGCTGGCATAGAGTTGATTATTCCATACACATAACGTCATACCAAATGCCTTCATTCGACCTTGGCCCGGAAACAATGGCCCATCAGCCCACTTACCGCTCTCGAGATCCAAGACTCGAATTGTATTTAATGTCCCTGTGCCATCGATCCCCCCTGCAACATACAGTTTATCTCCGAACACCTCTGTCGCGTGCGCACGTACACCCCAATTTGTTTCCGGTAACTTTTCCCACTTCAATGGGGAGCGAGAAAGATCAGCCACTAACCCATGACGATACCACTGTTGATCTCTTTCTTTTTTATTACCCATATCCCACCCGCCAGTGACATATATCTTGCCATCACTTAATGCCACATCATGCGATGATCTTGGCTCTGGTAACGGTGTAATCTTGGACCATTTTTTTGTCTTCGGGTTAAAAACCGAACATTTTGCTATGGACCTTAAATTTGAAGCCTCACCCTTCTCATTAGTAGCCTGTGACCCCCCGATTTGATAGATGAGCCCGCCATGTGTAACCATGCCAAACCCTTGAGACAAAGTCTCCACCGGTAGCTTTTCCCACTTTGCATCGGGGCTGGCTAAATCAATTCTTAAAAAATCTTTTGAATGATTATCGATAGAATATTCGTGAGTAGCCCCAGTATGTCCGCCGTGCACATACAAATGTCCGCCGGTTACGCAAGCACCCAAACTTGCAGTCGCTTCAGGGAATCCTAACCCCCATACCTTATTAGTGATATAATTCACCTCACTGCTTTCAGCATTTAAAGTGATGCTGAAAAGCAGTGAGGCTATTATCAATTTAGCTTTGTTTTTCATTCAAGCAGATGCAACCATTATTCGGAGGACTCACTTCCGGAATCAACGGCGCCGAGCCCTTCTTGGCTCTCATCCTCAGTTGAAGCCACCGGAGCAGCTTCCTCTTCACTAGAGCCACAACCATTGAATACCCACAAACAAACGGTTGCCGCTAGAATAATTGATTTAAATTTTTTCATTTTAATTTTTTCTTTAATATTATGTTGGTCCCTCAGAGACTTCACAAGTGGACAGAAAGCTAACTATCAACCGGCGAGCCTCCGAGGGATTTCTGCAACGGAGCGATGCAGATTTCTAATAAAACGGCCGGGTAATGTGCTCGTTCTTTCCAGCCAATATTCCGCCTTCGGCTTCTGCATGCTCCTTAACCAATTGCTGCAGGCCCGATGAATTTTGTTGTGTGGCGCTTCCATCAGCCATTGCCACTTGCCCTTCATTATGAAGGAGACCCGTCATAACAAGTCCCCCAGAAGTCGTGACTTGCTGTCCGCTATGTGACGATCTGTAGGAACTGTTCCCACGAATAGCCATCTTGTGGTAGTACCAGTACCAAGCAACTTCTCCCTGAACCTCATCATCAGTGCCTGCACCAACAAACGAATTCAACGGGATATCAGACTGAAAACGACCTCCCGACCACTCTCGGAGGGTCTTGCCAGAGTGATCAGGGCTTAACCAGGCACCGTTGGGAATATAGCCAGCGTAACGGCTTGTAGGATCATCGTAAGGCAAATACGTATAATCTAAGTGGTTTTGAACCCCTGCAAACATGGCCATAGGGGCGGTGTTTACATTTTTACTTACCATCAGCATGCTGTTCTTGAGAGGATCACCACCCAAATGAACTCCGTAACTAAGGGCCCCGCGGTTCACTGAATAGGCACCCGTCCGGCCCCTTTCTGCCCCAACTTTCCCGCTCGCAGTCTGAAAGAAGCCGTCTTTGGTATCTTTGTCCTTGTTAACGGTCGTCTTTGCATCAGAAGGAGAACTGAGCATAGATGAATTGATTCCATCCACAAAACCAGGCGCAACGGCTAGAGTTGTCGCACTCGATGCAGATGAAGCTGAATAAGCATTCGACCCGGTTAGATCATTATTGTACTTCCAATAATCATTACCTTGCGCTTCTCCCATATTCCACGGGAAATATTGCTCATTATCATCTGCAACCGATTTCCAGGCAGCAGCCATTTGGCCGAGATTACTGGAACATTTCAGGCGATTCGCCTTAGTTTTTGCTTTTGCCAATGTTGGCAACAATAAGCTGGCCAGAATGCCTATGATGGCAATAACAACCAGCAACTCAATCAGGGTAAAACCCTTTTTATATGTTGTTTTCATTATTATTTATTCGCTGTTTGGTTTGTTTTTGCTCCGTTTTTTCGTTTAGGTACTCTGCCTTTTTTGCCTCCCAGACAGCTCCATAGGAGCGCCTGCTGTTTTCATTCCCTGGAGGCCGCGTGTGCCTCAAGCCGAATTTAGCTCATTAAAACGAACTAACCGGTGGGTTGAAATCTATGTTTTTCTTAAATTCTCTTTTCTCTATAAACAACACCCTTAAACTTTTATTAATTTTAAAATCAAAAATACCCCGGAGACCTCTTACTTTCGGGAGTGCACCAACCTACGGCCGGGTCTCCGGGGCTTTCTGAAGCGGAGCCGCCACAGAAATTTCTGATTACTGCATTTTAACAACCATCGACCGGTCAGTAGGAAACGTACCAGTCGTAGGAGGGCGTTATTGAAACTGAGTCTCATTCGCATGTCAACATGTTTTTGAGATTAATTCTCATTTAATTAATTAGAGGTCTCGACGTGAAAAAACCCCGCGGTTTACACGGGGTTCCAGTGATAATTGGCGGTTAAATTTAACTAAATAGTTCCGGAATCACTGTGCCGTCGCGCACAATCATCACCGGCCTCCCCGTGGGCGTGTGATATTCCTTGGCGGGATCGATACCCAAAGAATGCATGAAACTCGCGGCCACGTCGTCGGGAGAGATGGCGCGATCCTTGGGGCCTTCGCCCTTGGCATCTGAGGCGCCGATCACCTGGCCGCCTTGCATACCGCCGCCGGCCATAAGACAGAACATCGCCCGCGGGTAATGATCGCGGCCCACCCGCTGATTGATCTTGGGGGTGCGGCCAAATTCGCCGGTGACAAACACGGAGGTGCTCTCCAGCAGGCCTTTTTCTTCCAACGCCTGGTAGAGGCCACTCAGGCCGGCATCGAGCGCGGGCAGGTTACGGTCCTTGAGACGGCTCCAGTTATCCTGGTGGGTGTCCCAACCACCGAGGTTGAGGGTGACAAATTTCACACCGCTTTCCACAAGGCGCGTCGCGAGCAGGCAGCTCTGGGAGAAGGGCTGGTCATCGAACATGCCGGTGATGCCGGCGCTCTCTTTGGTAAGATCGAAGGCCTCGCGCGCCTTGGTGCTGCGCATCATCTGGTAGGCCTTGGCGCTGAATTCATCCATGCCTGCGAGAATCTTGTCGTTCTGGGCGAAGCTGCCGAAAGCCTGATCGTACTTGGCCACCATGTTGTTGCGGCGATCCACGTCATCAAGCGTGATGCCGCGCAGTGCGAGGCCACGCACCTGCATGGGCTCGCCGGCCGTCGGCGTGCTACCGGTCTCAAACGGACCGTATTCCACGCCGAGAAAGCCAGTGGGATAATTGCCCTGATTGGGCACAGCCACAAACGCGGGCAGTTCCTTGGGGCTCTCCATTTCCTTGCTCACCACCGCGCCGTAGCTGGGATACCGTAGGCTGGGCAGGGGACGGTTGCCGGTCATCAAATATTGGGTGCCAAGCGCGTGGGCGGCCAGGGTGTGGCTCACGCCGCGCAGGATGGCGAACTTGTCGGCCACCTTGGCGAGCTTGGGCAGGTGTTCGCAGAAACGCATGCCGGGCACATTGGTTTTGATCTCCTTAAACTCGCCGCGGTGCGTATCAGGCGCATCCGGCTTGAGATCAAAGGTATCCATATGAGTGGGTCCGCCGCTCAATCGCACGAAGATCGCCGCCTTGCCCTTAGCCTTGGGGTTGAGATCGCCTTCCTTGGCCTTGGCTAGGAATTGCGGTAGGCCCATGCCCAGCCCGAATCCGCTCACCGCGCCAACTTTAAGAAAGTCGCGCCGCTGAACGCCGTCGCAGAATGTGTGTGTTGCCATTGTAGTTCGTTGTTTAAAGTTAAATTGTTTTCGGATCTTAAATCTCAAGTCTCCAGTCTATCCTAGTGATTGACCATGAATTCCTTAGTGTTGAGAAGCGCTAGCAGCAGTTCCTGCACGCCGGCCACGACGTTCGGGGCTTTGCTGAGATCCGTACGGGCCATTTCCATTTCCTTATGGGTGGGGTACCGGCTCACGGTGCGCAGGAAGGTCTCGGTGATGAGCGCTTCGGTGCCTTCGGGCAACTCCCGCACGGCGCCGGGTTGCGGTCGCAGCTCGGCCATTTTCTCGGTGGACTCGCGCAGGGCGTTGTCGATCTTCATCTTCTGCTTTTTATAAGCCTGAATCTTGGCCTCGTACACCTTCAGCGCGCCGGGTTCACCGTCGACCGGCTTCTTCGGCAGAGCGGCCTGCAATTGCGCGAGACGTTTGCGGGCGGTCTTAATGTTCTTCTGATAGCGGGTGATCTGACGGTGGTTATCGTCAGCGGATAGAATCTTGTGTTCCCGGCGCAGCTCATCAAGCCAACCGCCGCGAGCGGAAAGCTGCGTGAGCATCTCGGGATCATTCCGGGTGTAAAGGGTCTGCAGCAAGGTCGGATCGACGGTGCGCTCGCAGTCGCAATTGTTCTCGCGCTGCGGTTTGCCGAAGATGCCGAGCATGTAGTTGGCGGAGCGGCC
>MPLT02126667.1_pt1 | contig 31701 bp, 26 predicted proteins | sample 1617391 | NCBI WGS metagenome assembly MPLT02 (sample SAMN05944800, study PRJNA350692) | marine metagenome | biome: marine; feature: ODZ; material: water; isolation source: 70 m water sample filtered on 0.2 um supor filter | place: Pacific Ocean | collected 2012-04-08 | depth 70m m
ACAAAAATCAGCTACGAAATTAAAATAAAGATGATTGATCTGCAAACATAAGTTAATCTGAAATATTTTTGATGATGCAAAACATAGAAGAATTGCAGGAATATCTATTCAGTTTAACGAATGGTGTAAATCTGTCAGGTCAAACAGTTACTGCTGCTCCAGGAGGCTTGCCGACTCCGTGTTTCCCGAATGTAATAGAGAAAGTTTTAAAGATTTTGACTGGGGACGAATGGGACGAACTGACTGAACGTGCACAGAATTACCTTAAATGGATTTCAGTAAAAGCTGAATGTATCGACGCTCTTGCTCCTAGACAAGAACATACAACGACACATGGATTTGAGTTGTTGGCTATGGACAGAGATGCAAATAGTTTTGGTGAAATAGTAGATCGTTCACAAGAATTATCTATTCCTTCGGTATTGGTACGTTTTGCTTCACTGGTAGCTACATTTCTGACTGTTCGTTTACTGAGACAACACATGGAAAGTGATCAGGAAAGTATGCCTTCACTGACATTTTCGCAAAATGTTGACTCTTTTTATTTGAATTATCCCCGAACATTAAAGATACTCTTGGAATTGTTTCCGGAGTATCATGAAATGTTTTATTTTGAAATCAATGAAGAAGTCACCGAAGATTATTTAACTACCATACGCGCACTTGCGGAAGATTTGGGAATACGGCTCGCTCTCGATGATACAAACAAAATGAATGTAAACGTACATCATCAATTGCTGGACCTTGCAGATTGGATCAAGATTGACTTTCAGGCGACAGCGTATCTGGAAGAGCAGTTGTTGGGTGGTGAAGGAGAAAATATTATACAGCATTTTGAAGAATATGCTCATGGCGCAAGGTCTCCGGTTATTGTGTTTGAAGGACTTCAGGAAACTTCACCTTTAAAAGTTTTTTTTGAAGAACGCTGGAAAATTCTTGATACAGTACTTTACTATCAAAGCAGGGAGCGCTTGCCAGTTCATCCCTGGAACAAATATTTTGGTTTAATTCAGGACTATCATGAAGATAAATATGGGCTCTTTTTTAAAGGATTGATCAATGATAAATAAGTGTTTCCTAAGTCTTAATTTACGAATGGTTATATCATTATTATTTGTAAGTTCAGGAACGTTATCTGTTGTAACATGCAGTTCTTCAGACATACCTACAGAATCAAGTGCTGTGCCTTCAATTGTTTCCGGGACAGTCTTTGAGTCTGTGGTTGAATATGATGCGGGAGAAAACCCACTTGGCATTACCTTAGGAGATCTCAATGGAGACAACAAAAATGATATTCTTGTAACAAGTCCCAGGAAGCAGGATGGAATATCAACTACCGCAGACGGTAGCATGACTCTATTTCTTAATAATTCTTCTTCTACAAGTAGTTTCCCATTTTCATCAAGCACTATTAGTCCCGTTACCGCTGACTGGAGACAGGATGTGATTTCAGCTGATTTTACAGGAGATAACAAAACTGACCTGGTGGTTACACAAACAGATCAGGACAAAATTAAATTTTTGCGAAACGACGGGAACGCTAATTTTACAGATAATGGTAGCTTGACTGTAGGCGATGTGCCGATCAAGCTGATTTCTGGAGACTGGAACAGCGACAATCAAATCGATTTGATTGTGGTAAATCGTGATAACAGCAGTATTTCTATTCTTCAAAACAGCAATGGAGTATTTTCTGTTTCTCAGACTTTGTCTGTCAGTGAGCATCCAATACAGGTTGCCAGCGCCGATTGGGATGGTGATAATGATACAGATCTGGCTGTTTTGTCAAAGGAGAGTACTTTGGTTCAAATCTGGTTAAACAGCGGAAGTGGTATTTTCAGTGCTCAATCTAATACATATACAGTAGGCAGTTTGCCGATCGATATGATTTCAGGAGACTGGAATTGTGATTCAAATCAAGACCTCGCGGTTAGTAATTTTGGAGACAGTACCCTTTCGCTGATTTACGGAAATGGCACTGGAGATTTTGATTCACCCCTTACAATAAGTACTAGAAGTGGGCCAAGGACAATGGTTGCCGCGGATTTTGATAATGACAGTAAAATGGATTTTGTGGTAGGACACAAATTTCTTGTTAGTACGTCCGGATCAGCTCTTATTACAGGTGATTTTTCACTGACACTCAGTGACAATGGTTCCTCTACAGGTTATGTTACCCCTGTTTCATTTGCCGCTAGCCTAGATAAAGGGGGCGCTGCACCTGCTGATTTGGCAATTTCATACGTCGATAATGATTCTAAACTAGACCTTTTGATTACTCTGCCGTTTAGTAAAAAAATAGCACTGCTTTCCGGAAAACAATATTACGGTAATCTCTCCTGTCCCTGATTTTTATATTCAGATTGACTGGTGATGTTAACAGAACTACACTCTTAAAACTGTTTCTTTGGTTATTGTTCAACTAAAGGATACTGTTTTATACTGTTTTTGTTATTCATTTTTTGAGATAATACAAAACATTCAGTGGAGTAAAATAACAAAGTACCTTGCTTTAAAAATATTTTAATTCAAGTACTACAAAAACACACATTCACAAAAAGGCAATATGCTGATTGTAGGAACATGGGGGGCTTTGTTGCTTTATATTATCAGTTGGATATCTGGGCTTTTCCCGCCTTTTGACAAAACTTCCAGCTCAAAGTTTCAGATATGGACTGAGCTTATAGGAATTCGAGTTGGCTGGATTATTCATACTTTTGCTTTGTTTGGATTATTATGGACTAAATCAGTATGGCCCACAACTTTTGTAAGTGATATACTTAGCGTTGCCTCATGGGTTAGTATATTGTTAATACAGGCCTTACCAGAAAGGTTACCAAGTTTAGTTAACACGTCAATAGTTCGGCTTTTTGCAATTCTGCTGCTGGGGTTATCTCTCATTATTTTTCAGTTTCAAATCTCGACGAGTGAAATTGTATCTGTTAAAACTTGGCTTTATCAGGTTTTGCTTGGATCTCACATAATCATACTTATAGCAGGTTATGTTATGCTGGGAGTAGCCTGTGTATCCAGCACCATCTTTCTATATCAGGAGCACCATCTAAAAACAAAACTCGTAACCTCGATGATGATCCGTTTCCCTGCACTGGTTACACTGGACCGTCTCAGTTGGCAGGGAACCCTATGGGGTTTTTTGGCTTTGAGTATAGGTATTATGCTGGGGATATTAATAAATAAAGATGATCAGTCTTTAATGGCAAACTTAAGATTTGGGGCATCGATTAGTGCCTGGTGTGTGTTTGCTATGCTATTACTGTTGCGCCAACTGCAAGTTATTCGTTCCAGTTGGAAAGCAATTTGGCCGATTGTAGGATTTAGCCTAGCATTAATGTCATTAATAGTGGAAATATTAAGATTGAATCTTCAAGAGTTCTAATAAATATAGTTATTTATCATATCAGCAAAGAACGTAATGCATAAAACTAATCCGCAAAAATGAAACAGGCTGCTAGTGAAAAAGATCTTTTAGACATTGAGAATGATATAGAGAGGATTCAAACTGCAATTAAAAATAAATTGGGTGTATCAAATCCTTTTTTAGCAGATATTGCTCACCATATAATTACTCCTTATAACAATTCAACTAGATCTAGGCTGTTGCTACAAAGTGCAAATCTCTTTAAGAAACCAGATGAAGATGTGATTGAAATAGGTTGCACTTTAGAATATTTGCACACGGCCTCTGTGTTGCACCGGCATATTAAAAAGCCTGAAAACGCAAGGCGTCACATGAAGCATGTCCAAAAATTATGGGGCTCAGAGGCAAGTGTTTTGCTGGGTGATTATCTTCTTTCGATATCATTTCAAATCTTAACACGCTTAGGTAATTTGGACGTGCTGGAATGTGTTTCTCTCGCTACACAAAATATTGCAATGGGACAAGTGCTTGAAATTTCAGATCCTACTCTCACTGCGTCTCCAAAACACTGGCGGAATGTAACTCGTGATAAAATTGCGGGGCTATTTGGTGCAGGCGCTAAAAGTGCTGCTTACTGGGCAAATGCTTCTCAAGCTACAGTATCTACCTTGTATGCATTTGGCGAAACTGTGGGCATGGCAGCTCAACTTAAAACCGAGCTTGATGTTATTGATGATGAGGAACGGTTTAAAGAGACATTGAAAGAAAAGGAATTATGGTTTCCTCTTTGCTTTTTACTTCACGAATGTTTAACGAAAAGTGAATTAAGTGAAATGACAGAAAAATTGCAGGAAGATTTTGAACTGGAGAAAATGATTAGAGAGCTTAGAGTGCTTTTCAAACAACATAATCTGCGTGAAAAACTGAAAGCGGAGGCCGTGCTGGAGTTGATAAAAGCAAAAGAATGTCTTGAACAACTTGAAATGGATTCAACTTCTCTTCAACCTTTAACTTCATATTCAACGATTTGATATGCCAGAATCACTGAAAATAAAGATTGATTCAGCAATTGCCGAAATTGAATTAAACCGTCCGGATAAAGCAAATGCGATTGATGAAGATCTATGGTTTGCCTTAGAAGATTGTTTTCGTGAATTAGACGAAAATGAAGCAGTTCGAGTGTGTATCCTGAGTGGTGTCGGTAGTCATTTTACTGCAGGAATTGATCTTAAATTTTTACAGTCAATAGGCCAGGAAGTTGAACATTTTAAATGTGAAGGGCGTAAACGTGAATATTTGCGACGCAAAATAATAAAACTTCAGGCTGCATTTACACAAATAGAAAAGTGTCGCAAACCAGTTCTAGCTTCAATTCACGGGGGTTGTATAGGTGCGGGTGTTGATTTAATAAGTGCCTGCGACCTTCGTTACTCAACAAGTGACGCAGTCTTCCAGATAAAAGAAATTGATATTGGGCTAACCGCTGATGTTGGAACTTTACAGCGGCTTCCCAAGTTGATACCACGTGGTATTGTTCACGAATTAGCCTACACGGCGCGTAAATTTTCTGGCGAAGAAGCACGTGAATTTGGCTTGGTCAACAGTTGTTATGTTGATCATGAATCCTTAATTAGTGAAGTCCGGAATATTGCTGAACAAATCGCAGGAAAATCACCTTTAGCCATTCGCGGAGTTAAGGAAATGCTATTACACTCGCGTGATAATTCAGTTGCAGACGGACTTGATTATGTAGCAACATGGAATTCCGCCATGCTTCTTTCTTCTGATTTGGAGGAGTCTTTAATGGCGATGTTGCAAAACCGTTCTGGTGAATATAAGGATTGAGGATTTTACATTATCTCTCGACTGTAGTCTACAATTATATTTTTCATGCAAGCGCTGTATCAATCGCTGAGCAGACAAAATTTCGAAATTATCTGGTAAAAATATATTAAATGATACCCCGCCTTAGTCATCCGGAAAGTACACCTGAAATTGTGCAAAGTTTTCTAGCAGAGCTGCGTCAAAGTAGTTTTTCAGGGGACATTCAGCATGATTATGGAACACGTCTGATAACATCAACTGATAACAGCATTTATCAGGTGCTTCCTCAAGCAGTTGTTTTTCCGAAAAACGCAGGTGACATCGAAGCGGTACTACTCTTAACAGCTCAGCAGAAATTTTGTCAAAGTATAAAAATTACAGCGCGCGGCGGAGGTACCGGTACCAATGGGCAGTCACTTACTAAAGGCATCGTGCTTGATTGTTCGCGTTATATGAACCGTATTCTTGAAGTGAATATTAAGCAGGGTTGGGTACGTGTAGAACCGGGTGTGGTTCTAGACCAATTAAACGAACATCTTGTGCCGCATAGTGTATTTTTTGCGCCCAATTTGTCCCCGAGTAATAGGGCAACTATTGGTGGGATGGTCAATACAGATGCTTGTGGAAAAGGTTCTCGTATTTACGGACGAACCAGCGACCATGTTTTAGAGTTGTCTTGTGTTCTTTCTAACGGGGAAACTCTTGAATCAGTTCCTCTAGATGAAAACAATCTAAGTACATACAAACAAAAACCTGGAGTAGTGGGTGAGGTGTTTAAAGTTGTTGATCAAATTGTTCTGGAAAAAGCAGATTTGATTGATGAAGTTTTTCCTAATATGAGCCGTTTCATGACTGGTTACAATTTAGCGAAAGTTTACGGTAATTCGGAAAAAAACTTTAACTTAAACTATTTACTTTCGGGATCGGAGGGCACATTAGCAGTTTTGAGTGAGCTCAAACTACGTTTGACGGATTTACCTAAATACAAAAGACTCCTAGTTGTAAAATACGAACAATTTGATGATGCGCTTCGTGATGCACAAATTTTGGTTGAGAGTGATCCGGCCGCGATTGAGACAATTGACGAAAAAATTCTCAGTCTGGCAAAAGAAGATGAAATATATTTAAAAATTAAAGATTTCATTGAAGACGAAAAACTTAAGTCCGGGAAAAAAAATCGACCGACTCGTACCATCAGTCTAATTGAATTTTGCGGAAACAATAAAAATAAATTGGAAAATCAGATTTCTGCGCTATGTAAAATCATTGATGCGAAGAAAAATAAATCTGGAGAAGCAACGGGTTACTACAAGACTGCTGATCCTCAGGAAATAAAAAGTCTGTGGAGTTTAAGAAAAAAAGGTGTTGGACTTTTGGGTAATACAAAAGGAGAGCGCAAACCACTGCCTTTTGTGGAAGATACGGCTGTTCCTCCGGAAAATCTGGCGATCTACATTCGTGATTTTCGTAAATTACTTGAATCATATGGTTTGGAGTACGCCATGTTCGGGCATGTTGATGTAGGGTGTTTACACGTTCGTCCCGCGTTAGATTTGAAAAATCTGGAGGAGGAAGGCTGGATACGTGAGCTTTCAGATCAAGTGGTGGCACTGGTTAAAAAATACGGTGGTGTGATGTGGAGCGAACACGGTCGTGGTTATCGTAGTGAATACACAGTAGAATTTTTTGGTGAAGAACTGCATCATGATTTAAGACGCATCAAAGAAGCGTTTGATCCGGAAAATCGTCTCAATCCGGGAAAAATTGTCACCCCGATTTCTCAGGGTACAGATAAAGTGGTGTCTATAGAAGGGCCTTTACGGGGACATAAAGACCGGCAGATTGCTCCGGAATTGTTGAAGGAATATGAAACTGCAGTTAACTGTAACGGTAACGGTGCTTGTTTCGATTATTCATCTAAAAATGTGATGTGTCCTTCTTCCCGGATTACACGTAACAACGTCCATTCTCCGAAGGGCAGGGCTGGCATGATGCGGGAATGGCTCCGGTTAGTTTCCTTGTCTTCGGGAATAGAAGCTTCGACATCAAATAATTCAAGTTCGAATTTGAGTGGGTTTCTTCAGATGAACTCCGCTGCTGAAAATTTTTTCTATAGTTACTACAACAAAATAAAAAATACTATTCGTAAAAATCATGGTGAATATGATTTCTCCCATGAAGTTTATAAATCAATGGCTGGATGTTTAGTCTGCAAAGCTTGTGTGACGCAGTGTCCGGTACATGTAAATGTCCCAGAATTCCGTTCAAAATTTTTAAACCATTATCATTCCAGATATTTACGTCCACTCAAAGATTATCTGGTTGGTTCAACTGAAACAGTCGGACGTTTATTTTCAAACATACCACGTACGGCAAACACGATAATAAAGTGGCCGTTGATTCGCAATTTTCTGGAGAAAAAAATTGGTTTAAGAGATTTTCCTTCATATAGTCCTGAATCTGTTCGGCAACGTCTGCTTGATTCAAATGCGGCTGAATTCGATCTGGATAATTTGAACTCGTTTTCACAGCAAGAGCATGAAAGTAGTGTAATCTTTGTTCAGGATGCATTCACTTCGTTTTATGAGTCTCAGCTTGTGCTTGAATTTTATGAATTACTGAGAAAATTGAACTACAATGTTTATGTAGCGCCTTTTCATCCAAATGGTAAACCACTGCTCGTAAAAGGTTTTTTAACCCAATTCCGTAAAGTTGCAGAAAAAAACGCAAAGTGGTTGTCACATATCGCGTGCTCCGGAATTCCCATGGTCGGACTTGATCCCAGCGTGGTTTTGACTTATCGTGATGAATATTTAAAAATTCTTGGAGAAAAAGAGTTGCCTTTTAAGGTCATGTTGCCACAGGAATTTTTAGTTATGAATTCAGCTAAACATAGTAATTATGTGGCTGTTGTTTCCAAAAAATTACAGGAATATCAATTGTTGGGACACTGCACTGAAAAAACCGATGCCCAGCTCTCACAGGAGCAATGGAAGGAAGTATTTGAGTCATTTGGATTGTCACTGAGTCTGATACCTGCAGGTTGCTGTGGAATGGCTGGAACTTATGGACATGAAACAGAACATTATGAAGAATCACGTGGAATCTATGATTTAAGCTGGAGCGATAAAATTCCGCAAGATCCTTTTTTGCGACAAAACATTTTGACCACTGGTTTTTCCTGCCGTAGTCAGATAAAACGTTTTGAAGGTTTTCGGCCATTACATCCTCTTCAGGTTTTACTAAGAGAAATAAAATCGGGTAGTTTAGAAAACAGTTCAGCGTCTGCCTGACAATCTCAGTGAGTAAAGAATGGAAGAAATTAATTTTGAAGATTTTCAACAGGTTAAAATCCTTACAGGAACTATTCTGGAGGTGGACCTTAATCCGAAGGCATCTAAGCCGGCTTATGTGTTACGCATAGATTTTGGTCAGCACGGGATAAAAACCAGTTCAGCGCAAATAACAAAAAATTATCAACCGGAAGATTTAAAAGGTCTACAAATTTCGGCTGTTGTGAACTTTCCAGTAAAACGCATCGCCGGAGTTAAATCGGAGGTGCTGATACTGGGAGCCTATTCTGAAGATAAAGGGGTAGTTCTGCTGACTCCAACGGAATCTGTTGAGGATGGCTCGTTGGTCGGTTGAGTCTTTTTTAGCTTCATTGTTGAGTCATTCTGAATATTACTGATTAATGTGTCCTTGCTTTCCCAGAGCTCATTCAGACACTTCCTGACAGCTAATGATCCTCCTTTGCCCCTAATTGTTTCCAGTGACGGTACGTGTCCTTCTCCAAGCTTCAGTGGTTCTATACGAACTACTATCCGAGGGACCCTGCCCTGCATCAAGTCAGTCAAATTTGGAGAAGAGTGGCCAGGATAAACCAGAGTTACGTTAAGTATTGCAGTCAGTTCGTCTCCTAAACTGCTCAAAACGGTGTGTATTCCACCAGCACGCGGCTTAAGTAAATGCTTGAAAGATGATTTAGTATTATCGTGTTTTGTTTTTGTGAAACGTGTACCTTCTGGATAGTTCAAAATTGTTACGGGATGTCCCAGTAATTTTTCACAGGACTTCTTCGCTGTTTCTATATCTTTACCGCGTAGTTCAGGGAACTTTATCAGGCTCTCTTTTGAATAACGTTTCATGGTCGGATATTCAAGCGCCCAAAGAGCTTGTCCCAAAAAAGGGACCCATACCAATTCCTGTTTAATGAAGAAACGCAAAAATGGAATCTTTTTGAAAAAAACGCCTTGTGCGACTAGAATATCCAGTAGCGAAAGATGATTGCTGATGACAAGATATATTCCATCCGGACTTAAATTTTCCAAGCCATCAATATCCCACTCTATATGAAAAAATATTTTTAACAGGAAATTATTTGTTATGATGAAACCACCTGCAATCCAGTATGAAATTCGTCCCCAAAAATTACGCCATGCACTGATCGGAATTAATAATTTTATGGGGGCACACAGGCTTACAAGACTACCGTGAAATGCAGTGTTTAGTGTAATCAATATTATAAAAATAGGAGTCCGGATTATATTGGTCATAAGTAGTAGTAACAAAGCGTTAGCTAAATTATTTGAATGTCCACTTTATACAATTAACTCAAAGCTTCTGAAACACTGTGATAATGACAGAATGTGTTAATTATTTCAAGTTGTTGAAATGAATCTAGACTAAAGTGAGTTAGTATTTTTGCTTGCAAAGCGTTGGATATCCTGTATATCCATTGGGGGGAATAACCAGTAATCGGGAATATAACCTGAAGGTGAAACCGATTTTGCTTGGTGGTTAAGGTGAAGACGATGACTGAATGAAAGCATTATTCTTGAGTGCTTCAACTGGAAAATTGGGCCAGAAGTGTTCTTGGGAAAAGGACCAGTATTTGATCCAATTAGAACTCCCTGAGGGATCTGTTTTGTCAAAGCAGCCAAAAATTGACAGCCGTTTCCGCAATGCTGGTTGGCCAAGACAATCAAACGTGTATTCCACTTTGGGGAATTTCTGTTACCGTTGAAAATGAACTTGGTCTCTATCCATTTTTCGGCAATTCCTTTTTCTCTTAAATGCTTCCCAAGGGCCTTCAACTGAAGACTTTTTTGCTCAAGCTGATCCTGACCTATTAGTAAACGCATCGATGAATGATGTAGGTTCCACTGGACCCGGTTTAACAGTCCTTTTATGATTGGAATTGTATGACGTTCCTTAACGATTACGTTTTTCCAATGGTTGCGGGTATAATGTTTCAACCATTTTTCAAAAAATGCAAAGCTCCCGTTTCTGTTACCTCTTACGTCAATAATAAGCGTAGAGGATTTTCTTAATTTTCGAGCTAATTTATGAAATTCTTTGACCGTTATTTCTTCAGAATTAGCATCCCTGTACCATCGTATATACGGTGTTCTTCCACTTATGTAATCATAAACAGGCGTTTCCGGTTGATTTAATTCTGCTTCCGGTATAAGCAGCGGTAATAGGATTTTTTGTTTTTCACCTGAATCATTTTCAAATATGCAATCAAGCGGCTCAAGTTGACGATTAGCTTGTTGCCCCATCATAAAAATTTCTTCAGACTGTCTCAGTGGTAAAATGGGGAAAAAAATCTCCTGTTGAGTTTTACAACCGACGTACCAGTGGTTTACTATCTTTTTATAAAAATTCATGGTTGGTAAGACTCTGAAACGCCCGTTATCATGAGCCAGGCGTATACCAGAAAAAAAAGCAACTTTAGGTTCAACACGAAGAACATAATGTCGATTTTTTATAAAAAGATCGGTTCTTAAATTACCGTCATTAGTGAACTCCAAAGACTTTATCAATTTTTTTTGAAAATGATGCGTCAGAATAGGATTTTTGTTTTTTGATAATTGATCCAACAAACTTTGGATTGCAGATTCCCATTTTACTCCAGACTTTTCAATGATTGGGAAACGTACATAGTTCTCTCGCAGCAAGCTTTCTACCTGTAAAATGTCTGCATGCATTAGATCTTTTGAAAGAAACAAGGGACCGTTCCCGGAAAAATCGAGGTTTGGGATTGTCTCGGTACCTTGAGAAGTTACAACGTAGAATAATAAAAAGATAGACGTAATGCTAAAAGTTTTCGCAATTTGTTGAAACTCAGAAATACGGAATTTCTCAACTATTTTATAAAACAACTTAAATGCCTGCAAATATTTCATTTTGATCAATTTTAAGGTAATCACTAAACAAATCCATCCATTCTTTAAAATCAAGTGTCTCCGGACGGCGAAGACTAAAACTTTCGCGCAGAGAATCCCCGCGATTTTGATACCATTCTGGAAAATGCTGGCGTATCCCGTTCATCAGAGTTTTTCTGCGCTGTTGAAACAACAGCTGACTCCACTTGAGGAAACGTTTTTCATTTTCAGGAGTGAGCCCGGAAGTACGAGGTAAAAGTTGTATTAACGCAGATTCCACCTTCGGAGCAGGCTTAAAAGATTCAGGTGGTATCTTTGCGATAATTGTACTCTCAAATCCCAATGCTCCTACCAGAGACAAGGGGCCATAAACTTTTCCGGATTCAGGAGTTGCACAAATTCTTTCTGCAACTTCCAATTGCACCATGAGTGTTAAAGATTGCCAAGCATTACGGAAGGGTAGCATTTTTAGGATCAGTGGAGTTGTAATATTGTATGGCAAATTTGCTACCACTTTTGCAGGTGCAGGAATTAATCCAGAAAATGCTTCCGGACTCAGTTCCATGGCGTCCATTTCAAGCAGCGTGAATTTTTTTTCACTTTTGAAACGTTTTCTTAACATTGTACACAATTCGGGGTCTATTTCTATGGCAGTGACTTCTGAGTTGCACTCTAGCAAAGCGGTAGTTAAGATGCCGAGGCCAGGACCAATTTCCAAGATTGAATCACTATTTTTAACATCTGCAGCCAGAACTATTAAATCAACCACTTCCTGTTGAATTAAAAAATTTTGGCCCCATTTTTTTTTTGCCATTACCACTTTTTGTTGGATGAGCTTTGTATAATATAGAAAAGACGTTTGTTTAGTAAAATTAGTTTAAATATTGTTATTTTTTACAGAATTACTTTTCACTTAAATCATAGTTGTATTTTAAAAGAGTGTTTTGATAAAAGCAAACCTCTGTTTTTTAGATTACTTTTTAAAAAAATGTTTGACTTACTGATCAGATTGAAATATTTTCAAGTAGGCATTTAAAATTATATTTATCTCCGATTCGTTGAAACCTAAGGGATCAACTATGGTTTGGCGAACGATAGGGCTGATAGGGAAACTGATCTGCCTCCCGAGTTTGGAAAGGAGAAACTCCATGATTGACCTGCACGGTCGAAATATTAATAAACTCCGTATATCCCTGACTGAGGTCTGCAATATGGCCTGCACATACTGCGTTACCAGTTTGAGTGATCATAAGCGTGTGCCTGATGAATTAAAAACAGAGCAGATGTTAAGATTAGTCCGGATGCTGAAGGATTATGCTGGAATAGAAAAAGTACGTCTAACGGGTGGTGAACCTTTACTGTATCCAAACCTGATCACGATTGTTTCCGGTATTCATGAAATGGGAATCACCAGCATAGGTATGACAACAAACGGTCAACTACTCGCCAGAAAAGCAAAAGATCTCGCTGAAGCAGGACTAAAAAATGTTAATTTTAGTTTGGACTCACTTGATCCTGAAAATTTTAAAAGGATGGGACGTGTTGGAAAACTTCATAAAACCCTTGAAGGTATTGATGCATGTTTAAAATATGGATTGAGTGTCAAAGTCAACATGGTGGTAATGAAGAGTGAGAACGATGATGAAATTGTTAAAATGCTTGAATATGGTGTAGTACATGGAGTCGAGATACGTTATCTTGAACTGATGGGTATGGGGCCTCTACACAAGAATGGTGATCAAAAACTGGTGAGTATGGAGGAAATACTTGAACAAATTTCTGCCAAGTATGATGTTCAACTTGTTTCATCAGAATCAGACTCAACTTCGATTAGATACTGGGTTCCGGGTGGTTATTTTGGAATTATTCCTAATAATAGCGCTCCATTCTGTTCTACCTGTTCACGTTTACGTTTAACTTCCAATGGACAGTTAATTGGTTGCTTAAGTAATCCCTCAAGAGTCTCAGTTAGTCATTTATTAGAGCAAAATGATCCTGAAGATGCACTGCAAAAACTTGTGAAAAAATCGATTTCCTACAAACAAGATGTAACTTTCACCGGTTCTTCTCTTGTCATGTCAAAGGTAGGTGGTTAGCCTACTTATATGTAAGGTAGAGTAACACTTGCGTTTTATCCCTGCTTCCTGTAAAAAACTATAATCCTTTTAGAGCGAAACTATAGTTGGACACAACAAAGTTTTGAACCACATTTTTTTAAGAAGCTATCTCTATGCGAGCATATTTTTTACTAACCACGGTTGCCATTCTTGGCATAAATGTGGTTTCTTTCTTTTATCTCCCGGAAGTTCTCTGGTCAATGGTCGTTTTTGGACCGCTTATTTTGCTAGGATTGTATGATATCACGCAAAAATCTCACTCTATCCTGAGAAATTTTCCTGTATTAGGGCATATGCGTTTTCTGCTTGAGGAAATTCGTCCGGAAATTTACCAGTATTTTGTGGAGTCAGATACGAGTGGGCGTCCTTTCAGTAGGGAACAGCGAACTGTTGTCTATTCACGTGCTAAAAATACAAGGGACACGATCCCTTTTGGTACTGTAGAAGAGGTATATGAGACTGGATACGAATGGGTCAACCACTCACTCAGCCCAAAGAAAATGGAGCATGGAGATGTACGGGTAATGATTGGTGGCCCTGAATGCAAACAGCCATATTCTTCCAGCATCCTCAATATCTCCGCAATGAGTTTTGGTGCATTGAGTGAAAATGCCGTTATAGCTCTTAATCAAGGTGCTAAAATGGGAAGTTTTTCCCACAACACTGGAGAAGGAGGAGTAAGTCCCTATCATCTCCAGGGAGGTGATTTGGTTTGGCAGGTTGGAACAGGTTATTTTGGTTGCCGTGATAAAGAAGGTAAATTTTGTTCTGATAGATTTACTGATAATTCGTCCAGAGAACAAATAAAGATGATTGAAATAAAGCTCTCTCAAGGCGCAAAACCAGGACATGGTGGAATCTTACCTGCAGCTAAACTCACAGAGGAAATTGCAAAAATTCGCGAAGTGCCTATGGGGCTTGATGTTGACTCTCCGCCAGGTCACTCTGCATTTTCTAACCCTCTTGAACTGATGGAATTCATCTCTAAGTTACGTGAACTTTCCGGAGGGAAACCTATTGGTTTTAAGCTATGTGTTGGAAAACGCAGGGAATTTATCGCGATATGCAAAGCAATGCAAGAAACCGGAATATTACCGGATTTTATTAATGTAGACGGCGGGGAAGGAGGAACCGGTGCTGCTCCTATGGAATTTTCAAATCACATCGGAACTCCGCTGGTCGAGGGTTTGATTTTTGTGCATAACGTTTTGGTTGGATATGACTTACGGGAAAAAATTAAGGTTGTAAGCAGTGGTAAAATGACATCTGGATTTGGACTGGTAAAACGTCTTGCTTTAGGAGCAGACATTTGCAATTCGGCAAGAGCTATGATGATGGCACTAGGATGCATTCAGGCTAGAAAATGTAACTCGAACGTCTGCCCGGTAGGAGTCGCTACACAAGATAAAAGTTTATATCAAGCGCTTGTTCCTGAAGACAAGAGTAGACGAGTTAATAATTATCATAAAAATACTGTTGACAGTGCCTGCCAAATAATGGGGGCAATGGGATTGGGAAGTGCTACAGAATTAAGGCCATGGCACTTGATGCGTCGAATTGAGGCTTACGAAATCAGAAACTTTTCAGAAATATACGAATATATCGAAGCGGGATCTTTGCTACAAAAAAACAAACCTGAAAGTTATGCTCGAGCCTGTGATGCAGCGCGTTCTGATAGTTTTACTGCTATAAATTAAAGAAATTAATTTAGGAATAATTTTTAAAGAATATCCTGAACCTATAACTGATAACTGAAAAATATTATGAAATCATCTGATTTATTTATCAAGGTACTTGAGGAAGAAGGGGTTGAATATATTTTTGGTGTTCCGGGTGAAGAAAATCTGGATTTTCTCAATTCACTAAAAGACTCATCAATCAAACTGATCTTGACACGACACGAACAAGCTGCAGGATTTATGGCTGCTACCTACGGACGTCTAACTGGTATGACAGGAGTATGTCTATCGACTCTTGGGCCTGGAGCCACTAATCTTGTAACAGCTGCCGCATATGCTCAACTTGCTGCTATGCCGATGGTTATGATTACAGGTCAAAAACCTATTAAGCATAGTAAGCAGGGTAGGTTCCAAATTTTGGATGTGGTTGAAATGATGAAACCATTAACAAAATACACTCATTCGATTGTGAGCGGTAATAACATTCCCTCGCGAGTAAGAGAAGCCTTCCGGATTTCTCAGGAAGAACGCCCCGGAGCGGCGCATTTGGAACTGCCGGAAGATGTTGCCGGAGAGGACGTTAGTGAGACTCAGCCTTTACCGCGTAGCCGTGCGCGTCGTCCAATTGCAGAAGGGAAGGCAGTCAAGCAAGCAGTGGAAATGATTGAGAAAGCAAAAAGTCCGTTGCTTTTAATTGGGGCAGGATCCAACCGTAAGATGCCCGCCCGTATGCTGCGCTCCTTTGTGGATAAAACTAACATTCCGTTTATCAGCACGCAAATGGGAAAAGGAGTCCTTGACGAACGAGACCCTTTGTTTCTTGGAAATGCAGCACTTTCAGCTAATGATTTCCTGCATCGAGCTATTGCGAATGCGGATTTAATTATCAATGTTGGTCACGATGATATTGAAAAACCTCCATTCATTATGGAAAGTGATTCATTTGAGGTAATTCATATTAACTTCTCATCAGCTGAAGTTGATCCTGTTTATTTTCCTCAACTTGAAGTTATTGGTGACATTTCTAACAGTATTTGGCAAATAAAAGAGAGAATTCTTCCGCAGGGTTCGTGGGACTTTAGTTATGCCTTAAAGGTCAAAAAAGCAGTAGATGCACACCTTCTCGAAGGAGCAGACGACCCGCGATTCCCGATGCTGCCTCAACGTTTTGTGGCTGATGTAAGGGAGGCAATGCCCTCTAATGGTATAATCGCTCTCGACAATGGTGTTTATAAAATATGGTTTGCTCGTAACTATAAAGCTTACGAACCTAACACAGTTTTGCTTGACAACGCTTTGGCCACTATGGGCGCAGGCCTACCTTCGGCTATGGGTGCGCATATGGTTCATCCGGATCGCAAAGTAATGGCGATTTGCGGAGATGGTGGCTTCATGATGAACGCGCAGGAACTTGAAACTGCGGTCCGCCTTAAAATGAATTTAATCTGCCTAATTTTACGTGATAATTCATATGGTATGATCCGATGGAAGCAGGCAAACTTAGGCTTTAAGGATTTTGGCCTGGAATACGACAATCCTGATTTTGTTAATTTTGCGAAATGTCACGGAGCACACGGATATCGAGTGGAAAAAACTGAAGAATTTGTTCCACTATTGAAAAAATGTCATGATACACCCGGAGTTCATGTGGTTGAACTACCAGTGGATTATTCCGAAAATGATCGAATTCTTAATCACGAAATTAAAGAAAGAAGTCAAAAAATTTGAAGGGATTGAGAGGGAACATTCTGAATGGAAAACTATGATCTGTGCGTAATCGGCGGAGGTCCATCAGGTTATGCCGCTGCAATGCGAGCGGTAGATTTTAATAAAAGTGTCCTGCTTGTTGAACGTGACCGTATTGGTGGTGCTGGAATTTATGACGGTGCGCTTTCCTCTAAAACATTTTGGGAAATTTCCAAAGAATACTCTTCCTTCTGTAAAAAAATGCAACACTACGGTTTGGAAGAACCGGTTGTGCATTTTAAGAATTTTCTTCAAGAAGTAAATTCCGCAGTTTTTGAACGTTCAGATCAACTTGAAGAACATCTGAGGTTGGTTATTAAAAAGCGACCGGAGTCATTCCGTTTTGTCAAAGGAAACGGACGTTTAATCAGTGAAAATGAAATTGAACTGGAATCTGAATCCGGAAAAGAAAAAATATTTGCAAAAAATATTATAATTGCTACCGGAAGTCGCCCCCGGAAAATCCCCAATATTACAATTGATGAAGATATCATCATGACCAGTGACGGTATCAGTTCCCTTGAAGAGTTCCCGGAAAGTCTGGTAATCCTTGGTGCTGGAGTCATTGGCTGCGAGTTTGCCACTATCTTTTCCAATTTTAAAAAAACAAAGGTACATATAATTTCGAAAGACGACCGGATTTTGCCTTTTGAAGACCCTGATCTCGCTCTTGTGGTTGAGTCAAATTTAGAAGCTAATGGAGTGCTTATTCATAGGGAATCAAAACTTGAAAAAATGGAAATAGAAAATGGTCGAGTGGAATATATCCTAGTACATCCTGACGGGGAAAAAGAGGTTTATCATGCGGAAAAAGCCTTGGTATCAGTGGGGCGCATTCCAAATATAGAAAATACAGGTTTGCGTGAATTAGACGTTGAACTGAGTGCTGCAGGGCACATTGTAGATAATGATACTCAAACCAGTATTACTAACATATACGCAGTGGGAGATATTACCGCAGACATTGCACTGGTTAACGTAGGAGAGCTTGAGGGGCGACATTCAGTAGAAAAAATGTATGGTAAAGCAAGACGTAAGATGCTTTATGAAAATATTTCAACAATTATGTTCCTCAATCCTGAAGTAGCTGGGGTTGGGATGAATGAACAGCAAGCGCAAAAAGCAGGACTTAATTACCGGCTTGCCAGCTTTGATTACCGCTGCATTCCTCGTGCTGTGGCGATGCGTAATACACAGGGTTTTTTCAAAATTCTTGTAACTGATGACGATAAAATGAGAATCCTTGGATTACGTGCAGTTGGCGAACACGCTTCTAGTGCTATACAGGCTGTTGCTTTGTTGATAGCTACTGAAAAGGGTATTGATGAATTAGCCGAATTAATACATCCCCATCCTTCAATTATTGAAGGTATACAAGAATGCATACGAATGCTTCTTGGAAAATCAATATATAAACCCTATATTTTTGAGAAACTTCTAAACTGTAGACACTTCAAGGATGGTAAATACATTGATTGAAAAAAATCTGAATCTACCCATTTAATAATAGATAATCTAATTTAATGCTTAGCACAAAAATTATATGTACCATTGGTCCTGCCAGTGAATCAACTGATATATTGATGGATCTTGCTAAAGAAGGGATGAATGTCGCACGACTTAATTTTTCCCATGGGACACGTAGTTCTCACCAACAAATTATTGAAAAAATTCGTGAACTGAATAAGCAAAGACAATTTCCAGTTGCAGTTTTAATGGATACACAAGGGCCGGAAATCAGGACAGGAGACCAGGAAATGAAGCTTGTCCCCGGGGAACGCATTACCATCAATACTCCTCCAAATAAGGAAAAAGAAGGTATACTGTTTGTAGACTATCCGCACCTGATAGATGATCTGGAAATTGGCAATCGTATTTCGATTGATAGTGGTTTGATGTGTTTGGAGGTTTTGGCAAAAAGTGAAAAAGGTCTGGAATGTGAAGTAATTTACGGAGGTTGTCTCAAGGGGCATAGACACGTCAATTTACCCGGAACTATTGTTAAATTACCAGGAATTACAGAAACTGACAAGCAAGATATTTTATTTGGAATTGAGCAGAATATAGACATAATCGCGTTGTCTTTTGTTAGAAACGCCGAAACGATAAGGGAAGTCAGGGACTTGTTGGGAGATAGCTCTGAGCATATCAAACTTATTGCCAAAATTGAGAATCAGGAAGGTGTTGATCGTCTCGAAGAAATTGCCAAAGAAGCCGATGGCGTAATGGTCGCACGCGGTGACTTGGGAATTGAGGTTGAGATGGAAGAAGTTCCTCAAATTCAAAGACAGATTGCTTTCTTGTGTGCAAAATACGGTAAACGTCTGATTGTAGCAACTCAAATGCTCGAATCGATGATTGAAAACCCTGTTCCAACGAGGGCAGAAGTCTCTGATGTTGCAAACGCAGTCTTTGAACAGACTGATGCAATTATGCTTTCAGGAGAGACTTCTGTTGGAAGATATCCTGCCCATTCAGTGGAAATACTGGCGAGGATTGCGAGACGTACCGAGGATTATCCGGGATTGAATTCTACTGAAAAATTAGTGAAAGTTCAGCATGGACAACATTTGGCGGAATCTGCTATTCAAATTGCTACTAATTTAAAAATCCGTGCAGTTGTGGTGATTACACGTAATGGCCGGGGAGCACGCTATCTCTCAAATCTCAGGCCACATAAGATTAACATTTATTCGTTTACAAATAGTGTTAAAGTCTTGTCTTCGATGATTCTCTATAGAGGTGTTTATCCTTTTCTCATGGAATTGCAGGAAAATCCAGAGGGGAGCATTCAGGATGCATTAAGTATTCTTCATGAAAAGGAAGGTTTTGAGCCAGAAGAAAAAGTAGTTGTGCTGGCCAACATTCTTACGGGTGAAGGATATTGCACGTCTCTGCAGATACGATCTATTCCGACTATTTAGCTTGGTTACGTTCAGCAACTTTGTTTTATAAGTTAGAACTCGCTGAAAAAACGAGAGTGAGTGATTCTCGTGTAAGCTTTCTTGTTTCCGTGCTTCCACTGTATAACCAGGCTTTCCCTGAACCGGAAGTATATATCGTACCTAATGTGAGCGAAGATGAGGATGAGTAAGAGGTGTACCCAAAACTTGCACCATGGATATCTAAATATTCGTACGGAGCTGTTGTTGATGAATCCGGTATGGGAAGGTTTGTATAGTTGGTGAACAAACCAAAACGTATTGCATTCGTAGGATTGAGGTAATATTCCATACCGCCTGAGTAGTTCAAGATGTTCGCACGTCCTATTTCTGATGTCTGGTAATAATCAACGTCTATTGTATAGAGTAGCGAAGGAGTCGGAAAATAAGATATTCCCCAGGCCAAGTGCAGGGGGAACTTGCGTTTTTCTTCTGAATTAGTGCGATTCATTAAGGTTAATAGACTTGGTGTACCGGTACTGTTATCTGTGTTGTGAAAAGAAACATCACCCTGAAAAGATGAGTTAAGTAGAACAGATTGATCTACTGTCATGCCAACTGTGAGCAAACTCCAAGGACTCCACTGCAAACCAATTTTAGGCATCAAACCATCTTCTCTCAGCTTCCTGCTTTCATAATAAACCTCATATCCATTGTCATCAGCACTTTCCAAGAAATAGTGGTATTGACGCATAAAACTGCGGTATTGATAATATAGAGTCAGTCCAAAAGAAAGGCGGTCTCCAAATTTCATTGCTGCTGAGGGTCCCATAAGGTAAGTTATGTCCTCTGAGTGAAGACTTTGATAATATTTTTTTACAGTGCTGAGAGGATTATCAAATACCAGATCCTGGTGTTCGATAAAAGCTTCAGGAACAACGTATGAAAAACAAAATGAATAAGTTTTGTAATTTTTCAGCACGCCAAAATAGTTAGGTACCAGCGCTTCGCTTTCACGAACCCAATCTTCAGTACCAATCGCTTCGGAGTATACTGTTTTCATTTTGTGCAGCATATTACCACTACCTGAAAGACTGTCTCCAACCGCATAGGCAATTCCGGCTGGGTTGTAGTAGCATCCAGTACTGTCATCTGAAATGGCCACGTAGCTACCACCCATTGTTGCCGCACGTTCACCGATCAGCATATTTTTATAGTGAGCATTATCAGCGTGCAACTGCATGGAAGCAAAGACGATACAAATCAAAATACTAAAGTGAAACCATAATTTTCTTAAAGCGTTTTTCATTTGTCTTTCCCTGAATTTTGTCCAGCTCATTCATGTTAATAAACTCCTCGAGTTTGCTGTATCTGAATTCAATAGTCGGGTGAGTTTTAGAAAGTACTACAGCTTTACCTTTTGCCAAATGCGGTTTTAAGGATTTTAAAAAATCTAGATAACTTCGTGGATCGTAACCTGTTGCAATCAGCATTTCCAGTGCTTTTTGATCAGCATCGAGCTCATCATCTTTGGAGAGACCTTCTTCCATCAGCATTTTAAATGCAAGGTCATTCAGACGTTCTAGTGCGATTTTTGCGCTGAGAGAAGCACCACCTAAGACTTGGGCTATTCCTGATGTAACCGAACTGTCAGTACTTTGAAGTTTAAGTTTGCGGATAATGTGTTTTTGACCTACGTGCACCAGTTCGTGAGCCAATACACCCGCGAGTTGTGCTTCATTTCGCATTAGCTTAAGTGCTCCCAGAGTGACAAAAATATAACCCCCGGGGGCTGCAAAGGCGTTAATATCTTCGGTATCTAGAATGCCGAAATAATATCTAATTTCCGGGCGTCCGAGTTGCGCGGAGATACCTGTTCCAATTTGGGAAACATAGCGGACCTTTTTCTCGTCCCGTAGGATTTTATATTTCCCTAGGATTTTAGCGGCAACTCCGCGGCCAAAATCAATTTCACGGTCAGTATTTGCTTCCTGATTTTTCCAAAATATATGATGTGCACGCAAGCGGGATTCATGTGTCTGTGCTGAGGAAGCAAAGCAAAAATAACAAATGGAAAAGAATAACCAGAGATAGTTACGTAATTTTTGCATTATTAATTACTCTGTTAGGGTTAAAAAAATTACAGAGTTTTCTTCATCGAATGGTCTATTTTCCAACCACTCCAGCGCAGCATAATCCGTTTGAAACGGACTGATTTTTTTGCCTTTGCTGTCCAATAAACCCTTCACACCGACAACCGCGGAAAAGGTGCGTAACCTTAGTCTACGGCCTGATGCAGACTGGAGTTGAATTTTTTGTCCTAAAATCATTTTTTTCCTTTTAACAGGAAACTTTGAGATTTGCCCACGTAAAAGCCATCCCTGATTTTCTCCAGTTTTAACCTTTTGCCAAATTCCTTTGCTCACTAACGGTAGTACTTTTGTACCTCGTTTCAGTTTGAAGGAACTTTTGCTTTGAATAGAAGGTTGCTCGCGCAATACCGCTCCCATTCCCTTAATATAACCTGTATTATTAACTGCGAATACTGAGGAAAGAAAAAAAGTCAATAGCAGGAAAATACCCGCAAAAATTTGTAGGAAAATATTTATGCTATGAAAACTAGAGTCAAGTTGTCTTTGAGACTTGGTTATCATTTTTTGAAAATAATAGAGGAATGATAAAGAAAACAACTCCTAGGCTAATGAAACAATCGGCAAGGTTGTTGACGAAGAAACTTGTTTCATACCAACGAAAGTGGAAAAAATCCGTTACATAACCATATACTACTCTATCGATTAAATTTCCGGCCGCACCAGGTAAAACACAGACAAGTCCTGAACGAGTAAAAAAGTCTAACTCATTCCAGTAGCGTGTTTGATAAAAGATCATTGCGATCACTGCTACTGAAGATACCCCAACTAACAGAGGAATGCGAAAAGAATCTGATATATCTGAAAAAATGCTGAAACTTATACCACGGTTTTGAACATGAGTTAGCTCTAAGAAATTTGTTAACACCTCTGTTATTTCATATAGAGGGATTTCCGCTCTAACCCATATTTTTGAGCCTAGATCAAGCCCCAGAAGTAGTATCATGATTAGCAAGCTTAATCTGAAGGAAGGTGTTGATAATGTTTCAAAAGTATTCAAGCAGCTTGCCCCGCAGAAGAAATTAAATCTGTGATATTTATTGGATTCTGTTCACGAAGTTGCATGTCTCTAATAACCACCTTCTCCTGTTTCAATTCTTCCGGAAAAAGCAGTATCGCAAATTTTGCACCGGATTCATTTGCCTCATGGAGCGATTTCTTCATTTTTTTCATGCTAAAATTACAATCCACAATTGCACCTTTTGAACGTAATTCATTCGCAATTTTTAATGCGATACCGACCTGTTCATTGTCAAAAGGAATTATAGTGTAATCCAGTGTACGCGTCAACTCCGGAAAGCGTTCCAACTCTCTAAGTACATCTAAAACAACCACATCACCAAATCCGAAACCAACCGCAGGCACGGATTTTCCGCCGTATGTTGAAAGAAGAGAATCATATCGCCCACCACCGCAAATTGCGCGGTGCTTTTTTTCGGGACTGTTGATCTCAAAAACAGCACCTGTGTAATAAGATAATCCTCTGACGATGGAAATATCAAATTGCAGATAATCGCTGTATCCTGCAGTATCCATTAACTGTAGCAAGTGTTGTAATTCATCTATACCCTCTGTGTGCTGCAACTCTTCTTTCAATTCCTGCAGGTTCGTTTTTGTTAAATATTCATTTAAATGCTGTACCTGCGAAGATGTCATTCCAACATCTTTCAGCATTGTGCCTAGTGTCTCAGGAGATACTTTGTCACGCTTATCCATGATAACTAGAATTGCGCTATGGAGTTTCTCCGTTACATTCAATTGACTAAGTATAGCGTTTAAGATGCGACGGTCATTGATAAAAACACGAATATCTTTTGCAGAAAGTCCCATTGATTCACATGCCGATATGAGTAGCATCAGAATTTCTGCTTCTGCCACCATATCCGGTTGACCGATGATGTCTGCATTCCACTGAAAATGTTCACGCCGACGACCTTTGGTCATACGTTCATAACGAAAACATTGTGGCATTGAAAACCATTTGATTGGGAATAATAATGATTTTGTTCTTTGAAGAACCAGCCTTGCCAGTGATGGTGTCATTTCCGGGCGCAGACTTAAGCGCCTACCTCCCTTGTCTTCGAAGCTGTATAGCTGTTTACTTATTTCATCACCTGCTTTCCGAATATAAAGCTCCTCATGTTCCAATACACATGTATCATATTCTTCAAATCCGGCTTGTTCCGAAACACTGCGCCAAACTTGAAATAACCAGTTGCGTATCCGCATTTCGTCAGGGAAGAAATCACGGGTCCCCTTGACAGGCTGTAAGTCAATCATAATCTATATATTCTTATGCTGTGTATTAAAAATATTGAATTTGCTGAGGGACCTTCACTGTTGAAAAGCCAATTCCGGGATTTTTTTAAAGTCATCCCAGGCCTGAGGCATAGCGGAACGATTTCTTAAAAGGTATGAAGGGTGAAATGTCGGCAGCGTTGTCCAATTTTCGTATCGCATAATTCTCCCGTGCGCCTTGGTAATTCCAGGCAGTTCCGGAATCAAAGTCTTTGAGGGCACATTACCCAGCGTGACTATCAATTTCGGATTTATTAATTCAATTTGTTGTCTCAGGGCAGGCATGCAGCATGAAATTTCTGCTGGCGTAGGGTTCCTGTTTTTAGGAGGTCTGCATTTTACAATGTTGGTAATGTATACATCCTGCCTTTCAATTCCTAATGTGTTTATCATCTTGGTCAACAACCTTCCCGCCCGCCCTACAAAAGGCTCTCCCTGAGCGTCTTCTTCTGCTCCAGGACCTTCTCCTATAAACATCACTGCTGCTTGCTGAATGCCTTGGCCAAAAACCAGATTTGTCCTGGTTTTCCCAAGTTCACACTTTTGACAAGATTTATACTTTGCAGCTAATTTTATCAAGCTTGAAAAATTATCAGTGGTTTTTTGCTGAGGCGGAAATTGAGCAAATACCTCTGTTACGGTTTGTTTTATTTCTGCTGAATTACTTTCCTTGAAAGCTGAAATACCTGTTGAAGGTGGATATACCCCAGTATCAATTTTTTCATCATTAATTTTTAGGACAGGTTGATCTTGTGCAGACAGTTTGTAGTTAGCGCCTTCGTGCTTTACAGTTATTTCAGTTTTTGTACACATCATTTCTTCTAACCCATCCAGCAACAGCTTCAGCTTTACTTTGGGCATAGCTTCGATATTAATGTAATTTAGCCCTTTTTTATGAAGAGATTGCAATTGATTTTCTAATTGCAACAACAACGTTGGATAGTCCAAAATTTCCTCTGTTAAGAATGACTTTTGTATAACTGTTTATACTTGCCGTGCTCTCATACTCATTATGAAATTTGCCAAACTAAATTCTACTATTTTTGTATATTTATAAAATATAACGACTTAAATCCTGATTTTTCAATAAGTTAGAAATTCGGCTTTTAATATATTCCGGTGTTACAGATATCTTTTGACCTTTCAATTCCGGCGCGGTAAAACTAACTTCTTCAAGCAGTTGCTCCATAACTGTGTGAAGTCTGCGTGCACCGATATTTTCGGATTCTTCATTAATTTGACAGGCAATTTCCGCAATGGTGTCAATTGCGTCTTTGGTAAATTCCAACTCAACACCTTCTGTTCTCATCAACTCTGTATATTGAACTATCAGTGCATTTTTTGGTTCAGTCAGAATTCGCACAAAATCTTCCCGACTGAGTGACTGTAATTCAACACGTATTGGAAATCTTCCCTGCAGTTCCGGAATAATGTCAGACGGTTTTGTAAGATGAAATGCTCCTGCGGCGATAAAAAGGATATGGTCTGTTTGAACTGGTCCATATTTGGTGTTGACGGTTGAACCTTCCACAATCGGTAACAAGTCTCTCTGTACGCCTTCTCTGGAAACGTCTGGTCCCTGAGAATGGCTTCGGCGCGAAGCTACTTTATCAACTTCATCCAAGAAAACTATACCGCTTTGTTCAACACGTGTTACTGCTTCACGTGATACTTCTTCCATGTCAATAAGTTTGCTGACCTCTTCTTGCTGCAAAATTTTTCTCGCTTCATCAATACTGACACGTCTCCGTTTTGACTGTTTGGGCATCATATTTGAGAGCATGTCTCGAATATTCATGTCCATATTGTCGTTCATTGAAACCGGCATAAATTCCATCACAGTGCCGGAAGGGCGTTCGGATACATCCAGCTCAACCATGCGATCATCTAAAACTCCGGAGCTAAGTTTTTTCCGGAATTTGTCTCGAGTCGGGTTTTCCGTTTTATTAACTGAAGATTCTTCATCCTTTTTCTCTGCCGGAGGGAGGAGTAGATCCAGTAGACGCTCCTCTACCATTTCTTTTGCGGCTTCCTGTTTGCGCTCCATTTGCTCATGACGTACCATATTGACTGAATAATCTGCCAAATCGCGAATCATTGATTCAACATCACGTCCCACATAGCCAACTTCAGTAAATTTGGAAGCCTCAACTTTTACAAAAGGAGCATTGACTAATCTGGAAATTCGACGAGCAATTTCAGTTTTGCCGATACCTGTTGCTCCGATCATTATGATGTTTTTTGGTAAAATTTCATCTTTTAAATCTTCATCAAGTTGTAGACGTCTCCAGCGATTGCGTAGAGCTACCGCTACAGCTTTTTTTGCGTCAGTCTGACCTATTATGTAACGGTCCAATGCTACTACCGTTTCCTGCGGCGTCATATTTAGTTCTGTTGCAGATTTCATTTGTTTAGTATTCCAATTCTTCGTAGGTAATTTTGTCATTGGTATAGATACAAATATCAGCGGCAATTTTCATGGATTTTTCTGCAATTTTACGTGGGCTGATTTTCGTTTCCATTAGAGCACGTGCAGCTGCAAGGGCATACATTCCTCCTGACCCTATTCCTATCAGTCCATCATCAGGTTCAATTACATCCCCGTTTCCTGAAATAACAAGTGAGGCTTCTGCACTTGAAACCGCGAGTAATGCTTCCAGATTACGGAGCATTTTGTCTGTCCTCCATTCTTTGGCAAGTTCAACAGCTGAGCGAAGGAGCTTCCCGTTGTACTGCTCGAGTTTTTCATCAAATTTTTCAAAGAGAGTGAAGGCATCTGCGGTTGAACCAGCAAAACCAGCAATAACCTTTCCGTCAAAAGTGTTGCGCAGCTTACGTGCCGAAGGTTTCATAATGGTGTTCTGCATGGAGACTTGTCCGTCGCCCGCCATTACAATTTGGTTGTCCTTGCGTACGCAGAGAATAGTTGTCATAAGTTTGTATTGTAATTTGTTTATCTAGACTTCATATTTATCATAGCAGTTGTGAAATTTTTGTCCAGACGAGAGAAAAACTCGTCGAAATTCAATGTGGGAATTTTGGTTATTTTTCATGTATTGCTAAAAAATATGCCACAACATATTTATATCCGCTCCAGAGAGAAATAACAGTTGAAGCCCATAGAATGACAATTCCAACCTCATGGGTTGGGATTCCAATGGTTGGGTAGTGAATGATTAGGAAGCCCACTGCAAACATTTGTGAGATGGTTTTTAGTTTTCCTCCGGAACTGGCTGAAATAACAATTCCTTCTACCGCTGCGATGGAACGTAAGCCGTTAACTATAAATTCACGGGAGATAAGAATTACAGTTAACAGAGCGGGAGCTCTATCAATTTCCACCAGTAAAACAAGTATTGATCCAATCAAAATTTTGTCAGCAACAGGGTCAAGTAATTTGCCTAGCTTAGTTGTTTTTCCTTGATGGCGAGCCAGTACACCGTCCCAGTAATCTGTCAGGCAGGCGAATAAAAAAACGAGCCATGTGCTGAACAAAATCCAGTGCTCGTCCTTACCAATTACGATGCCTGTATAAATAATAGGCACCAATGCCACACGCAATGTGGTTAAATGATTTGCGGTAAACCATTTGGAGAAGAAAGCAACCATGAAAAATATTCCTATCTTGAGTTTTTTTGTTTTAATGTATATGATGCGCGTAAGAACTGAAAAAAGCAATTTACCTTTGTGTGCAAATTATTTTTATAAATTTATTATAGAGAAAATTAGCAAAAAACTAGACTACCAAAAATCTTTATTGCTTATGCGTTTCAATGTAATCGGTTGGAATTTCAGAAAAACTCCTGTTGAAGTAAGGGATAAACTGGCACTGACTCCAAAACAACAGTTAGAACTTGGACAGCAGATCAGTCGGCGTTTCAATTTAGATGGTGTTGCAATTCTTAGCACATGCAATCGTACAGAGTTTTATCTTGTAAATGCAGAACAGCAGTTGAGACAAATCATAGAGATGTTGGAAACGTATTGGAAACTTGACGAACTGAAGGAAAGTGTTTATACCATTCATAATTTGGACGGAGTGAGACACCTCTTCAGGGTTGCTTCGAGTTTAGAATCGATGGTGCTTGGAGAGCCCCAGATTCTTGGTCAGCTCAAAGATTCTTTTCAATCTTTCAGTAATGCTGAATTGACCGGAAAACTTCTTCATCCAATATTTACACGTGCTTTTTCAACTGCCAAGCGTGTCCGAACTGAAACAACAATTGCCAGTAATGCTGTTTCTATAAGCTATGCTGCCGTGGAGCTCGCAAAACATATTTTTGAGGATCTTTCAAAACAAAGTGTGATGGTAATCGGTTCCGGGGAAATGGCTGAATTAGCGATCAAACACCTGATGCGAAATGGTATTTCACAACTGTTTGTTACCAACAGGACCTTTGCAAGTGCAGCAGAACTTGCCGAGAAATTTAAAGGGATGGCTGTACAATTTGATCATCTTGGACGTCATCTTCATGAGGCGGATATTGTCATAAGTTCAACCGGTGCACGTGATTATATCATCAAGCTTGAACTGGTTAAGCACTGTTTGAGAATGCGTAAAACTAACCCAATGTTTTTTATAGACATTGCTGTACCCAGGGATATTGACCCTGAAATAAATAGGCTAGACGGCGCATTTTGTTACGATATTGATGATCTGCAATCTCTTGTTTCAGAAAACCAGGAGGAACGCAAGAAGCAGTCTGTAATAGCAGAAGAAATTATCGAGGATGAATTAGCGGAACTGGAACTATGGTTTAAATCTTTGTCCGTTGTTCCGACTATCAAAAGCTTGCGTAAAGCCTTTCATTCAATTGCCAAAGATGAAATGGAGAAAAGTTTAGGACGTATGAAAAACATGCATATGTCAGAGCGTAAAGAAGTAGAATTAATGGTACACAGGCTAGTACACAAATTACTGCACGATCCATCGCATAATCTCAAGAAAATCTCTCATTCGGAAGATGCACATCTTTATTTGGATATGCTAATAAAAATCTTTGAACTAAATCCAACCCCTCTTAATCTGGAACAATCAGGAAACAAACAATCCAGACTAAAAGTAATCAAATCATAACTCATGCCCAACGCTTTTTTGACAAGCGGTTCAAGGGGACTTACTTTTAAGATTGCAACCCGCGGAAGTCCTTTAGCTTTATGGCAAGCGCGATGGGTGCAGGAAAAAATCCTTAAAAAGTATCCTGAAGTATCTGTAGAATTATTAATACTAAAGACTAAAGGTGACCGCATTCAGGATCGTCCGCTTTCTGAAGTAGGCGGTAAGGGACTATTTGTCAAGGAATTGGAATCAGCTCTTCTTGACAAGCGAGCTGATATGGCAGTGCACAGTATGAAAGACGTCACAGGAACTTTACCGGAAGGTCTGGGAATTTCAGTAATTGCAAAAAGAGAAGATCCCGGAGATGCGTGGATCTGTCCAAAATATGGATGCATTGACGATGTTCCGCTGGGCACAGTGGTGGGAACAAGTTCATTTCGCCGTGCTTCACAGTTAAAGCATCACCGGCCGGATTTGCTTGTTTGTAGTTTGCGAGGTAATGTAACCACTCGACTCCGGAAACTTGATGAAGGAGAAGTTGATGCTACAATTTTGGCTGTTTCTGGACTAAAACGCATTGAACTTGAAGAGCGTATCACCGAAGTGCTCCCAATGGAATGGATGCTTCCGGCAATTGGTCAGGGTGCTATTGGAATAGAAACAAGAATTGATGATCAGCAGACGCTGAGTCTCATTCAGCATCTCAATGATCAAGATACTTGGGATTGTCTAATTGCGGAGCGTACCCTGCTGACTGAGTTGGAAGGTAATTGTCAAATTCCACTAGCCGGATATTGTATCTTAAATGGAGATAAATTGTTTTTGCGCGCCTTAATTGCGGATCCGGAAGGTAAGTCAGTTTTACGCTACGAGGCATGTGCCTATCGCCGAGACTCGGTTCAGCTCGGTCGGAAGGTTGCATATTGGTTGCAGAAAAATGGTGCGGAGGAAATCATAAATAAAGTTCATGCCTCCAAATTATAAGTTATGAAATTAATATTTAAAGCTCTCTCACTTTACAATTAAATAATAAAAACTCATGAATCAATACTGGAAAATAGCTGTTATCGGTTCTGGACCAGCTGGTTTTTATGCAGCGGGCGAGCTTTTACGGCAGAAGTCTTGGGAAATAAAAGTTGACATGTTTGAACGCCTACCTACTCCTTTTGGATTAGTGCGCGGAGGTGTTGCGCCTGATCATCAGAAAATTAAATCTGTGCAAAAAATATATACGCGTATTGCGGAAAATGAGAATTACAGGTTTTTTGGAAATGTAGAGTTTGGAAGAGATATTTATCGGGCTGATTTAATGGAAATCTATGACGCAGTCATTTATTCAGTCGGTAGCCCTAATGACCGTAAACTTGGAATTGGAGGAGAGAATTTGTCCGGTAGCCACTCTGCGACGGAGTTTGTTGCGTGGTATAATGGGCATCCGGATTTTTGTGATTATAAATTTGATTTGTCCGCGCGTAATGCATTTGTGATTGGAATTGGAAATGTAGCTCTTGACGTGGCGCGGGTTCTGGCAAAAACTCCGCAAGAACTGGAAAAAACTGATATTGCTGATTATGCGCTTGAAGCACTACGAACCAGTCAGCTTGAAGATATCTGGCTCTTAGGGCGCCGAGGACCATTACAGGCAGCGTTTTCACCCGCAGAGTTAAGAGAGTTTTTGGAACTTGCTGAGGCAGATGTGATTGTCGAGAAAAATGAGCTTGAACTGGATGCTGAAAGTCAGAAGATTCTGGAAAATAATGCCAATAATGATACTAAGAAAAATATTGAAATTCTAAAGAAAATTTCTGAAAAAGAGGTTTCCGGTAAAAAGAGACGGGTTCATATTATCTTTCTTACTTCGCCTGTCGAAATTTCTGGAAATCAAAAAGTTGAAAAAATCAGCATGGTACGAAATCAACTGGTGAAAATGGAAGATGGTAGTTTTGTCCCACAGGCGTCTGCAGAAATTAATGAAGCAGCAGCAGGGCTTGTTTTCCGTTCAATCGGTTATTATGGTAAGCCTCTTTCAGATCTGCCATTTGATCAAAAAACAGGTACAATTCCTAATGAATGCGGTCAGGTCAAAGATCCAGAAGACGGCAATATCCTTCGGGAAAGAGAGTATGTCGCAGGTTGGATAAAACGTGGTCCAAGTGGTGTGATTGGTACTAATAAACAGGATGCAGTGGAAACCGTGCATCGTATGCTGGGGACTTTCTTAAAAGGAAAAATGGAAGCTGGGAAAAATTGTACAAATCTGGATATTGTTTCACTACTCGAAAACCGTAAAGTTGAGCATGTTTCATTTTCGGACTGGAAACTGCTTGATGCTCATGAAACTGAAGCCGGTCAAAAAAAGGGGCGTCCCAGAGTAAAGATAACCTCAAAAGCAGACAT
>MPLT02152899.1_pt1 | contig 31087 bp, 19 predicted proteins | sample 1617391 | NCBI WGS metagenome assembly MPLT02 (sample SAMN05944800, study PRJNA350692) | marine metagenome | biome: marine; feature: ODZ; material: water; isolation source: 70 m water sample filtered on 0.2 um supor filter | place: Pacific Ocean | collected 2012-04-08 | depth 70m m
TGGCACGAGTGGATGGTGAAGAACGACGAATGGCGCGGCGCGGTGCGCGGTTATCTTGCGTCGATCAGCTTTGCCGACGCGCAGGTGGGCCGGCTGCTGGATGCGCTGGACAAAAGCCCGCACGCGAAGGACACGATCATTGTGTTGTGGTCCGATCACGGGATGCACATTGGCGAGAAGCAGCAGTGGGAAAAATTCACGTTGTTTGAGGAATCCACGCGGGTGCCACTGATAATCGTGGCGCCGGGCGTAACGACCGGCGGCGACGTGTGCGATCGGCCGGTAAACCTGCTGGATGTATACCCAACGCTAAATGAATTGTGCGCGCTGCCCACGCGGAAGGATTTGGATGGGGTGAGCCTGGTGCCGTTGTTGAAAAACCCGAAGGCCAAATGGGACCGACCGGCCGTCACCACATGGGGCCGCGACAACCACGCCGTGCGCGGCCAACGCTACCGTTACATCCGTCACCCCAACGGCACGGAACAATTGTACGATCACCAGACCGACCGGGACGAATTCACCAACCTAGCTGACCGCCCCGAGCTGGCTGCAGTGAAAACCCGATTGGCCCAGTGGCTCCCCAAAACCAACGCCGAGCCCGTACGCAACAAAAAATAATTTAACCCAAAACATTCGTGAAACCTCGACTACTGATTCCTGTTTTTCTTTTGTTCAGTTTCCTGATGACGGAGGCTGGACCGATTCAGGTGCTGTTTCTCGGGCATCCGTCGAAACACCATAACTCCAATGAATACTACCCCATGCTGGCCAAGGCGCTGGGGCGTGACGCGATTTATTTTGATTACACGGTGAGCGTGGAGGAGGCACTGGGCGATGCGAAGTATCTCGACCAGTTTGATGTGCTGCTGTTGTACGCGAACCACGGCACGATCAAGCCGCATCAATGGACGAACCTGAAAAATTATGTGGAGAACGGCGGCGGCTTTGTACCGGTGCATTGCGCAAGCTGGTGTTTCGGCAATGAGCCGGGCTTCGACAAGCTGGTCGGCGGCCGGTTCAAGAGCCATCAGGGGGCGGTGTTTAGTGCCCGTATTTCGGATGGCAAACATCCGGCGATGAAAGGGGTGAAGGCGTTTGAAGCGTGGGACGAGACGTATTTTCACACTAATCATAATCCCAAGAATCGCACGGTGCTAATGGTGCGCGACGCGATGAAAGGTGATCCGCACACCAAGCCGGAGCCGTGGACGTGGGTGCGCACGCAGGGCGAAGGCCGCGTGTTTTACACTGCCTCGGGCCACGACGCGCGCGTGTGGAGCCACGCCGGTTTTCATCAGCTGCTCAAGAGCGGCATCCTCTGGGCTGCGGGCGATGCGGTGCATGCGCGGTACCAAAAGTTTTTGGCCGGCCGCGCGCCATTGAAATACGAGAAGCGCGACAACATTCCGAATTACGAAAAACGCCCCGAACCGCTTCCGTATCAGCTGCCGCTTTCCGCTGCTGACAGCATGAAGTACACACAGGTGCCCGCGGGTTGGCAGCTGCAGCTTTTCGCCGCTGAACCGCAGATCGTAAATCCTATTTATATGCAGTGGGACGCACGCGGGCGGCTGTGGGTCGCCGAAAGCATCGATTACCCGAATGAAATCAAGGCTGGCCGCAAGGGCAATGATCGCATCAAGATTCTGGAGGATACCACCGGCGACGGCAAATGTGATTCGGTTAAAATCTTTGCTGACGGCCTGAACATCCCCACGTCATTCACCTTCGCCCGCGGTGGCATCATCGTGGCACACGCGCCGGAGTTTTTATTTTTCAAGGACACCGACGGCGACGACAAAGCAGACGTGCGCGAGGTGCTCTTCACCGGCTTTGGTGCGGGCGACACTCACGCCGGCCCGAGCAACCTGCGGTATGGGTTCGACAACTGGATCTACGGCACGGTCGGGTACTCCGCCTTCAACGGCCAAGTGGGCGGTGAGCAACATCGCTTCGGCATGGGCGTATTTCGCTTCCGCGCCGACGGCTCGGCGATAGAATTTCTACATCAGTTCAACAACAACACTTGGGGTGTGGGCTTCAATGAATCTGGCGATGTGTTCGGCTCCACGGCCAATAATAATCCCACTTTCTTCGGCGGTCTGCCCGCCACCATGTACGGCGGCCAACGCGGCAAGAGTGCCCAAATGATCGCCGATACGCCGCGTTTTTACCCCATCACGCCAAACATCCGGCAGGTCGATGCCTTCAACGCCTACACCGCCGGCTGCGGCCATGCTTTTGCCACCAGCGCCGGATTTCCCAAAGCCTGGCGCGATCGACGCGCGTTCATTTGTGGGCCCACCGGCAATCTCCTCGGCATGTACGACATCCGCTCCAAGGATTCCGGCTACGAGGCCATCAACGCCTTTAGCTTCATGGCCAGCGCCGATGAATGGTTCAGCCCAGTCGTCGCCGAAGTAGGACCCGACGGCAATCTCTGGGTGGCCGACTGGTACAATTTTATTATTCAACACAACCCGACCCCGAACAAAGGCCGCGCCGGGTATGATGCGAAAAACGGTCAGGGAAACGCCCACATCAATCCCAATCGCGACCGCCAACACGGCCGCATCTACCGCGTGGTCCATCGCGGTCACGCCCCCAAACAGCCAACGCTCAAGGCGACTACCGACCTTATCAGCGCGCTCGGTCACGACAATCTGTTCTGGCGCCTCACCGCCCAGCGGTTGCTCGTAGAGCAACAGCGCACGGACGCCGTGCCTGCCCTACAGGCAAAACTCAAGACCGGCGGCCATGCCGCCCTCCACTCGCTATGGACGCTCGAAGGCCTCGGTAAACTCGATCGCGAGACCCATCGCAACGCGCTAATTGCAACCGACCCCGCCCTGCGCCGCAACGCCCTGCGGGCGCTCGGCACCAATCAATCGTCCGCCGAATTGCTCTACGACAGCGCCACCCTCGCGGACAAGGATCTGCACGTGCGCCGCACCGCGTTCACCGCATTGGCGTCGTTGCCCAAGAACGACACGCACCGCAAGACCGCTTCGTTGCTCATGCAACAGCCCGTCAATGCCAAGGACGAATGGTTGCGCGCGGCCCTTGCCGCAACCGGTGCCGCGGAGTTGAATGTGATCGGGTACAAGCCCAGCGCCAACATGCTGCCCAATGCCTCGTTTGAAAAAATGGGCGACAACAAACTGCCGAGCGACTGGGCGACACGCACCTACAGCGCGCGCCGTTCTGACCTCAAGCACGCGGTTGAGACCCGGAAGGAATACGTACGCACTGGTAAGCATTCCCTGCGCATCAGTGCCGAGACACGGCACGACTCCAGCCTGTTTGCCCGCGTAAGCCTCAAGGGCGGCCGCAACTATATCCTCAGCGGCTGGGTGCGCACCGAGAATTTGCAGGGCACCGGCAACGGCGCGCTTCTGGGAGTGCACGAACTGCAACACGCCGCCAAGACCAAGGGCGTCCGCCAGACCGCCGATCAATGGACCGAAGTGAAAGTGGAATTCAAAAGCGAGCAAGACCGCGAGGTGACTGTGAACTGCCTCTTCGGCGGCTGGGGCCAAAGCACCGGCACGGCTTGGTGGGATGACGTGTCGCTCGTCGAAATCCAGCCCATCTACAAGGAGAAGGGCAAGGATCCGGTCAAGGGCACTGAATTGGCCGGAAAGAAAATCTTCGACACCCATCTTGTCGCCGGCTGCATCCGCTGCCATAAGGTTGGTGACAAGGGCGGCATCATCGGCCCCGCGCTCGACGGCATTGCCAGCCGCAAGGACGCGGACTACATCCAACGCGCCCTCGTCAACCCCACTGCTGAATTGGCCGAAGGCTTCGACAAACTCGGTGCCAGCCCCATGCCCCCCATGAACATCATCCTAAACGACCAGGAACTCGCCGACGTGATGGCGTATCTGCTGACGTTAAAGGACAAGAAATAGATTAAGGCGCTTGTGGAAGCCAATATCTAGTTAGTATTTTTTTTTGGGGGGGGGAGGGGTCGTTTCCAACCGTTACCGTTGCGTTCTTTCGGCTATATCCTTACCAACTTGTAATCGCTGATTACAAAAATATATGTCCGGAAAACGAGCAGAATGACCCTTCGAGCTCGTCCAGCTTCTGACCTGTAATCAGAGTCGACTATATAGGGAGGGGCAAGTTTTCACCTTGCCTCAAATCACCGTCCCAAGCATTTGCTTCCAGTTCTTGGACAAACACGCCAAAATCCGTTCCCCGTTTATCAATGAAAACTGTCTTCACCATTATTTGCGCGTTGTTCCTTAGCTTCAGCGCGGCGGCCAAGCCGAAGCAACCAAATATCATCTTCATCCTCGTTGATGATCAGGGCTATTACGATCTCGGTTGTTATGGGGCAACGGAGATCAAGACACCGCGGATTGATGCGATAGCGAAGGAGGGTATGCGCTTTACCGATTATTACGCGGCCGCCCCGATTTGCAGCCCCTCGCGCGCAGGCCTGCTCACCGGGTGTTATCCGCGCCGGGTGGGTAATCACATCTGGGTGCACCGCGCCGATTCGGCCACCGGTATTCATCCCAACGAACTGACCCTCGCCGAGTTGCTCAAGGCCAACGGCTACGCCACCGCCTGCATCGGCAAATGGCATCTTGGCTTTCACGAACCGTTCCTGCCGCGGAATCAGGGATTCGATCATTATTACGGGCTGCTGCACAACTTGGATCCGGTGGAGATCGGCTATTTCGAGAAACAAGGCGGCGTGCCGCTGATCCGCAACGGCAAGGTCATCAAGCGCCCCGCCGACCCCGCCGAGCTCACACGCCTGTACACCGATGAGGCCGTGAAGTTCATCGGCGCCAACAAGGAGCGCCCTTTCTTTCTCTACCTGCCGCACACCATGCTGCACGTCCCGCTCGGGGTCAGCGAACCCTTCAAGGGGAAATCCAATTGGGGCGAATACGGAGATGCGATTCAGGAAATGGACCACCATGTCGGCCGCATTGTGGATGCGCTGAAAAAGAATGAACTCGAGGACAACACCCTCGTCATCTATTCCTCGGACAACGGCCGTGGGCCTGGCCGTACACCAAGCCAAAAGCTGCAAGGCCGCAAGCTCTCAACTTACGAGGCAGGCATCCGCGTGCCGGCCATCGCGTGGGGCCCCGGCCTCAGCGTCAAGGGCGGCACCGTTTCTCGTGCGCTCACTCGCGCGATGGATTGGTATCCCACACTGGCCACCTTCGCCGGGATCAAGGTGCCCGAAGGCCGGGTAATTGATGGCCGCGACCTTGTGCCCGTGCTTCAGGGCGAATCCACATTCGTCCCCGGACCAGCCCAGAAAAAAACCATCAACGCCGCCGTGCCGCTGCGCCGCACCTGGAATCCGCCCGGCGAATGGGCTGCCCTCATCCAGCGCCACGAATATCTGGAGTCCTTCTTTTACCATGGCAGTCAGGGAGCACTATCGGCTGTGCGCTGGCGCAATTGGAAGCTCTACCTCAACCCCAGCCTACAATTGTACGACCTCGCAACAGATCCGGGCGAAACCAAGCTGGTTCGCAACCGTGAAATTGCCCGTAAACTGCGTGGCATGTCGATTTTGTTTCAGCATGAAATGCGCACAGACGCCCGGCCCGCCGGCGAGGTTGCCCTTCGCCCCGATGGCCTCACGGAGATCCCGCGCAGTACGCTCAATCAACTCAACACCCGGCAGGAGGTCACCTACACGCGCTATGGCGATCGCACCTTGGAGATGGATATCTACCGGCCCAAAGGCGAATGGGGCGCCCTGCCCGCGGTGGTGTGCATCCACGGCGGCGGCTGGGCCAAAGGCGACCGGACCAGCCACGCCAAGATCGCGCAGGCACTCGCCGCACGCGGTTACGTAGCGGCCACCATCTCCTACCGGCTCAGCGGCGAGGCGCCGTTCCCCGCGCAAATTCATGACTGCAAAGCCGCCGTCCGATTCCTGCGTGCCAATGCCAAAACCTACGGCATCAATCCGGATCAAATCGGTGCCATCGGTCTCTCGGCCGGCGGCCATCTCACCGCCCTGCTCGCTACATCCGGTGACGTCAAGGAACTTGAAGGCAACGGCGGCCATGCCCAGTTCAGCAGCACCATTCAAGCCGCCGTGCCCATGGGCGCGCAGACCGATCTGCTTTCCGATCGCACGCGTGAAATTTCAGCCATCGAAGCGCGCGGCAAAATCTGGCGGCAATTTCTGGGCGGCGCCTTGGACGACCAACCCGCCACTTACCGCCTCGCCTCGCCCCTGCATCATCTAGACAAGGCCGACCCGCCCGTCTGGCTCATCACCGGCCAGAACGACGATCCCAGCACGCACGCCACCGCCTTCCGCCAACGCATGCAACAGCTCGGCCTTCAGTCCGACCTCACCATCATCCCGGACGCCCCCCACGCCTTCATCGGCCGACAAATGTGGTTCAACCAAATGATCCAACGCACCGACGCGTTCTTTAAACAAACGCTGAAGTAGCCGCCCGCGGAGGAAACCTACAAACAGGAGCGAGGTGGCACTTGCCCCATTCATTATTCTCAGCACCACCGCGTGAGCATTTGCTTTCACTCCGCCACAGAAACGGCCAAAGTGCGGTGAACATTTCCCATGAAAACCACCTTCCCGATTCTGTGCGCCCTGCTGTTTTGTCTACCTTCCACCCGGGCCCAAACCAATAACGATCACAAAACTCTGCGCGTCTTTATCTTCGCCGGTCAATCGAACATGGTGGGATCGGATTCCAAAGTGCAGGATATTAAACGGTTCCCGCCGTATTCCGGCTTGGAGGCGGCACAGGAAAAGGTGAAGTTTGTTTACTGTCTCGGCCGTGAAAACAAAACGCGTTCGGAAGGCTGGGAGGCGTTGGCACCGATAAATAACATCGTCGGACCGGAGCTGAGTTTTGCCCGCAAAGTGACGCGCCACATCAAGGCACCCATTGCCATCATCAAGGTGGCGGCCGGCGGCACGCATCTGGGAGGTGATTGGAATCCCGATGAATCAATCGGATTCAAGATGTACCCGCTCGCGCTGGAGACCATTCGCAAAGCCTTGGTGGATTTGGATCAGCAACAGATCAAATATCGCCTCGAAGGGTTCATGTGGCATCAGGGTGAGAACGACATGTTCAACCAGGAGTACATGCCCAACTACGGCAAGAACCTGAAAAACTTTTTGGCCAAATGGCGACGTGACCTCAAGACGCCGAACCTAAAATTCTACATCGGTGAGCTGAACACCAAGACCATCTGGGGCATGGACCTTCGCCCGCGCATGTACGCCATCAGTCTCGGCCAACGTACGGTGACCAATGCCGATCCGCGCGCTGAGTATGTGCCCACCTCGCATGTGGGCGCGGAGATCGGCCGACCGGTGGGGCTGCATTATCACTACGGCACGCTGGGCCAGCTGCAGCACGGCGAAAACTACGCCACGGCCTACCTGCGCACCATCGGGTTGAAGCTAGACCAACCTCGCCCTTTTAAAAAATGGCCGTACAAAAAAAGCAGTCCCGTGAAGCTCTTTATTTTGGCCGGGCACCGGAACATGGAAGGCGAACGTGCCTTTGTGCAGGAACTCCAACAACTCAAGGGCCATCAGGCGTTACTGAAATCCAACCCGAACATTGCTTTCAAATACAGTCTCGGTGGAAGTTATCACGTATCGAAAGGCTGGGAGCCCTTGGGCCTCACCGGTTACTACGACACCTTTGGCCCGGAGCTGAGCTTTGCGCGCACGATTGCCGCCGCGGAATCCGGCAATATCGCCATCGCTAAGTTCACCCACAGCGGTTCGCAGATCATCGACTGGACCCCCGAAGGCAGCATGGCCAAGAGCCGCCATGTGTATCCGAAGTTCATTCAATTCGTGAAACAATCCGTGCAGGAGTTGACCGCCAAAGGGCACGCGGTGGAAGTCGCCGGTATTTTTTATCACGTCGGCGAGAACGATATGTCGTTTCATCCTTACCGCCGCGACGCCGCCGCGCGCGTGCAGGCAATCATGAATCAAAGCCGCAAGGATCTGGCGTTGCCCAAGCTGAATTGGTACGTCAGCCAACAATCGCCCACCGATGTGGAACGACTCAACCAGCTTGATGTCGTCGACGACATGGCCAAAGTCGCCGCCGCCGATCCGCATTGCATCCACCTCAAAACCTTTAACCTGCCCCCGCAAGAAAAAATGCTGGTCATCACCACCGAAGGCATCGTGCAGTTGGGCGAGGTGATCGCGAAGGGGTATCTAAAACACCAATAAAAAACCCGCACCGTTTCCGGCGCGGGTGAATTGGATTCTCCGACGTTACTTCTTCGGAATTTCGTTTAAGGTGTAGTAGGCGTTCGGGTGCAGGAGCGGGAGACCATCCTTGGAGCGAATACCGCTGGACACAAGATGGTGCACGTGCCCTTTCACAAGGCCGTCAATCTTGAGCCGAACGCTTTTGTTGTCCGCAGCCACCGTGGCGGCGGTGACCTTGGGCGTCACGTGATCCACTTCCGGGCTGCCGTAGCTGGATTGCAGGATGTAGGTCCATGCCTTCATCGAATAGCTGGCCACGTCACCGGCGGTCTTGGGATCGATCTCGTGGGTGAAGGTCAGCTCGAAGCCGTCGGGCTTGGCGCGCATTTCGTGAATTTCGAACGGCACCTTGCCCGTCCAGTTCACGCGATCGAGCGCAAACCGTTTGCCGCCGCGAGCACCCCAACCGCGATCGCTGCCACCCACGAAGAGGGCGCCGCTGGGATCGTAGTAGGAGGGAATGTTGCCCGAACCGAAGCCGGTCATGAACAGGATCGCCGCGCCTTGATAGACGCCGTTGACCTTTTCCAATACCACGCGGCTGACGTTTGAGTGGCTTTGATCACTGACAAGCAGTTGATTTTTGAACGGCCCAAACTTTTCGTTGTTGGCGAAGGCAAACCCGCTGGTGGAATTGCCGAGCTTGGCGTGCGGTAGCACGCAGGCCGGCGGCACGTATTCCTTCACACGATCGCGCTCCACGGGGATGCGGCTTTTGCTGTTGGGCACCACGGGCGGGTTGGGGCCCATGTGCTTTTTCACGAGCGGCAGATCCCACCACTTGTAGCTGGCCGGATGGCTCTGAAACGAGCCCGCCTTCAGGTGCTTCAACGAACTGGAGCCATTCCACGGGCCCTGGTTGTCCGAGTAAAACACATCGCCGAGATGGTTCAGACCAATGCCGCCGGGGCTGCGAATGCCGCTGGCAGTGGGGATCATCTCGCCTTTCTTGTTCACGCGCACACACCAGCCGCGGTAAGGAGTGTTGCTGTTGAAGGAACCGGTGAGACACAGGACCACCCACATGTTGCCTTCGGGATCGAACTGCGATCCAAAGGCGTACTCGTGGTAATCGCCGTTGATGCCCCAGCCGTCGGTGAGGGTTTCAAAGACATCCGCGCGACCATCGCCGTCCTCATCCTTAATGCGCGTTACTTCGCAGCGTTGCGTGGCGTACAGCCAGCCGTCGCTCCAGTGAATACCAAGCGGCTCGTGCAGGCCGCGGGCAAAGAGCTTCACCTTCATGTCGTCCGCCTTGCCGAGCGGATTGCTAACGGTGTAGATATCGCCGCGGCGGGTGCTGACAGCGAGGTTGCCGTTGGGCAGCATGGCAATGCCGCCGGCTTCGAGCACGACGTTTTCCGGCAGTGGGATTCGGGTGAAGTTGTAGTAGTCCTCCTGCTTCGGCTGAGCCTGAGTGGTGAAACCGGCCAGCAGCAGGCCGGCGATCAGTGTAAGTTTTTTCATCATCAAATCTCCTTAAACAGTTTTAGTTGAGGTCCCATTCGTATTTGGCGCGCAGGATGGCCTTGCCATCCACCGTCACAGGCACCAGCAGTTCCTTGCCGTTGGCGCCATCGCGCAGGATGGGTGCGTCCGGACTGTCGAGTGTGAGCTTGAGGTTCTTGCCCACCTTCCAACTGTTGCCCTGTTTCTCAATGAACCCGTCGGCGGCGGCGAGATAATAGTATTTGCCGCTGCCAGTCAGGGTGAGTTGACGGGTAAAGGCCGGCAGAGCGCCGGCTTCGGGGATCACGTAATCTTCAATCACCGTTTCGCCCGCGGTGTACTTGAACACTGGTCGGCGGCCTTCCACGAGCCGATACCCGCGGAACCGCAGGCCCTTGGCGCGGTCATCATCGTTGTTGCCCAGCTTCAACTCCGGCCACGGAGCCTTCGCATCTGGCAACACGGCAATCGCCTGCGCGCGCTTGAGCTTGATCATGTAATGGCCGCTGGGCGGCTGGAATCCCTGCCCGCGCCCGTTCCAGTGCTTGGCGCCGTCCATAAATGCGCCGTGCCAGGTCATCACAATATTCAGCGCGTTGGCGTCGAAACAAATGTTCAGGTTTTCCGGATAACCCACGCCAATGCCGCGCGGGGAGGCGCCTTCAATAAAGTTGCGATACATCACCGCCTCATTGTTCTCTGGCACAATCGGGCTGCCGGTGGCGATGGCCGGCTTTTTGCCACCACCCTGCGGGGCGGTGTTGTGGGCCAGCTGCAGTTTCTTGATACCGGGCCCGGACATATCGAGCGAGAGATGTTCGCCGCCACCTTTCTCAAAATACTCAATGCGGATCAGATTCACACCGGCATCCAGCGTAGCCGTGCCGTTTTTGGTCACCACCCCGTGCACGCCGTCGTTGACCACCACGGGCACGCCGTTAACCAACAACCGCGAGCCGTCATCCGAACCGAGGTTGAAGGTGTACTTGCCCTTGGTCTTCACCTCGAGTTCGCCTTCGATCACCAACCCGAAATTATCCCGGGTCTCGGAAAGATTGGTATCGGCGATCCCGCTTTCCGCCTTGCCGGATTTCACCGGCTTCAGCTTCTCGAAATCAGGCAGGTTATTCCAAGCCCCGCTGTAGACGCGGTACTGGAATTTCTTCAGCGCCCCCTTGGCCACAATGCCCGCACCGGCCGGAGTCGTGCCGTCACTGAGACTTTTCACATAAGCGACAAGCGCCTTCATTTCCTCATCATTCACCGCGGGCGGCGGCGGCATGGGTGCCGCGGCACTTTTCACCACCTTGGCAATCGGATTGCGGATGGACTCAATGAAATAGGCCTCATCGAACTTGGCTTTGGCATCCTTGCCGCCAAACCCGAGGGTGACCTCGCGTTCCTGTCCCCAGAAATTGCCCTCAAACTTGGGCGCCTTCATGGCCACGCCGGCCAGCGCCGGCGGTCCGCCGGGAACCTGATGGCAAGTGGTACAAATCTTGGCCTGGAACAACTCTCTTCCCTTGGCGATCAACTCGGCATCCGCCGCGGCAAGGTGTCCGGCCAACCCCACGACCGCCAAAATCGGCAGCCACACACGGTTGGTGCATCGTGTTTTCATAAGTGAACGCCACGAAGTGTGGCGAGCCTGTGACAAACGCGCAAGCACCCCACTCCACAGACTGGCCGAAGTTATCAACAGGTTATTTTGAAGACACCGAGACTGAATCCAATTCAGGCGGGCCCTCCGAATCCGTCGGCGTTTCCGGATTTTTTTTAAGCCACCACCAGCGCGCTAACCAAAACAGGCCCAATGGCAGACCCAAGACACCGAGAATCAACAGAATGACAGACAGAATGAATGGATACACGACAGCATTCACGGTCTCATCGACAGCCAAAAATACCGCCGCCATAATCTTCTTCCGTACAAACTGAATAGCCTGCGTCTCTCCTCCCCTCCGGTCCGCCTCCAGCGTGACGGAAAGAAATTCGACGGCGTCTTGCCCGGATAAATCCTCTTTCACTTGGTCGAAAATAAGATCCAAAACCTTCCCAAAGAACCACTTACGCACCAGTCCCCCGCCGGCCTGCTCCTCCATTTTAGTCAACAGTCGCTCGCGGGATTCTTTTTCCAGTTCTTGAGCCTGCCCATCAGCATCCCTCAGTTTAGCGACCGCCAACGCCAGATCCTGTTCCAACAACCCCGAGCCATTAACGTCTCCCTGCTTCGGATCCACTCGCCACACCATGACCATCGCGTAGGTGTTAAATACCGCTGTCTCAATGACTTCGCCCTGTCGCATGCCTTGCTTGACTGCGCGACCTGCGCCCCAACTGCCCAACATGGAACTCAAGCCCAGCGACAAGGTGAGGACCAGTAATACTGGCCACATCCACCGCACATACTTGTACCAACCCCACGACACATCCAACCAACCCCGGTCGCGCATGGTTCGCCATGCAAAAAAACCTCCCACACCACCGACTACAAACCCCACCAAGGACCAAATAACCATGTAAAACAGCCCATTCCCAATGACTTCACCCAACGCTTTCACCGCATCCCACCCCAACCCCAGTGCCTGTGATATCGGCGCCGGCGGCGAGACTTCCGCCGCCCCGGCCATGTGGGTCACTCCAAGAAATACAAAACAAACAAAAAACCGCATTAACATGTGCCGCCTAGGATAAGCCATTAGTTCGGGACCAAATAGATAAAATTATTGTTAAAAATTAATGGATGATCTTGACAACAACCCATTCATCGTTAAGTTCCGCCGCCACGCTTGCTCAGTTTAAATCATCATATAGATGAGCAAACTAAGAATGAGCGTAAAACCAACGCAATATTGTAAAAACCCAACCCAATGGCTAAAAAATTAACCCTCAAAGAATGGTCCGAAAAGTCCCTCACCAAGGATGATTGGAATTTCTCCCCTTTCGTGAAATTGCCCAAATCGGCAATGAGCCGCGTGTATCAGTGGGAATTGGATCGCGAACTCGGCAGTGGTAAAGGACCCTTCGGTTCTGACGCCAAAAACAAAAAATGGCTAGCTGATGTGGCTAAAGGCAACTACGAGAATCTTCCTGTTTCCAATGTGACCTCCCAGAGCGGAGCCACTTTCAAGACCGGCAAAGAGGGTGCCTCGCTTGATGCCGATGGTGCAAGTACCCTGCACGTGTTTCAGATCAACTGGCACTGCAGCAAGCAAGAGCTGATTGATGCCTTTACCGATTGGGTGGAGGAGGAACATGGGACTCCTTTTAACACCTTCCCCACCAACACTCGCGGCCGCCCGCGCCACCAGTTTACTCTGCTGGAAAAAATTTCGATCCATCGTTTCCATCAGATAGGATACTCTGGTGGACCGAAATTCTTTCGGGAAAACGCAAAGGATAAGTTCAAGTCTGGCTTGAAGCGCATCAACTGGACGCTTGCCCAGCGTGAGATCAACCAACACTTGAAGCAACGCACCAAGGAATTGGCGCGTATCTCCAAGGAAACCGGTAAGGATTGGAAGAAGGTCCTTTACTCCTAAACAAGGGAACCTCTCACTTACCCCGTCTGGGCCAACACCCGGCGGGGTTTTTTATTTCCCGCCGGTGGCCGGGAAATCCATGCGGCTCACCCGGTCCCCGTTCAGATAAACCGATTCGCGCGCCTTGGATCCATCCGGGTGAAACATCAACAAGGTGCCCGTGCCATTCTGCACCTCGCTGCCCACTAAGCCGTCGGGTTTCCAAGTCATGCCGGCCACCAGCTTGCCCGCCTCAAACACCGCCTCAGCCTTGCGTTGACCGTTGGAATAGAACACTGCGAATTGCCCGTCCCGTACGCCGTTTTTGTAGTGCGACACCCAGCGGTCCTGGGAGCCCGGCGTGGTCATGGTCAACTGACCGGTATAAGCCACATTATGGCCTTTTTGATACACCAAGCCGTCAGCGCGCCGCTCCAGCTCTACCGTTGGCCCGGCATTGCCCGGTCCGGCGCATCCCAAGCACACCAACAATCCCAATAGAATAATCCATCCTTTTTTCATAAACTAATCTCCTTCACGCACCACATACAACTGCGGCACGCGCTGGCCTTCGCCCCAGGCTTGAATTGTTTGTCGGGCGATTCGAATTTCTTCTGCCGTCAGTAACCCTGCCAACCTGATAATTTGCCGTACAGCTTGCGGGTGATTCTGCATAACCGCCCGGCCCCACCAAACAAAGGCTTGTGAACGATCCACCTTCAACCCGCCCTGCCCGCGAAAGATCATTAACCCCAGATTGTACTGCGCATCGGCATGGCCCTGATTGGCGGCCGCTCGATACCAGCGCGCTGCCTGCTCCAAGTCCTCCTCGGTGGCCTCTAGTTTTTGCTGCAACAACCAGGCCAAATTATTTTGAGCCGCCGCCAATCCTTGTTCCGCCGCCGCCTGATATCGGCGAAACACCTGTGGAGTCGAAGCCTTCTCGGGCTCCATCACCCGTGCCCAATTGTAAGCACCCCGGTGATCGCCGGCCTCCGCGGCCTTCGCAAAATGTGCCGCGACAACCTCACGTTTTGCCTCCGATTTCTCGGCCAACACACCCAGATGATTCTCCGCTCCCGCATGGCCTTGAGTTGCTGCTTTTACAAAAAATTCGCGCGCCTTGGCCGCATCGCTTGGCACGCCTCGGCCTTCCTCATGGCAGATGCCCAAATAAAATAGCGCACCCGCATGACCCTGCGCCGCAGCTTTGCCAGCCCATTCCAAGACCTTAGTTGGTTGACGTCCCACTCCGCCCAGGCCCAACACGTGCAGGGCGGCGAGTTCATACTGGGCCTGTGCATCGCCCTGCTCGGCCGCTTCCTGGATATCGCGGCTATTTCGTGGCGAAACCGGCCAGCCTTCGTCCAGATACTTCTGCAGCGGCCCGTGCAAATCGGCAGCCTTGCGGCCAATGGCTGTTTCATGTTTCAGAAAAGCATTCACCGCTTCGGAGCGCTCAAACTCCGTAGTGCGCGCCATCCAATACAGGGCCCTGTCCAAATCGCGTTTGGTGCCACGTCCTTCGCGGTAAATGTCCGAAAGCTTCATCTGAGCGCCGTACGTGTAGTCGCCTTGGGAGGAATCGTATTCGGCCCGGTGATCATTCTCCGCAGCCCGCTGATACCAGTGCACGGCCTTCTCTAAATCCGGCTCGGTTCCCTGCCCCGTGTCGTAGCGCAGGGCCAGAAAATATTGACCGCGGCCGTTATCATTCTCGGCCGACCGCTTATGCCAATAAAAGGCCTTCTCCTTGTCCTCCTCCACGCCATCCCCACTGAAGAGACGCATCGCGATGTTATTCTGCGAAACACTGTTGCCACGTTCGGCGGCTTTCAAATACATTTCTGATGCCTTTTCATCATTAGCCTCACCGGCACCGGCGCGACCATTACCGTGCATCCAGCCGACATTATTGATGGCTCCGGGGTTGCCTTGGGCAGCGGATAATTCATACCACTTCATGGCTTCCGGATCATTCTGGGCCTTACCGTTGCCTTTTTGATACCGCGCCCCAATGAGAAACTGCAGGGCAGCATAGCCGGCATCCGCACCGGGTTGATGCCATTTGATAGACTCCTCAAAATCGCGTTTGCCAGTCGGCCGTTCGGTGGCGAGCAAATTGCCCACAATGAGTTGGGCACGCCGGTCGCCCTGCTCGGCCTGAGTCATGAGCTTAGGCAGGGCCGCGCGATACAACCGGGTGGCTTTGGAGCGTTGGCGGTGCGTACCTTTGCCATCCCAAAGCTGGTCGGCCTCTTCCACCGAACCAATGGCATCACCGGCTTCCGCGGCCTGCTGATTCAGCGCCAACGCTTTGGCGTGATCCTGTTTCAAGCCTCCCCAGCCACGATAATGCAGCATGGACAGCGCACGCATGGCCTCGGTGTTGCCTTCGGCCACGAGGGCCGGTAGAGATTTTGCTGCCAGTGAAAATGCGGCGTTGCTCTTTTCCTCATCCGGTTCGGTGCCGGTGCCAAAGCGGTACATTTCACCCAGATGAGCTTGGCCCAGCCCATAACCAGCCGCTGCCGATTGTTGGGCGGCTTGAAAGGCGGCCTTTAGGTCTACTGAGGTTCCCGTTCCGTACTCCAACAACAAACTGAGGCGATACTGGGCCGCCGCCTTGCCGGCCTCGGCCTGTACCTTAAGCTCGGCAAATTCCTTCTGAAGCCGTGGTTCGGCTTCCTTGAGTTTGGCTGCTAATCCATCGCCACGCGTGGGTTCGACCTTTTGCTGCTCTTGGGCGGACACCTTAAGGAGCAGCAGGATTAACAGCAGTGTGCCGGAAAGAAATTTCACTGGCCTCATTCCTGGATTGTGCGACAGCTCCCGGGGTTTGTCGCGTGAAATGTGTTGGATTTATTCGCTGCCGGGCCGCAGGAATGTAGCCCGATAGTCATGATAAACGCGCGTCTCCACGTCTACGACATCCACCCAGCGGCCTTCCAGTTGCACCGTGGTGCCGTTGACAGTGATGCGTTCGCCGGGCTGGTATTCGCGCCGCTTGATGATCTCCTGCTCGCGACGGTCGAATTTTTTGGAATGCACTACCAACGGGGCGCCTTTGCGGCGGGCTAAATTGTACAGATGATTCACTCGAGTTGAGCCGGAAGTGTTAAATTCACTCACCCCCAACACCTGCCATCCACCATTCTTATGATTTTGCACACGTTCCTCATGGCTGGATAAAAGAGTGTTTTGTACTTCCGGTGCGGGCAACCCCTTGGGATCACGATCAACAACTTCAATATCGGAAATATAGTGCTTCGAATAGTAATCCGTAGCCAACCGATCCAAAATCGAGGTACATCCCGTTCCAAAAACCACGAATCCTATGAGAATCCAACGCATCTAATTAATACGTAAACGTATTATTTTTACGGGATATGTCAATTGGATAAAAAAGAAGCCGCCAACGGGAAAAAGTGGGGGGATCCCGTTGGCGGTTTTAAAGCGGACGAATTAGGGGGACATCCGCTGCGAGGGTTGTTAACAACTAATGGGTTAATTGTCAATAACTTGCGCGGCCAGCTGGGCAATACTTTCACCTTCCATTCGGAAGATTCGCCAGTCGTTGAGCTGTTTGGCCCCCAGTTTTTCGTAGAAATCAATGGCATTCTGGTTCCAATCCAGTGCCACCCACTCGAAGCGCGGGCAACCGCGTTCCACAGCAATTTGCGCTAACCGCACCAACAAAGCGCGGCCAATACCGTGTTTTCGCCATTCCGGTTTCACAAACAAATCCTCCAGATATAGGCCGGGTCGACCGGTGAAGGTGGAGAAATTTTCAAAATAAACCGCGAATGCCGCCGGCTCGCCCGCCCGCTCCGCGAGCAATCCCTCGGCCTTGGCTCGCGGTCCAAAGAAGGATTCACGCAAAATGGCTTCGTCAGCCACTACGTGATCCAACAGGCGTTCGTACTCGGCAATATCGCGGATGAACTCCAGCACGAGCGGGATATCCGCCTCGGTGACCGGCCGAATGTTCAAGGATTCAGATGATTCTTTCTGCATTATTCGTCCTCACCCCCTTGAATATTTGGGGGCCAATGTTAAGTTGGCTAACGACATGAGGTTTGTTTTTCCGCTTTTCAAGCCACCCACCCGACCTCGCCAAGCTGGCTTCACGTTAGTCGAAGTGCTGGTGGCCATTAGCATCATTGGTATCATGGCTTCACTTCTGTTGCCGGCGGTCGCCAAATCCAAGATCAAAACCAAACGTATCCAGTGCCTCGGCAACCTAACCCAGATCGGTAAAGCCCTGTATATGTACGGCAACGACCACGAAGGTAGGTTGCCTTGGCAAATTCTCCCGAGCGATCAAAAAGTGGAACTCGGCTCCGGTTGGGATGATTTCACCATGGACCCGGCTGCCATCTTTTCATTGCCACCGATGAAACTCGAATTAGGAACAGTCAAAGTTCTCCTTTCGCCATTGGACCCGGAACGCGCCGCTTACAATGAGAGTGCGGAAGCTGATTGGGAGAAATATAGTCCCATCAGCGAAAAACTCATCCCGCCCAATGCCATCAGTTATCTGCTCGCCGAAGGCGGCGACCTGAGCCGCCCCGGCACGGTGCTCGCGACCACCCGCAATCTCAGCCAATGCGATCTTGCCGAGTCCCGCTGGCTTGGCGCCGATGAGCCCGTGCGCTATCGCGATGCCATGGCCGGCCTGATGAAAGGCCAAGGTAATGTGGCCCTGGCCGATGGCAGCGCCCATTTTTCCACCGATGCAGATCTCGGACCCAGCGGGCAATTTACCATCCAACATCATCGCTCCAGCGGCGGGCAATCCGTGGGGTCCGCTAGCACCGTCATGCTCGGCTGTTGTGGCGGCTTTGAAGAAATTCCAATCACCAAGGTGTTTAACACCACCAACGGTAATCATCACGTCTTCATCATCGATAAATCCGGCAGCATGCGAAATGATAATCGGCTGAATCTGGCTAAGGCCGCCATGGTTGATGCCCTCTATAAAATCACGCCACGCAAGAAATTTTACATCTACTTTTTCGATAGCGGCTCCACTCCCATGCCCGGTGAATCCAAACGCGGCTTCAAGTGGGAAGTGGACTCCATCATTTCATGGGTGGACGATAAAGATCCCGGCGGATTTACCAATCCATTGGATGCCCTGCAGGATTCCTTTGAACGCATCGGGCCGGACACCATATGGCTCCTTACCGATGGTCGCTTCAACGGCCGAGGTGGAGGCAACGCCGTCCGTGACCTCATTCAAAACCTGAACACGAATCAAATGATCCGCGTCAACACAGTCGGCTTTCACCGCCGGCCCGAGGGCGTGGACCCCATCCTGAGCGAAATCGCTCAGGATAATAACGGCACCTACTACTTTTCCCGCTCCTACAAGGACGGCAAGCCGCCCCAATAAATAACAACCGCCGAGGTTTGCACCCCGGCGGTTGTACCCAACGCGCTATATGTATAAGTTGGAGAGGCTAACGCAGCCCATTCCAACAAAGAGAGACTACCACTTTCAGATGTTTCTTGCATACTGTAATTCCATACTTTTTTTATAATTGAATGGGAACCGATTATGGATACCAGTTTCGTAGGCGCACTTCGGCGGCAGTGCCGACGAGGGTTTTGAATTGAGCTGTGTCCTGGCCGCGGGAATGGTAGGGATACACGATCTTCGGCTTGAAGACTTTCACGGCGTCGGCCGCAGCGACCACATCCATTGTGTAGGGCAGGTTCATACAAAGAAACGCCACGTCGATGCCCTTGAGCGCGCGCATTTCCGGAGTGCCTTCAGTGTCGCCGCTGATGTAAATACGCGTGCCGGCGAGGTTGAGTACATAGCCGTTGCCCTGGCCTTTGGGATGAAAGCGTTTGCGCGGCGGCGTGGTATTGTAGCTGGCCACCGCTTCGAGTTTGAATCCAAACTTGTCTGTGGTGGCGCCGTTGGCCAATGGAATTGTCTTAGCTTTCAGGTCGGCGTTCAACAAGTCCATCAGGGCCGGCGGCGCGACGATCCGGGTCTTGGGGCCGACCACCGTGGTGAGCACGGCTTCCCGATAGTGATCACCATGCACGTGGGTCAGCAACACGAGGTCGGGTTTGGGGAAGGACTTGTACCAAGCGGGTTGCCCGACGGGATCCACGTAAATTGTTTTACCGCCCCACTCCACTACAAGAGTAGCATGATTGACCGGCGTGATGATGGCCGCACCTTGGTCGGTTTTAAATTTCTCCGCCGCGAAAGACGCTGGAGACAGGGCAAGACCTAGGATGGGAAAAATAAAACAGAGTTTTCTCACGACCCAAGCCTAGCCCCTCTCTGTACTGGGGGCAATGGATTACTCTTTGGTCGCCGATGGCATCGGTTTCAGGGCCACGTTGCCACGAATCTCGCGCAATGTGTTCCAGATCGCCTTGTCGCGTGGCTGCGGTGAAGCGCACACAAAGAGATACTGGTGCGGCGATCCTGCATATTTCCAAGTCTGCAATTCAAAGTGCAACGTTTGAAATTTACGGGTAGCAAAAGGCTCAATCCAATTCACCGTGGCCGTACAGGATGCCACGTTAAGCGCACCATTCGGTTTCTTGCCAAATTGTTTCATCTTGCGCACATTTACCGAGAACTTGCTGGTATCCAGATTCGGGTTTCCCAGACGTGCCTTGGAGAGGCCAACGTAATAGGTTAGCAGTTCCTTCTGTAACACTTCCTCAGTCAGCAACGGTTTGGCTTCCACGGCGAAGAGAAACACGTACGTGAAAAAATCCGGCTGATCCGCCTTGAACATACCGGGAGCAAATAGGATTTCCTCGATGCCCTTCAGCCCCAAATCCGGCGCAAAACCTTTAGGAGGGAGCGCAATGCGTTCACCAAACCACTTAGGCGTGGGCTTGGGGATATCAAACTGCTGCTGCGCCAACGGCTGTGCTGCTGACAACGAAAACCCAGTTAGTGCCAGGCAGATAAGTCCGATTTGTTTCATAATTCTTTTAGGTTCCTTTTACTTTGCACCAATCGCATACAGCGCCTCGTGGGTGCGGAGGTAGATGCGGCCATTGCTGGGGGCCGGAGAGGCGGTGAGGCCGCCGGCGAGTTTGTTTTTGGCGAGTACCTTAAATTCACGACCGGCCTGCAGCACCGTCACCATGCCGTCGCGAGAGGTGATGTAAATCTTGCCGTCGCCGGCCACCGGTGAGGCGCGGTAGGTTTGGCGGTGGGGCGACTCGGAATAGAGCTGCTCGCCGGTCTTCGCATCGAGACAGGTCACAGTGCCGTTTTCACGGCAGAGATAAACGAGGTTGTTGTAAATCACCGGTGAAGGAACATCCGGCGTGCCACGGTCAATGCGCCAGACCTCGCCCTTGCCGCCGGTGCCAATGTAACCCTTGGCGCCCGCCACGCTGATGGCCGTCACGCCGCGGTTCTTGGCCGTGGGAATCACCACTAGATCCCCGTGCGCCACCGGAGAAGCCACGAAACGCAGAGTGCGGTTGTAACGATCTTTGTGATTCAGATCCCCAACGCGCCAGAGTTCCTTGCCGTTGGCTGGATCATGGCCAATGGCATAATCGTTGCCGTGAGTCACAATCTGAAACGTGTCCCCTACCGCCACGGCGCAGGGCGAGGCATATGAATGCTCGCACTCGGCCACGCCGTCACTTTTGCGTTCCACCTTCCAAACTTCCTTGCCGGTAAAGGTATCAATCGCCACCACCCACGCGCCGCCGGAATGGATGAGCTGCAGGTACAGCCGTCCTTGAAACAGCAGCGGCGTAGTGTGAAAACCAAAGCCCAAACGAAAACGCCCGTAGCGTTCCTGCGCGTTGAAGCTCCAGGCCGGCTTGCCATCGAACTTTGTCGCGGCCACATCACCGTTGCCCGTCATGGTGTAAATGTGCCGTGAATCCGCGCTTGGCGTAGGCGAGGCTAGAGTGCGTTCCCCAGAACCCGTTCCATTGCCAGTCCCCACCGGCGTACGCCACAGTTCCTTGCCCTTAAGATCCACGGCAATCAGCAAAACCTGTTTATCGAGCTCGGCCATGGTGAACACCTTGCCGGCAAACACAATCGGCGTGGCGGAACTGGAGCCCTTGATCGGCAGTTTCCAGAGCACATTTTTGTCCTCGGCCCAATCGGTCGGGAGATTTTTCTCCACGCTCACACCATCATGACGCGGCCCGCGCCAATGTGGCCAGTCAGCCGCGGCTACTTGAAGAGCGAAAACTAAAACCAGTGAAGCAATAAGTGTGTTTTTCATTTTAAAATCAGGCGATGATGTCTTTCACCACGTGACCGTGCACGTCGGTCAGGCGGAAGTCGCGGCCCTGATAACGGTAGGTGAGCCGCCGGTGATCGATACCAAGTTGGTGCAGGATGGTGGCGTTTAGATCATGAATGTGCATGGTGCCGGGGGTCCACTTGTGTTTGTCCGGCTGCGGCTTGAGTTGGTTGCCGTCGGCATCGGCGATGTTGTAGCCGTAATCGTCGGTGCGTCCGTAGGTGATGCCCGCCTTGATGCCGCCGCCGGCCATCCAGATGCTGAAACAGCGCGGGTGATGATCACGCCCATAGTTATCCTTACCCAGCCGGCCCTGACAATACGGCGTGCGGCCAAACTCGCCGCCCCACACCACGAGCGTGTTGTCGAGCATGCCGCGCTGGCGAAGGTCCTGAATCAAACCGGCACTACCCTGATCAATGTCCTTGCACTGGTTACCATGCTCGCCGGCGAGGTTGCCGTGGGCGTCCCAACCGCGATGGAAAATTTGGATATTGCGAACGCCCCGCTCGGCCAATCGCCGCGCGTTCAGGCAGCAGGCGGCAAAGGTGCCCGGCGTGCGGGCGTCTTCGCCATAGAGCTTAAAGGTGCTGTCCGGTTCCTTGCTAAGATCCATCAGCTCCGGCACGCTGCTCTGCATGCGGTACGCCATCTCGTGCTGTTGAATGCGCTCCAACGCACCGGGATCGGAAAATCGCTCACCTTGCGCACGGTTTAACGCTGCCAAGGTGTCCAGCTGCGCACGACGATCCTGACGCGTCACACCGGCGGGGTTGTTCAGGTACAGAACCGGATCACCTTCGCTGCGTAACAGCACGCCCTGATGACGGCTCGGCATAAAGCCCGAACCCCATAAGCGCCCAAAAAGACTCTGCTCCGGGTGCTTGGTACGCGCGTGCATCACGAGGTAGTTCGGCAAATTTTCATTGGCACTGCCCAATCCGTAGCTCAGCCACGCGCCGAGACTGGGCCGGCCGGGGATTTGGCTGCCGGACTGGATGTAGGTGATCGCCGGATCATGATTGATCGCCTCGGTAAACGCCGTGTGCACCACGCACAGCTCCTTAGCCACGGTGGCAGTGTGCGGCAGCAGCTCACTCACCCAAAGGCCGTCGGCGTTATTTTCATGTTTGGTAAATTTATATTTCGTTGGGCAAACCGGCAGCGTCTTCTGGCGCGAGGTCATACCCGTGATGCGTTGGCCATCACGCACCTCCTTGGGCAGATCCTTGCCGTACATTGCCTGCATCTTCGGCTTGTAATCCCACAGATCAAGGTGGCTCGGGCCACCACTCATAAAGAGATAAATCACGCGCTTCGCCTTGGCCACATGATGCAGCCCGCCGTTTAAAGCCGCGTTGCCCTTGGCCGCACCAAAGACATCCGGCCCCATCAAGCCCGCCATCGCGGCCGTGCCCAAGCCAAGCGCCGAGCGCCCAAACAATTGCCGGCGCGTCATCATCAACTGCGACTCGTGCGCGAATCCGTTCAACATTTCATCCTTCATCCTTCAATCTTTCTCCTTAGTAAATCCACATCGTGATATCGCTCGCCAGGACGGTGATCGCTACCTGCGCCCAGGCGGCGTGTTCAGCGGCGTTTAGTTTTTCATCACGCGGCGAATCGCCGACGGACAAAAACGCCTGCGCATCCTTTTCGTTGGCTCCATAGCGTGTCTTCAATGTTTTGAACAAATCCATGCACGCCTTACGCTCGGCGGCATTAGGCGCGCGGCTGGCCACCAGTTCAAAGAGTATGTTTAAACGCGAAACATCGTCCTTGGCGTTTAGCAGTAGTCGCTGACCAAACCGCCGGCCCATCTCCACGCGCTGACGCTCATTGAGCAGCGCCAAGCTTTGGGTTGGCGTGCTGGTACGCGATCGGCGCACGCAACTGCTCTCGCGGCTGGGCGCATCAAAAAGCGTCATCATCGGGTGCGGGCTGGTGCGTTTCCAATACACGTACAGGCTGCGGCGATACTGCCGCGCGTCCTTGTCGGCCACATAATTTTTCGTGTTGCTTGCCGGATGCATCAGCGCTTTCCAGAGGCCGGCCGGTTGATACGGCTTTACGCCCTCACCGCCCATGGCGGATTCCAGCAGGCCGCTGGACCATAACGCCACGTCACGCAGAGACTCCGCATCCAAGCGGAAACTCGGCCCCCGCGCCCAAAGGCGGTTTTCCGGATCATTCACCTGAGCACGGCGCGCCGAGCTTTGCTGAAATGTGCGACTCATCACCATTTGCTTAAGCATCGCCTTAAGGTTCCATTTGCGATCCTGCAAATCCACCGCCAACCAGTCGAGCAACACCGGATGCGTCGGCTGCTCGCCCTGCAGACCGAAATCCGCCGGGGTGCGCACCAGTCCTTCACCAAAGGTGCGTTGCCAAATGCGGTTAACCAACACCCGCGACACCAACGGATGCCCGCGCGCAGTGAGCCATTGTGCGAGGCCAAGGCGATTGCGCGGAGCGTCCTTGGGAAATTCGCTCATCACACCAAACACGCCCGGCTGCAGTGGCTCACCCTTAGGCAGGTTATACTCACCGCGCTCCAGTAGTTTGGTCTCACGCGGTTTGGGTAATTCTTTGGCCACTAGGGTAGGCTTAAAAGTCTTTTGAAACTCAGCTAATTCCTTGGCGCCAGCTTCGCCTTTTTTCTTCAAGGACTCCCACCGATCCCACGCCGCCACATCGGCTGGTGCCTTGACGGCGGGGCCGTACTCGTAGCGGTTACCATCCATTGAGGGCTCGGCCGTGCTGTTGAAGAACGCCATCATCTGGTAATACTCTACCTGCGGGATAGGATCGTACTTGTGCGTGTGGCAACGCGCGCATACAAGGCTCATGCCGAGCAGCGCCGTGCCCACTGTTTCCACCCGATCAAAATTATTCTTTGCCTGAAACTCCGCTGGGATCGCGCCGCCCTCGGCGGTGGTGGGATTCATCCGCACAAAGCCGGTGGCCACCTGTTGTTCCAGCGTGGGCTCAGGCAGCATGTCGCCAGCCAGTTGCCAGATGAGAAATTGATCGAGTGGCTGATTCCGGTTGAAGGCGCGCACCACCCAGTCGCGGTACGGATAGATGGCCCGCTTATTGTCGAGGTGCAAACCGTGCGTGTCGCCGTAGCGGACGGCGTCCAGCCAATAGCGCGCCTGATGCTCGCCGTAATGCGGGCTAGTTAAGAGCGCATCCACCAACCGCTCGTAGGCACCCGGTTTTTTGTCGGCCAAAAACTGTTTCAATAACACTGACTCCGGCGGCAGCCCGGTCAGCACCAATGCCGCACGGCGTGCGAGCGTTGGCTTGTCGGCCGTGGGCGCAAAGTCGGTGCCCTTGGCCTTCAACTGCCGGCCAACCAGCGCGTCGATGGCGTTGCCCGTCCAGTCCGGCCGATGTTTCTTGGGTGGCACAAAGGCCCAGTGCTTGGCGTATTTTCCGCCTTCCTTCACCCATTGCGTCAATAGCTCGCGCTCGGCGTCGGTGAGCTGCTTCTCAGCGTCCTTGGGCGGCATGGGTTCCTCGGTGTCATGCAGCCGCGCGATAATTTCGCTCTCGCCGGATTGCTTCGGATTGATGGCCGCGTAACCACCCAGATCACGCGTGGCGCCGGCAAATGAATCGAGCCTCACAAGGTCTTTTTTCTTCGTGTCCGGCCCGTGGCAAACAAAGCATTTATTAGAAAGGATGGGCAAAATTTCCCGTGAAAAATCCACAGCCAACGCCTGCGTTCCGCAAGCCATAACCGCGACAATAAACCAACCGCGCTCCATTCACCCTAGTGTAGAGCCGCCACCTCGGATTGCCATATTTTTGTTGAACCGGAAGGGAAACAAGTATTCCGGGATTATGCGGAAAACTATAGCATGGAAAGGTCAAAACCTTACTTCGTACGCGGTTCCACACCGTGCAGGTGGCGCACAAAAAAATCCATACGCTTGCGCGCGGCATACCGGCTTTCACCAATTCCGTGCCCACCTCCGGGGAACATGAGAAACTCAAAATCCTTGTCGGCCTTAATCAGCGCGTTGACGACCTGATAGGTGGAGGCCGGATCCACGTTGGTGTCCAGTTCGCCCACGGTCAGCAGTAGTGCGCCTTGCAAACGGTGCGCGTTCACGGTGTTGGACTGCTCGGCGTAATGTGGACCTACGGGATAATCCATCCACTGCTCGTTCCACCACACTTTATCCATGCGATTATCGTGACAGCCGCAGTCGGCCGCGGCGGCCTTGTAAAACTCGCCGTGCCACAGCATTGCCGCCAGCGCATTCTGACCACCGGCGCTCCCGCCATAAATACCCACGCGGCTGAGATCCATGTACGGATACTTTTTCGCCGCCGCCTGCATCCACTTAATGCGATCTGGGAAGCCGGCGTCGTTGATGTTCTTGTAGGCAAAATGCTGAAACTCGCGCCCGCGATGGTTCGTACCCTTGCCGTCGATCTGCACAGTGATGAAGCCCAGCTCCATCAGCTCATCGCGCCATTGGCCGTACCGGCTACGCCAGCCCTTGGGCACAAACGAACCGTGCGGTCCGGCGTAGATGACCTCCACAACGGGATATTTTTTCTTCGGATCAAAATTACTCGGCCGACAAATAATGCCGTGGATGTCGAACTTGCCGTCGCGATCCTTGGCCACAAACCGTTCGGCATGACGCCAGCCGGTGGCGTAGAGATCCTTGGCATCCGCGGTCTCCAATTCGCAGAGCAGTTTGCCGTCGCTCACGCGTCGTAAGGCATGCCGCGGCGGCAGATCCACGCGGCTCCAGGTATCGATGAACACTGTCTTGTCCGGCGACACCTGCGTGCTGTGCGTGCCGTCACCTTCAGTCAGGCGAAGAAGCCCAGTGCCGTCGAAGTTCACACGGTAGGTATGCAGGTAATACGGATCCTGCCCCGGCTCGCGGCCGGCGGCTAGGAAGGTAATCTGGCGCTTGTCCTCATCCACCTCCACCACCTCGCGCACCACCCATTGACCCTTGGTGATTTGGTTTTTCACTTTGCCGGTTACGCCGTCGTAAAGGTAAAGATGATTCCAGCCATCACGCTCGGACCGCCAGATGATTTCCTTTAGGTCATTGACGTCCCGGCGAAAGCTGTTACCGAACACGAACACAAAGGTCTCGGCCGTTTCATCAATCAACGTGCGCGCCTTGCCGGTAGCCACGGGAATCTCGATCACTCGATGCGCGCCGAACCCGCGCTCGATATGCTCGAACAGCAGTCCGCTAGAATCTGGTCGCCACTTCAGTTCGCGCGTTTCAAATGGGTCCTTCACCAACGCCGGATCCACCGTGAAATGCTTGCCATCCTTTACCGCTTCAAACACGTGGACCGTGTGCGTCGGAATTTTGTCTCCCGGCTTGGCGTACACGCGTGTGAAGCTCTTCGGCTGCAATTGCTTGGAAGGCGACGATTCCACGTATTGCACGCGCCGCTCATCCACCTGCTGGCGGCGTACAATGCCGATATAACGCGAGTCCGGCGACCAGCGGAGATAACCTTCATACCGATCCTGCTCCTTGCCGTCGTGCGACAACTGAATCTCTTCATTCCCCTCCGTCGCTCGAATCCACACATTGTAATCGCGCGCAAACACACGCCACTTGCCATCGGGAGATTTCCAGTGATCCTTGCGAGGCGACTTCTCTGGTTTCGGCGGCAAGTCCACTTTGGCCGCCAGCGCGTCCCGCGCCTTTTCAAATTTCGCCTTGTCCGAAAACACCTGACGCTTGCCGGCCGCACCATCCACCAACACCCATTCGCGGCCATCGCGCAACCGGTTCTGGTACCAGAAATGCGGTCCTCCCAGCCACTGCGGCAAAATCCGTTCCTTGAACACCTTGCCGCTGATCTGCCCGCGCAGCGAATAGGCCCGCTCGTAATCCGCCCTCGTTCCCTGCCCCTGCGCCGTTTGCCACAGCGCGCACATCGCGATCCAAAGAAAAAGCCTATTCATGAACGGCCACAGTGTTCGGCTAACATCCAAGGCAGTCAAGGCCCACCGTTTACACTTCAACAATCAAAAATCACCAATCGATATTCATCAATCCATCCCAGCCCGATTGGCATCCGGCGAAAACGCCAGACACTGCACCCACTTCGCCGGTCCCTTGATGGTGACGGGCGGAGGCGCCGCAAAAGATGCAACGGCAAAAGCCAGAAGGCTCAAGCAACGCAAAATCACGAAGCGATTATCAGAGGATGACACCGGCTGGCAAGAGCCTGGCTAAACGAGCTGCTTGATGGGCTGGGCGTTGGTGATGACGCGCTGGACCTCGGCGGGGAGGTTGTTGCGCAGGCGGAGGTTCGGGATGTCGAAGAGCGTGTGCATCACCGTGCCGAGCAGCATGTTGTTGGTCACCAGATCCGCAGCGGGCGCGCTGGCGGTCTTGTCGCTCTGGCCGATCACCTGGCCCATGTTCAGGCCGCCGCCGGCAAAGGCGAGCGTGCACAGGCGGCCCCAGTGATCACGGCCGCCCCGATTGTTGATGCGCGGAGTGCGGCCAAATTCACCGGTGATCACGAGCAGAATCTTTTCGCTGAGCCCACGGTGTTCGCAGTCCTCAATAAACGCGCTTACCGCCTTGTCCACTGCCGGGCCGAGAATAGGCATGCCGTCATCCACGCCAAAGGCGTTGCCGTGCATATCCCACCCGGTGTTGGTGACTGTGACAAAGCCGCAGCCGGATTCGCACAGACGACGGGCCATCATCAACTGCTGGCCCAATGCCTCGGGAGAAAAGCCGGGGATGGCTTTGCCGTTCTTTTTCTTCTTCGGCAAACCTTTGGGAATTTTGATGTGACCGGTATCGTAACGCTCCACCCAACGCGGGTCTTCATCGGAAAGATCAAATACCTTCGACACGCCGCCGAGGATAACGTCGAACGCCTGCTGCTCAAACTCGCTGGCGCTCTCCACGCCGCCCTTGTCGGCGAAGCGTTTCAGCTCATCTAGCTGCTTGAGTAAGCCGCGCCGATCCTCGAACCGGCCGCTGGGCAGGTTCAGATTCATGTCATTGAGAATGTCGCTACCCTTGCTCGGATCAAACGCCGCGTATGCCTGTGGCAGATCGCCAATGCCGGTGATGCGGCTCGGTACGGCACTTAAGTCTTTGTAACGCTCACCCATCGCCGCCGGCACCACGAGGGTGTTATTCGGCAAGCCGGTCTCGCCGTTGTTCAACCCCGCCACGCGCGCGAACAAGCTGCCCATGCATGCCTTGGTGGGATTGCCGCCGGCCGCCACGAGCGCCGCGGCGCTGGCATGACTACCGTTACCGTGGGCGAAGCTGCGCACCACGGCCATCTTGTGTGCCAGCTTACCGAGCATCGGAAAATGACTACCAAAGGTCACACCCGGCAGGCTCGTCTTGGTTTCACCGAACATCGCCCGATACTCGTTCGGCGCGGACATCTTCGGGTCAAAGGTCTCGATATGCGTCGGGCCACCCTGCAGGTTCAGCATCACCACGCTTTTGCCGGTGAGAATGTTGTCGCCCTCGCCCGCCATTGCGCGCGTGGCCAGCAACTGTGGCAACGTCAATCCGCCCAAGCCTAGCGCACCCACGCGCAAAAATTCACGCCGACTGGCGCCTTCGCAGTTGTGAACTGAATCGTTGGAGGTGATGCGGATCATGATGAATCGGGGGTAGGCCAGCAACTAGGTCAGCGTTCTCATTTGGAGTAGATGAGACTAGGTTAGTGGGTCCAAAAATTCAATGATAACGTCTTTTTTCTTGTCCACCACCGTGGTTAGTTTCGGGGTACGACATAAAAAGGAATCGAGGCTCAAAATCGCCGTGACCAGCGCTTCAAAACTGCCGCCGCGCGATACACCTGGTGCGCCGCGCGCAACCCATCCAAGAGCTTCCCCCGCGTTTCCTTGGAAGTCATCCGGTGTTAGGAACCCGTTATTTCCCGCTCAAGGGGTGCTCCTTCAAGAGGACATCTGCATTGTACAGATCCTTCTTGGCTTTCACTGCGGCACGGACCTTGGCGACTTGATCGGGCGAGATGGGCGAGGCTTTGTTACCGAAGCTGTTGCGGGCGAAGGTGAGGACAGCGGCGATTTCGTCGTCTTTCAGCAAATACTCAAACGGCGTCATCGGCACTTGGCCGGGGTACTTCACGCCCTTGACGGTGATGGGGCCGATCAATCCTTTGAGGGTAAGCTTGATCAGGCGTTCGTCGTCCTTGAGCATCCATTCGCTGCCAGCCAAGGGCGGGAATCCAGCCGCAGGGAGACCGCCGCCATTGGGTTGGTGGCAGGTGGCGCAGTGGGCTTCGCGCGAGTAAATCTCGGCGCCTTTGCGGAAGAGGTTGGCGTCATTGCCGGTCAAATGACGCGGCACACCCACGGGACGTTCGCGAGCGCCGGAGAAGACCTTGTTATCCAACGCAGCCGTGGCGGCCTGGAAGGTTTGCTCGGAATGCTTGTCGAGGCCCTTTCCTTGCGCGGTGGCCAGAATGGGCTGGGCCACGGCCTTGGGCAAATAGGAGGCGGCGGTGACGGCCTCCATGCGCACGCGACCATGATCGTCGGAAGCGGCGGCTTTTAATAGTGCAGGATAGTTATCGAACTGAGCAGCGTTAAAGCGCAGGACACGAACGGCGGCGGAACGGATGCGATGGTCCTTGGACTGCAGCAGTTGCTTAAGTAACGGCTTGTTGAGGCGGTCGATGCCCCAACTGACCCAGAGAGCTTCTAGGAGTTGGTGCTCGTCCTCCAACGACGGAATCCATTTGCCGAGTGCGGCGGTGACTTCATCGGCATCGCGGCCGCGGAGTTCGCGGCGGGTACGATAACGGCTGCGGTATTCGGACAGTTTCAGGTTTTCCAACAGCACCTTAATGGGTGCACCGGCAATCTGCGCGGGCTTTACCAGTGGCCGACCAGGGTAGGTGATGCGATACACCCGGCCGTGCACATGGTCGCGGTTTGGGTCACGGGCGTTGTGCTGCATATGCCCGATCAGAACATTTTGCCAGTCGACCACGTAGAGCGATCCATCCGGAGCGAACTCTAGGTCAACCGGGCGAAAGTTGAGGTCCTTGCTCGTGAACAAATCCTGGCGGAACTTCGTGGTGAAGCCGGTGCCGTCCTCGATTACCTGATGTTGCTTGGCCCCTAGGAAACCGATGGAGTTATTATAGAGCACATCGCCCTGCACCTCGTCGGGAAAATGGCGGCTGGAGACGAACTCCAAGCCAGATGTCGGCCGCACGGAATTGGAGGTGAGCAGGCTCGGTGCACGGAGGTTGGCGCCATACACAGCCTTCACCGTACCGGGAGTCATCCACGAAAAGCTCGGTCCCGAGGTGTGCAGGAAGAAGTCCTGCCCATATCGGTCAAACGCAATGCCCCACGGGTTCGGAATGCTGAACTGTGCATGACGCGTGAGCTTTTTGGTGCGCGGGCTGTAGCGGAAGAAGCCACCGTTGGTGGCACGCACAGGCCCGTAAACCGTCTCCACGTTGTTGTGCAGAAACGCACCCTCAGCCATGTGGATCGCGCCGGATGCGTCCACGCAAAACGCCGCGATCGCGTGGTGCGTATCGTGATCATCAAA
>MPLT02121598.1_pt1 | contig 30198 bp, 31 predicted proteins | sample 1617391 | NCBI WGS metagenome assembly MPLT02 (sample SAMN05944800, study PRJNA350692) | marine metagenome | biome: marine; feature: ODZ; material: water; isolation source: 70 m water sample filtered on 0.2 um supor filter | place: Pacific Ocean | collected 2012-04-08 | depth 70m m
TGAAGCTGAACCTAATGGCCCTGTATGCAATATGTTTCGTCCCATAGCGGTCACAACTGGAAAGATTTTCTCAAAAGCTTCCCTTTCCCCTCCTACAAAAATTGAGATGTTACCTGTTGCCGCCCTGTGACATCCTCCTGATACAGGACAATCAACTGCATGCGCTCCAACTTCTTCAACAAGCTGTCCTATACGTCGAACTTCAGTCTCATCTGTAGTGCTCATTTCCATCCATACTTTTCCTTCTGATAGTCCGGCTAAAACACCATCAGAAGCTTCCATGACCTCTTTACAAGCTGCAGGAGACGGCAAGCAGGTAATTATCACTTCACAAGATTCTGCTACTTTTTTGGGGGAATCTGCCCAAGTTGCTCCTTCATCCAGTAATGGTTGAGCCACATTTTTGTCTAAATCTCTGACCACAAGGTCAAAACCATTTCTTAGCAGACTATTAGAAAGTTTCCCTCCTACATTTCCGCAACCTATAAACCCAATTTTCATTTTTTACCTTCTATTTAAGAAATCTTGTTGTGAATAAAACATTAATATTTGCAACTTACTCGCTTAGAGGCATTTGTAAATGCTTACTACTGCGTAGCCTTAAATACATGGTTGAACCTGACGCCCACAAATTCGACACTAAGTCTTTACACGCTGGTCAGAGACCTGACCCTGCCACAGGTTCAAGAGCTGTTCCCATACATCAAACGACCTCATACGTTTTCGACTCCGTGGATGAAGCAGCGGCACTTTACAATCTTGAAGTTGGCGGCCATATCTATTCCAGAATTTCAAATCCGACAGTAGCAGTGTTAGAGGAGAGAATCGCAGCTCTAGAAGGTGGCGTTGGGGCGGTCTGCACCTCGAGCGGAATGGCTGCCTTTCATTTAGCAGTTGCGACTCTTTTAAATACTGGCGACCACATAGTTTCAAGTCAAAACCTTTATGGAGGAAGTCATAACATGATGACCTTCACGATGCCCAGATTTGGGATTTCTACTACTTTCGTCGACCCTCACGATCCGAAGAGTTTTCTTGATGCAGCAAATGAAAATACGAAGTTGTTCTATGCGGAAGTTCTAGGAAACCCTGGGATAGAAGTTTTGGACATTCAAGCTATTGCAGATGCCGCTCACAGTATCGGTGTGCCGCTCGTAGTTGACGCAACTTTTGCAACCCCTTACCTCATAAGACCTATAGAGCATGGTGCAGATGTTGTAATCCATTCTTTAACTAAATTTTTGGGGGGTCATGGTATAGCCATAGGAGGAGCCGTTGTTGATGGAGGTCGCTTTGATTGGGCTGCTTCGGGAAAATTTCCTACTCTTTCTGAGCCATATGACGGTTATCACGGCATAGTTTTCACGGACGAATTTGGGCCACAAGCTCTTTCTATGCGCGCTAGGTCTGAGGGGTTAAAAGATTTTGGAGCTTGTATGAGTCCTTCTAATGCCTTCTACCTTCTTCAAGGAATCGAAACACTTCCTCTTCGTATGCAAAAACATGTTTCGAACACTCATAGTGTTCTCGAACTTCTTGATAAACATGATGCCGTTGAGTGGATTCGTCACCCTGATCATCCAAGTCACCCTGATCATGAACTGGCAAAACGTTTATATACAAAGGGTTCCGGTGCGATACTTAGTTTCGGAATTTCTGGTGGTCGTGAAGCCGGCAAGAAATTTATCGAATCAGTTGAACTTGCATCCCATTTAGCAAATGTTGGTGACGCTAAAACATTAGTTATCCATCCTGCTTCTACTACACATCAACAAATGAGTGCCGAAGATCTATTGACTGCTGGAATCGGAGAAGATCTTGTAAGAATTTCAGTTGGCCTTGAAGACCCAACTGACATATGTGCTGACCTAGATCGAGCTCTTAAAGCTTCACAACGTTAAATCATCATGCTTATTAACCTTGCAGACAGTCATTTCAGTGCAGCCAACGGTGGTATTGATTTAGAGGAAATGAACGAAAAGGATCCTCTGGTTATTTTAATTCATGGTGCAGGCATGGACAGAACTGTGTGGTTCCAGCAAACACGTTTCCTCTCACACCATGGTTACAGGTGTTTTGCTGTAGATCTTCCAGCTCATGGCGGCACTGAAGGGCCTCCTTTGGAAACGATTAATGAAATGGCTGACTGGATTTCTTCTGTTATCGAACGACTCGGAGGGCCAGCCCACATTGTTGGACACTCAATGGGTTCATTTATAGCTTTGGCAACCGCTGCGAACCACCCTGACTCTGTTTTGTCGGCGACACTAATTGCTGTAGCTGAAGGAATGCCTGTTCACCCTGACTTGCAAACAGCTGCTGATGACAACTTGCCTAAAGGAGCTAGTTTTATAGCCGGTTGGGGTCATGGTCCCGACCAACACATAGGTGGAAACCCAACCCCTGGACTTTGGATGATCGGGGGAGCTACTGCTGTGGTAGAAAACTCTAAACCAGGAATATTAAGCCTCGACCTTTCAATTTGCTCCAGCTATGAAGAAACCCTTAAACAGGCACAATCTGTTAAATGTCCAACAACTTTGATTCTTGGTTCGCGTGACAAAATGACTCCAAGACGTGCTGCTCAACCTCTTATTGATGCACTAACAAACCCTATGGTTGTTGAGTTGGATGGAGTGGGCCACATGTCGATGACTGAAGCCCCTAAAGAGGTCCGTCAAGTGTTGATTAACAGCTTTTCAAACTTTTAAACCAAGTTAGTTCTGTAGTAGTTCTTTAAAGGGTGTTTCTTTGCTTGGGCCTGGTTCTTTTGGAAGGCCTAGTACTCTTTCCCCGACTATGTTTCTTTGGACCTGATCAGTGCCTCCATAGATTGAAGGAGCAGGGCTGAAAATCGTTGCTTCCTGCACTCTGCCGTCAAATGAACTCGAAGAACTGCTCAACATGCCATCGGCACCGATGATCAGATTCCCTACGTCTCTACTTCTTCGCACGAGTTCGCTCATGGCTAACTTGGCCAAATTACCTTCAGCTCCTGTTTTGCTGCCCCCTGCTTTAGCTCGAAGCATGTTTAAACGATTTACTTCGCCCAATATGTGTAATTTGACGATTTCTTGTCTGACTACGGGGTCGCCTGAGGATCCGACTTTTTGAGCTAAATCTGAAAGCCATCTGATGTCTAACCCACGTCCGCCATCACTTTCGATATTCCCTCCGGCGTTTAGAACATATTCACCGACTTTTTTCTCTAGTCGACCTGCTTTTGTTCCTGCAGGTACCGCTACTGGCTCTGGTCCACCACTTCCCAAACTTGATCGTTCGACCATGAGTGTTGTGTTTGCAACTGCCCAACCATTGCCGATTCCGCCAATCACATCATCGTTTGAAACCCGCGCTTCATCGATGAAAACCTCGTTGAATAAAGCACGACCGGTCATTTCTTTTAGGGGCCTAACTTCAACACCTGGTTGATCCATATCAAAAGCAAAATAAGTAATACCCTGATGCTTCGGAGCGTCAATGTCAGTTCTGGCTATCAGCATTCCTTTTTCAGCTAGATGTCCACCCGATGTCCAAACTTTTTGTCCAGTTATTATCCATTCGTCCCCATCTTTAATTGCTCGAGTTTGAAGTCCTGCTAAATCTGATCCTGCACCTGGTTCTGAGAACAACTGACACCAGGCTAAGGAACCATCGATTATCGGAGGTATAAGTCTTTCAATCTGATCAGGGTTGCCGTGCATTGCAATTGTAGGAGCTGCAAGCATCATTCCTAATCCTGTAGGAGGACCGATTACGTCGTGAGTAAAAAGAGTCGACTTAACCATTCCTGTTTCTGCACGACCCCAGCCTCTACCTCCTGCATCTACAGGCAAAGAAGTTGCTGACCAACCGGCATCAGCGAGACGCTTCCACCATTCTGAAACAGTTATATTTGGATCCCAATTGTCTTGAATCCACTCAGACAATTCGACTTTAATTTCTTCAATGTTAATTTCACTCATACATTGATTCTGTCAGCTATATAACAATTCAACTACGTCGGGCTAAATCATCTAAGATATTGCTGTATCAAAAAATTTATCAAAAGGTTAACAATTGCGCTGGACATCTCTTTTCATACCCACTCTTCGTGAAGCACCAGCTGAAGCGGAAGCAATTAGTCATCAATTGTTGGTTCGTGGCGGTTTCATAAGACAGTTGCAATCTGGTCATTATTCGATGCTTCCTCTCGCTTGGAGAGTCAATAAGAAAATTGTAAAAATCCTTCGGGAGGAAATGGATTTGATAGGTGCGCAGGAAGTCATGCTTCCTGCCATACACCCTGCAAGTGTTTGGCAGAAATCAGGTCGCTGGGATGCAATCGGGGATGACATGTTTAGATTTGTAGACCGTAAGGGCGCAGACCAGGTAATGGCGATGACCAATGAGGAAGTCGTAGCTACTGTCGCTCTTGAGTTGTCTTCCTATCGGGACCTCCCACAAATGTGGTATCAGATACAAACAAAATTTAGAGATGAACCAAGACCTAAATCAGGACTTCTAAGAGTCAGAGAGTTTGATATGAAAGATTCTTACTCCATAGACATAGATGACGAAGGTTTAGACAATTCCTTCAACCTCCACCATCAAGCCTACGAACGTATTTTCGTTCGTCTCGGCCTGCACGCAATTCCTGTAGAAGCTTCATCAGGTGCTATGGGTGGAAGTGACTCAGTCGAGTTTATGGTTGAATCCCCTGCCGGAGAAGACGACGTAGCAGTATGTGATTCGTGCGGGTATTCAGCGAATGTGGAGCGTGCCACTTCCATGATCCCTGAGGTTGAAAACCGTTTAGAAAATGAGACTCTCGAAAAATTCGATACACCAGATATTCGCACTATCGAAGCTCTTTCAGAAGCGGGTCATCCTTCTGAACATCAAATTAAAACCCTTGTTTACATGGTGGACGGTGAACTTTCTCTTATTTTGTTACGCGGCGATCACCTGTTTCAGGAACAAAAGTTTTGCGATGCAACCTCTTCAGTGGAAGTAGTCCCTGCTGACGAAGACATAATTAAAAAAGCTTTAGGAGCTTCACCTGGAAGCCTTGGTGCTGTTGGAGTTGATGGAATACCAATTTTTGCTGACCCTGCCCTAAAAGGACGCTCTGGTATGACTACCGGCGCCAATGAAAATGACTTTCACTTATCAGGTGTAAACATTGAAAGGGATATAAAAGTTAACCAATGGGTTGATATGAGGTCAATAGCCGATGGAGAAGGTTGTCCTTCCTGCTCGGAGCCACTTCGAGTCGTCCGTTGCATCGAAGCTGGCCACATTTTCAAATTAGGGCGCAAATACTCTGAGGCAATGGGTGTAACCGTGCTCGACTCGGACGGTAAATCACAAACCCCCACTATGGGTTCGTATGGGATAGGAGTTGGTCGAGCTATGGCGGCTATAGCCGAAACGCATTGCGATGAGTCAGGATTAATCTGGCCTATCAGTGTCGCCCCTTACGAAGTTGTTATAACTGTTGTTAAAACTGATGATGAAAACTCAATGAAAATTGCAGACGATATTTATACGGATTTGAGAACTAACGGAATAGACGTTTTGCTCGACGATAGAGAAGAAAGACCTGGAGTTAAATTCGCTGATGCCGAATTAATAGGCATACCTCTCCGAGTGACTATTGGACCACGTGGTTTAGAAAATGGAGTTGTTGAGTTTCTGGATCGTTCTGACCCAGAAAAAGGTCAAGTTGAGATAAAGATCGAAGAAGTGAAAGATTTCTTATCAGAAAAAATTTCCTCTCAATAAGAATTAACTGCATGAGGCAACAATTTTTGGAATAAGGTTTCGCCTTAAGAACTGAAATTACTGGAAGTGGAAGATTTGAATCCTCTAAAACGGAAACAAAAAGTTGTAGCAACAATAGATCTCCCTGGTGTTCCTGAAGGAACAGAAGGAAAAATTCGTGTTGCGAACGGAATCGAATGGTTCCGTTACTGGGTCGACTTCGACAACGGAACAAAACTCGGCCGCGTGGACCATAAAGCCGTAGTGAAAGTCGAAGATTGGGAACAGTTCCAAATTGACCGTACAAATGCTGAAAACGAACCTGATAAATCCGAGGAATCTGTAACCGAAGAGACGTCTTCTGAAACGGTTGCTAGCGGAGGGAATGATCACGGCGTTCCAGAGCATCTTCTAGAACGCAGTAGAGCAGCTAGAGAACGTTTAGGCGCTTAACTAATTTTCAAAATTAGCTACCATTGGGGTCGTAGGTAGGTATCCTACAACTCTGATCTACCACTTTCGGAGGCCAAATTGACATTCAAGCCAGGTGACAAAGTTGTCTATCCACATCATGGTGCTGCAGTAATTGAGAAGAAGGAAAAGAAAAAAGCTTTCGGTAAGACTACTGAATATCTGATTTTACATATGGCTCATGGGGACATGGTTCTTTCTGTCCCAGCTGAAAAAGCTGAAGAAGTAGGAATGCGCTGGCCTATCGCCAAACGCGATGTCCCAGACTTGTTTGAAGTTCTGGAAAAAAGAGATGTAAGAGAACCGGCTAACTGGTCTCGCCGCTTTAAAAACCATCAAGAAAAATTAAAGAGTGGCGATGTTTACCAGGTTGCGGAAGTAGTGAGGAACTTAGCTTTACGTGATGAAGATAAGGGACTTTCAGCCGGAGAAAAAACGCTCTACAACAAGGCTCTAAATATCCTTGTCTCTGAACTTGCGTTTGCATTAAATCTTTCAGAAGAAAAGGCTTTAGAAAAAGTTGAAGACGCTCTCACTGAGTAGCAAAATATAGTTGCGGTGTTAAAACCGAACTATTTTCTAGTCGATTAAGGGGCGATATGGGGAAAGAACGTCGAATCGTTGTAGGTATCGAAGGTTCCGGTTATGCCAAAGCAGCCCTAGTTTGGGCTCTAGAGGAAGCACTTCATCGCGAAGCCATAGTAGAAGTCGTAACCTGCTATTCGCCCACTTACATACCTTCTTCGCCTGATCTTGGATATGTGCCTTTTGATGGAACAAATCTGATCGCTGAAGTAGAAAAACTACAAAATGAAGTCGTTGAATCTGCTTTAGAAACCGCAGGAAATCCAGATATTGAAATCAGAAAAACAATTCAAAAAGGAAGAGCGCCTGAAACTTTAATGTCCATAGCTGAAGGTGCTGACATGCTTGTAGTGGGAAACCGTGGAAGAGGTGGTTTCGCTGGATTGAGACTTGGTTCAGTCAGCCAGGCGATCTCCCATCACAGCCCATGCCCACTCGTAATAGTTCGCACCGGCCTCATAGACGAATAAAAGCTCGGCAAGGTCTTGGAAATAAAACCCTTTAGCCGGATTGCTCTTGTAAAAATTCTCGAAGAACAACTTTGGTTAGCTTTTACTGAGTCAGGCATTTGTGCTACCGAATTCAAAAAAATAACCACCCTCAAAGACTTTAAGAAACAACTAAAAGAAAAAACGGGAAACAATTTTTTACGAGTTGACTCTTTACCCAAAGATATAGAGGAAGGTTTAAACCAATGGAGAATAAGAGGCTATTCTTCAAAACTCCAGTTTGAAATTTCCACTTACTCGTCTTTTCAGCAAAAAGTTTGGAGAAGTTGCTCTCAAACCCCTTTAGGTAAAACTACTACTTACTCAAAGATTGCCAAAGATATCAAAACTCCTAAAGCTCAACGCGCTGTTGGTTCCGCTCTGGGAGAAAATCCGATTCCCCTACTTATTCCTTGCCACCGCGTTATCCGAAACGACGGAAGTGTGGGCGAATACGCTTATGGGAGTGATCTAAAAGAACTTTTACTAGAACGCGAAAAATGCGCTAATGTTCTGGGCTGAACGACTAACACAGGGTGTCTTATATGTCTGATAATAATTTAGAAGGTGGAATCACTGTCGAAGTGAAGGGGCGGATTCTCTTAATGGGAATCAACAGACCTTCTAAAATGAATGGTTTCACACCAGAAATGATGGATGACCTATCTGATGCCTATACAAAACTTGAAGACGACCCTGAGCTTTGGTGTGGAGTGCTTTTTGCCCATGGAGACCATTTCACTGCTGGCCTTGACCTGCCAAAGTTCCAAGAGAGGATGCAAAAAGGCGAAAGAGGTCGCGGAAAAGGCAAAGTTGACCCTACTTCTTTAGGTCGTCGGTGCACGAAACCTATAGTTTCAGCTGTAAAAGGCGTGACTTACACACTGGGAATTGAGCTGATGCTCGCTGGCGACATTGTTGTCGCCGCTGACAATTGCCGTTTTTCACAATTAGAACCGTTAAGGGGTATACATGCTACCGGCGGAGCGACAATACGTTTTGTCCAACGGTGCGGTTGGGGTAATGCCATGTATCACCTTCTAACCTCCGACGTGTTTGGTTCTGAAGAGGCTTACCGTGTGGGACTTGTCCAAGAAGTCGTTCCTTTTGGATCTGAACTTGAAAGAGCAATTGAACTTGCAGAAATAATTTGTGAAGGAGCACCTCTTGCAGTTCAAGCGACTAAGCGCTCTTCAATGCGTTACGTAGTTGACGGAGAACAAACAGCTATTGATGCAATGGGCGCAGACCAGACAGCACTTGCTGGAACCGAAGATGCTCAAGAAGGGGTTGACTCTTTCAAGGAGAGAAGAAAAGGAAACTTCAAAGGCCGCTAATCAAGGCCAGTCAATTTTTGAAATCTCATCTCGTAACTGGTATTTGAGAATTTTTAATGTCGGATTTCTTGGCAACAAACCCTCATAGTTGATCAGTTGTTCTGGGACTTTTTGTTTCATTAGTCCTTCAGATTCACAAACTTCTATCATTTCTTCGAATTCTAGAGGGACACTACCTTCTGTAATTTCCACAACAGCACAGACCCTTTCCCCTCTTTCTTTGTCGGGAAGACCTATGACTGCCACAGCTGCGACTTTTTGGTGTGTGTACAAAATATCTTCTATTTCTTTTGCTGAAATATTTTCACCTTTTCGGATAATTATGTCTTTGACACGACCTGTTACCGAAACATGTCCGTCTTCTCTCATCACTCCTAGGTCACCTGTAAGGAATCTGCCAAGAGAATCGAATGCCTCACTATTTAATTCTGGATCTTTATAACCTTTAAATAGTTGAGGGCCTCCAACTGCTATTTGCCCTTCCTCTCCTGGGCTACATTCTGATCCATCAGGTCTGACTATTGTCACTTCCACTCCGAAAACTGGTTTTCCCTCTGTGTGAGCTAATTGATCTGAGTCATCTTGAGGTGACCCTTGGCAAATCATTGGACTTTCCGTCATGCCGTAGCCATGTGCAACCGGAATGCCCATTTCGTCTAAAACTTCATGGTAAATCTCAGGTGGTTTCGGAGCACCTCCGCCTGAAAGTAATCTAAGGCTAGGTATTAGAGGTGCATCTGGTTGTTGACGTTGAGCTCCGAGAAACATCGAGTAAAAAGCTGTGCTTCCTCCTGCCATTGTTACTCCGTGACGTTTATAAGTTTCAATAGTTGACTCAAGTTCGAATTTTTCGATGAGAACTGCCGGAAAACCATTAGCGAGCATGCACACAAGATAATCAGGACCTCCAATATGAGCGTAAGGAAAAGCTATAGACCCTATGTCATGCTCTCCCATGTTTAGAGCTTTCGCGAGACCTACTCCACCAGCTATCAGAGTTGAATCTGTATGCATAGCTCCTTTTGGGTCTGAAGTCGTACCTGATGTGTAATAAATCCATCTGATAGTTTCTTCTGAGTTTGAATTGTTTTCTTTCGGAAGATTCTTAGGGTCGCCTTCGGGCAGGTCGTCATATATCTGAACTATCTTTGGTGGATTCTCCATATCAACTGTCGAATTTTTCACCATATTATGGTAATCAAACCCGTTCCATTCCCCTGGAACCAGCACTAGTTCGGAACTTGTTTGTCGTATGCAAAACCCAACTTCTCTTTCACGGTAAATATGGATAATTGGGTTCTGGACCGCACCTATTCTGGACAAAGCTAAAGAAGTTATTATCGTTTCTATCCGTGTAGGCAAAACCCAAGTTACTGGTGTTCCTTCTCTGACTCCGAGATCCATAAAACCTGCAGCTGTTTTTTCAGCTTTTTCCTTAACTTCTGAGAAGGTTAAAGAACGATCAGAATCGTCAATAAGCATTTTTTTATCGCCACTTATTTGAACTCGTCTTATAAAAAGTTCCCAAAAAGTTTTGGCGTCATAAATTGCTTCATCCATCCCTAGCAAAATAACCGCTTAAATCACTTTTTATGTACTCGCGGATGAATTGCTTAGCTCCAGAACGCGAATGTGCCTCTACACTTATCTATTCGGGATGTGGCGCAGTCTGGCAGCGCACCTGCTTTGGGAGCAGGGGGTCGGGAGTTCAAATCTCCCCATCCCGACAACTTTTGAAAATTTGAAAGGAACAAAATGGAACCTTTTAATAACATTATTAGTTCAAAAGATGAACTCTACGAAATTTATAGAAATCCCTCTGAAACGGTCACCACAAAAGAATCATCGATCATAGATCAAGGATGCGAAGATTTCATCAAACAGTCGACCTTCTTACTAGTAGGAACTTCAAATCTAAATGGCGAACTAGACGTCTCTCCACGCGGAGGGCCTGCAGGTTTCGTCAAAGTTATTGACAATCATCGTCTTGTTATCCCAGACCTGAACGGTAATAACAGACTTGATTCGATACAAAATATTGTTGAACAGGGAAATGTTGGCTTGCTTTTTATAATCCCTGGTCTAGGAGAAACACTTCGAATAAATGGTCAAGCTTATATAACAAAAGAAGAGCAGATTTTAGAACTTTTTTCAGACGAACTTCGCACTCCGAAGACAGCTATTGGAGTAGTTGTAGAAACTGCCTTCATACATTGTGCTAAATCTTTCAGAAGAGGCAACATGTGGGAGCCGAGAGAATGGCCAGATAGAAAGGATGTTCCTTCGCCAGGTCAAATGCTTGTTGACCATTCAGGTTTGGAAGGTTCGATTACCGGAGCTGAAGTTGACCAATTGTTAGAAGCGGGATACAAGGTAGATTTAGCTGAAGATCTACCGGAATAAAGATTTGTTATTTACTGCAGCTGTAATCACATCTGCTTACCGAAAGGAAGGACGCTAATGAATTCGATTCCAGAAAGTCATTTAGATCTATTCGATATGCCTACTGTTTGGCATGTTGCAACGATTGGTCCCGACGGAGAACCCCATGTTTCTCCAGTGTGGGCAGATTTTGATGGTACCCATATCAGATTTCCTCATAAAGTTGGAAGGCAAAAATGGAAGAATTTGGAAAGCGATGCACGTGTTTCTATGTCAGCTACCGATCCGGGAAATCCTGAGCGTTATCTAGAGATTCGGGGAAGACTTGTGAGCTGGGAGTCAGAAGGGGCTCTTGATTTTCTTGACTCGATGGCAAAAAAATATCGAAACGAGGAAGAGTTTCCACGTGAACACGCAGCTCCGATCGAAGATCGGATCACAGGTGTAATAAAGCCAGACCAATACACATCAATGGGTTAACTTTCTCCACTGAACAGTTTTGTCCAGTAAAATAATTCCGTGCAGAATCTTTCTGGAAATACCGACCAGCTCCTACCCTTATCTGCCGAGTCTCCAACCTGTTCTGACCACAGCAAAACTATTGATCTGGATCCACGTGGTACTGCTTTAAACATCGATGCTGTCGTTCTAATAGAGCTGCAACTACCCTGGCCAAAACCAGTATTCATGCACCCTAATTTGAAGAAGTTTGCATCTTTAATGAATACTTCAATGGGAATAACTAGAGTTTTGGCCTGCCAACCACGCTCCAACGAACAAACCACCACCGTTACGGTTTTCTATAAAGAAGACACAACTTTCGATAGATGGGTTTTTGAATTAGAAAACGAAAACTCACTTTCGGAATTGATCGAAACTCTAATTTCTTCAAAACCAGAAAATATCGACACCAGTAAACAAATCGAGGAAAACAAAGAAGCAGTCCTGCTCTGCACACAAGGAAGTCACGACATCTGTTGCGGAAGCAAAGGGACTCGCCTGGCAAACCAAATTGAAGACCAAGATAACAATATTGATCTATACAAAGTGAGCCACCTAGGAGGGCACCGTTTCTCCCCGACTGCTATGACAATGCCAGATGGGCGCATGTGGGCGAATCTAGATCTAGCAACTCTGGATTCCATTCTTAAAAAGCAAATCGAGACAGAAGAAGTAGCTAGATTTTGCAGAGGTTGGGTGGGCGCTATGAAAGGTCCAGAACAGATAGCTGAAATCGAAATTTTTAAACAAATTGGCTGGGATATAGACGACCAAAAACGCAACACCAATTCAAATACTTCAAACGAAGGCTGGTCCGTTGAGATTTCACTACGCGACGAAAAATGGACTGTAGATATAACACCAGGTAGACAAGTGCCTGTCATTACTTGCAGGGCTGAAGGTGGATTACCTTTTACGACAGAGAGCGAATACATAGTCAAATCAGTTGAGAAAGCTAATCAGAACTAAAAGTGTTTTACCCGCAGTTAAAACATTAACTTCAATGAATTACAATACTTTTAAAGCAGAAATGAGGAACAATGGACACAAGCGCTTTCCAAGGCGGAATACCCGCCTTGATGACTCCATGCAATGAAGATCGCTCTCCTGATTTTGATGCCCTAGTTGAAAAAGCAAAAGAACTAATTTCAAAAGGAATGAACAGTGTTGTTTACTGTGGTTCCATGGGTGACTGGCCTCTCCTCACAGATAAACAACGCCAAGAAGGAGTTGCTCGTCTATGTGAAGCTGACATACCCGTAATAGTCGGCACAGGGGCACAGAATTCAACTATTGCATCTGAACATGCCGCTCATGCCCAATCAGTAGGAGCGAAAGGGCTCATGGTAATTCCTCGTGTTTTATCACGTGGAACTTCCTCCAAAGCTCAAAGAAACCATTTTTCCGACATACTTTCAGCTGCTCCAGAGGTTCCAGCGGTTATCTACAACAGCCCTTACTACGGATTTGAAACACGCTCTGAGTTGTTTTTCGACTTACTTAAAGACTTCCCTAATCTCGTTGGGTTTAAAGAATTCGGTGGTGCTGAATCACTGAGCTACGCAGCTGAAAATATTACTAACCAATCAGAATCACTTTTGCTGATGGTAGGAGTCGATACTCAAGTTTTTCATGGATACGTCAATTGTGGAGCGGAAGGAGCAATTACCGGTATTGGAAATGTCCTTCCAGATGAAGTTTTAACCCTTATATCACTTTGCTCTCTCGCTCAATCTGGAAATCCGAAGGCAAGACAATACGCTTTAGAACTTGACAATGCCTTGCAGGTGCTTTCAACCTTTGACGAAGGTCCTGACCTTGTTCTTTTCTACAAATACCTACTCGTTCTTAAAGGAGATTCTAAGTACGGTCAGCATTTCAACGATTCAGATGAACTTACTTCGAGTCAAGCGAAATACGCCGAACAACAAATCTTACTATTTGAAAAATGGTGGAGTTCCTGGGAAGGAAAAAACTTCGCAACCTCATCTGATGCTTGATACAACCAAATCCATCCCACTTATTCTTCTAAGAGGCATTGTGGGGTCATGCCCCTCATGTGGTGCTAGAAAGTTGTTCAGATCCGGACTGCGCCTTTCAGGAAAATGTCCTTCCTGTGAAATGGATTTCGATGGCTCCCCTGGGCATTGGGTTGGGTCTGTAGGTATGAACACTATTCTTTGCGTGATATCACTTCTTTTAACAATCGTCATTTCAACTTTACTTCTCTGGCCTGATTTGGAAGTGATTCCAATGCTGTTGCCTGCCCTGATTGTGGGTTTGATTTCACCTGTCTTGCTTTACCCAGTCTCTCAAACACTATGGACTGCGATAGATCTCGTTATACGTAAAGAAAAATAGAATTCAACTACCTAGAGCAAACATGACTATGGTAACCACACCAAAAATTCCACCCACCATTTGTAGCAATGCGACTTTTTCTTTAAGAAGTCTCCACGCTATAAAAATGGAAACTCCAGGACATAAACAAATCAAAGCAGTTATCACCGCTGCTGAACCCCTCTGATAAGCAACCGCCGCCAGCATGAATGCTGTAGAACTAGTGAAACCTAACAAAAGCCCATGACGTAGAACTATCCGGTCGGGTTTTACACTTCCAGGAGTCACAACAGAAACAATAGGCAAAACTGCAGAGCCAACTAGAAGAGTTATGAAAGCTGGGAAAACCCCCGCACCATCATCAACAAAAGACTGACATAAACCTGCTAGCCCTATGCACGTTCCAACCACCACGGCCATTCCAAGAACCGGGCTTCTGACCACTTCACTTATCTTTGGAACACGACCTTCACCTGAGAGGAGAACAACGGCTGGAACAGCCGCTATCAAACCCAGAATTTCATACATTGATGGATTCTGATCAACAAGGGGTCCAATCAAAGTTGGAACAATAATTGCCACAAGGGCAAACGAGGGAGAGAAAACAGAAATAGGTCCTCTTGCCATACCTAGGTATAAAAGTGGCCTAGTGGCCGACATCGATAGACCTGCTAGAACTGACCACCACAAATCCGATGCACTAATAGCATCAGGAGGCATCAATAACATGTATAAGCCGATAACTACAGTTCCTACAACAGTAGCGACAATAGCCATTGACACAGCAGCTCCAGAGCGTCCCGACTTCCTAACTCCTACCCCACCGAGAAGGTCACCAATTCCGAAAAATATGGCGGCTAAACCACCTAGTAAAACTGTCATATTTTTCCTTCTTTACTAACTTTTACAAAGACACTTAGTTCTAATTAAATAGCAGAACCTCTAATTGCTAGCACATTTAAGCTAATTTCGTAAGAATGTCATAAATAATAAGAGAGCTAGGAGCCGAAAATGAGTGACTTTAAAGAAAATATTGAGAAGCTGAACATACGTGGAATCATAATGTCGTCGGTTATGACCGCATTCGGCCTTGTTGTAGCTCTTAGTTGGAAAGACGCTATCAATGAACTTGTTAGTTCAATAATCCCAAATAGCGACAATAGCTCCCTGCTCGGCATGTTTATCACTGCTCTAGCCGTGACTCTTTTGGTGAGTGCTTTAGCTACATTCGCACTCAAATTCAACAAACGCCTCGAACGACAACTTGACCGCGTGAACGACCTTTTCGACAGAGATTAGCCACTTCTACCTAAAGGGCGATCTTCGCCTACTCTCTAAGCGTGAACATAAACGGTCTTTCTATAACACCTGGTGCCGATCTTGCAGGTGCAGATCTTTCTGACGCTTCTCTAGCTTCTACAGATCTGAGTAAAGCACGAATGGCAGGTGTTGCTTTAGCCGGATCAGATCTTACTGAAGCGAGACTCGTAGGCGCAGATCTTCGTTACTCAATCTGCCATAAGGCTGTTTTTGATAAAGCTGACCTTCATCACGCCAATCTATGGAACATAGATATGAGAGGTGCAAGCGCAAAAGAAACCATTTTCTGCAAATGCTGGCTAGGCAACTCAAATTTAGTAGATGCTGATCTCAGAGGAGCCGATTTTAGTGGCGCTTGGATAAATGCTGCAGACCTGTCGAATTCTCTACTTGGGGCTAGCACATTAGCTGGAGTCTCATTAGCTAGGGCCTGCATGAAAGAAGCTGACCTGACTGGAGCATTCGCTGTGGGTGCTGATTTCAGGAGCACCATTCTAAATGGTGCAATTATGCGTGCAACGAATTTAAGTGGTGCCAACTTACGTGAAGCTTCCCTTATTGATGCCGACCTGAGTCTTGCTGATCTAGTTGGAGCAGATCTGCGAGGTGCTCAACTTGAGGGTGCTGTACTAAACGGGAGTCGACATGACGGGACAACTCGCTGGCCAGAAACATTCAAACCTTTAACATCAGGTGGAATCGAATCACACGAGTAATTGTCGTTTGTGTAACTAAACTCATCTGTAATCAAGGGGGAAATCTTGAAGGAAAACGATCCGAGAGAAACTTGGCATAAAACCGCCTGTGTTCTATGTTCGAGCAACTGTGGTCTTGAAGTTAAATTGGATGGAAACGAAATAACCAGAGTTCGCGGCAATAAAAACCATGTGGGTTCAAAGGGTTACACCTGTGAAAAAGCTCTAAGAGTGAATTTTTACCAAAATTTTCAAGGTCGCATAACAACCCCTTTGAAAAGGCTTCCAGACGGCTCTCATATAGAAGTGGATTGGGATACTGCTATTACTGAAGTGGTAGAAGGCTTTAAAAAAGTTAACGAAAAATACGGCGATGGCAAAATTCTCTACTATGGCGGAGGCGGACAGGGTAACCACCTCGGAGTTGGTTACTCAATGGCAACTAGAAATGCTTTAAATATCACTCGACGCTCTAATGCTCTAGCTCAGGAAAAAACTGGAGAAGCATGGGTGGAGGGAAGAATGTTTGGAGCTCACACCCACGGTAATTTTCATGAAGCGGAAGTGGCTGTTTTCTTAGGAAAAAACCCTTGGCATTCTCATGGCTTTGATGAAGCACGAAGAGTACTTAAGGAAATTTCTGCAGATCCTAAACGCTCGATGGTAGTTATAGATCCACGACGCACTGAAACAGCTGATTTGGCAGATTTCTGGCTGCCAATAAAACCAGGGACAGATGCCTTTCTCCTAACTGCAATAATTTCAATAATCATTGAAGAAAACCTCACTGCAAAATCTTGGCTTTCCGAAAACACGGTTGGCTTGGATGAAACAGTCAACGCTTTTGCCAATATACCTATCGATGATTTCGCCTCTAGATGTGGTGTGCCAGAAGAACAGATTCGTAATGTGGCACGACGTCTAGCTGCAGCTGAAAGTGTAGCGTTTTATGAAGATCTGGGAATTGAAATGGCTCCGCATTCAACCCTCGTTTCATACCTTCAAAGGGTTGTGTGGGTTCTTTTGGGTAACTACGGAAACCAAGGAGGAATGTCGGTGCACTCCTATGCCGCTCCTCTTTTCAACTATAAAGCTTCAGGGTCTGAACCAACCGACCCTGTTACAGGCAGCTTAGTTATATCCGACTTCTTTGCCTGTAATGAAATAGCGGACGGTATTCTGAGCGACCACCCCGAAAGAAACAGGGCTCTGCTGATCGAAAGTACTAACCCTGTTCACTCTTTGGCTGAGTCAGAAAAATTCAGACAAGCAATGAGAGCAGTTGACTTTTCAGTTGTAGTGGATGTAGCTCTGACAGAAACTGCACGCGAGGCTACCTATTTCCTCCCTGCCGCCACTCAATATGAAAAAGTTGAAACCACATTTTTCAGTGCTAGCTTTCCCGAAAACTGGATCTGCGTCAGACCTCCGATATTGACTCCTCCAGAAGGTGTTTTAACCGAACCGGAGATACACACAAGAATTATCCGTGAATTGGGACTAGCTACAGAAGAAGACTTTTTGCCTTTACGGGAACTAGCTAAAAAAGGACTCGACGAGTTCAGTAAAGGTTTCATGGAATTTTCAGTTAATTACCCTGAGCTCGCTGCTTTAGGTGCTGTCGCTCTTTACGAAACTCTAGGTGAAGCTCTTCCTGAGGGCATGAAAGGTGCAGCGGTGCTTTGGTTCTCTGCTCAACAGACAGCTTTGAGATACCCAACACAAGTCAAAGCTGCTGGACATGAAGGTGAAGGGCCTTCTCTTGGCAATTCTTTATTTAAAGCTATGATCTCGAATCCAGATGGAGTGGTTTTCACTCGACATCAACAAGATCAGGCATGGGATCTTTTAGGAACTGTTGATTCTAAAATCCACATTGCGATCCCTGAAATGTTGGAAGAAGTTAAAGGGCTTAAGGACTCTCCTTCTAAATACACAAGTGATGAATTCCCATTTGTGCTTGCCGCTGGAGAAAGAAGAAGTTTTACAGCTAATACAATAATGCGTAACCCGGAATGGCGTAAGCGAGATCAAGAAGGGACTCTGCGTTTGAGCTTGGGAGACGCTGAGCAGTTGGGTATTGACAATGGTTCCAGAGTTCGAATTACCACTCCGGGTGGAAGTGCTGTTGCCGTTGCTGAAATCAATGAGACAATGATGCAAGGACACATCTCTCTACCTAATGGACATGGATTAAGCTACTCACCTGCTGGTGGTGAACCTGAAGTGTTTGGAGTTCCTACTAATGAATTGACATCTACAGACTGGTGCGATCCAATTGCAAGAACACCTTGGCATAAACATGTTCCAGCTCAACTTGAAGTTGTAGAACCCTAATAAAATTCAAATAAGAGGAACTGTCCACTATGGAATTACTTATCATACGTCACGCTCGACCAGTCGCTGAAACCCGTTCTGAGGGAGAAGGATCAGCTGATCCTCCACTTTCCCCAATAGGAATAAAGCAAGCTGAAGCAACAGCAGAATTTCTTAAAGATCAAGGGATACAAAAGATCGTTTCAAGCACTATGACGAGAGCCATCCAAACTGCTGAGCCATTTTCAAAACTTTCTGGTTTGGAAATTGAGATGATAGATGATCTCAAGGAAGCTGATTTTGACCGTAACTCGTATACCCCAATTGAGGAAATGGGCCCAGATCATCCCTTCATAAAGGAATATCTTGAGAATCCAGAATCGATTTTCGGAGGTGATTTGGAAGGTTTCAGAAAAAGAACTACGGCTGCTTTCAATTATCTCATTGAAGAATACAAAAGTTCAGTAGTAGCGGTTTTTTGCCATGGAATGGTTATGGGAGTTTATTTGCAAAGCCTTTTAGGACACGACAACCCGGTGGCATTGCAGCCCGATTATTGTGGCATTACCCGAGTTACTGCATCATCCTCAGGTTTACGTTCCATTAGGTCAATAAACGAAACGAGTCACGTTCGCCATTTACTTGATTAGCATCTCTATCTAAAATTTGTACCCCGTACGGGATTCGAACCCGTGCTACCAAGTTGAGAACCTGGCGTCCTAGGCCACTAGACGAACGGGGCCAGACTTTATATATCCAACTGATTATTGTATTTAAAAATTTATGTAGTGCTCGGGGGGGAGGACTTGAACCCCCAACGACTGGACCAGAACCAGCTGTGTTGCCAATTACACCACCCCCGAAAGTGGCCAATAAAGGCAAATTTAAGCGTAACGGCTTGTTGTTTATGCGAGTTCTATATTGAAAATAAAGTTACAACCTTTTCCGTGCATCAGAAATTCTCTTAAGCACCTCTTCACGGGTCATGCAACACGACATTGTCTCAAACAAAGGCGGTCCTACAGTCCTGCCAGTAACAGCCACTCGCAGCGGAGCTTGTGCTTTCCCAAGTTTTAAGTCGACTTTTTCCCCTGCTTTGGTTACAAGATCTTTCAAAACATCAGTATCCCATTCGCAACCTTCAAAAGAGTCAGCTATATGTCCAAGTAGAGAATCTGCTACTTGTGGATCTTTCATGGTTTTTTTCCATGAGTCTTCATCTGTATCTGGTTCTTCCAAGAATAAGAAATCCACAAATCTTGGCGTGTCACTTAATGTTCTTAATTTTTCTTGTATGAGGTCAGCCATTACAGAAAATTTCTCTGAATCAAAGTTTTCTTCAGGCCACGTAGCTTTATCCCCTATCCATGGTTCCACACGGTTCATAAAGTCTTCTTTAGAGAGATCTCTAAGATAGGAAGAATTGATGTGTTCAAATTTTTGAATGTCAAAAAATGCGGCAGCCTTATTTACATCTTCAATATTAAAGATTTTTACGATTTCTGACAGTGAACGAATTTCAACACCATCGGGTGGCCCCCATCCGAGCAAAGCAAGATAGTTGACCATGGCTTCAGGCAGGAATCCTTTTTCTCTGTAGTCGCCTACTGCAACATCATCACGACGTTTAGAAAGTTTCTTTCTTTGTTCATTCACAAGTAGCGGCAAATGTGCATATGTGGGGTGTTCAACTCCCATTGCGTCTAACAGGAGCAGCACTTTGGGAACTCCTGAGAGTAAATCCTCTCCTCGAATAGCATGTGTGATTCCCATATCTGCATCATCGACTGCGTTTGCTAAAAGGAACATAGGGGTTCCATTTGAGCGCCAAATAACGAAATCTTCCAGATCATCTGTATTGAAAGCAACTTCACCACGAACCAGATCGTTAAAGGAAATCGTTTTACTCTGAGGCATACGAAACCTCACTGCTAAACCTTCCGTTAAAGCGGTTCCTTCAACTTCTCTGTTTTCATTATCGCAAAGGTATGCATGACCATCTTCTAAGAAAGTTTGCACAACTTCACGATGTCTTTCCAGTTTTTCTGATTGAAAAACAGGTCCTTCATCCCAGTCGAGACCTAACCACTCCAGTTCCCCCAGTAACTGTTGGGTGAGTTCGGGTCGGTTGCGTTCTTGGTCAGTGTCTTCAACACGCAGGATGTAAGTTCCACCTGTAGCTCGGGCATAAAGCCAATTGAATAAGGCTGTTCTCGCACTTCCTACATGCAAGAAACCTGTTGGTGATGGAGCGAAACGAACTCTTGGTTTCATTATCAGAACGCTAACGGATATGAAAGCAAGAAAGTCAGATGTTTGCTAGAGATTGGCATGTTATGAAAATTCATTTTCCAACTGGCTGTTGTGTTGACCTACTGTCGGAGCGCTAATTTCAATTTTTCGGGCACGTGGTTCTGCAATAATGCTTTCTACTTTTTCTTCGGGTATTTCTCCTGTTCCTAGCATCCAGTTAGCTACCGAGGAAAGAGGTATATCTATTAGCCACCCTTTTCCAGATTTTGAAGCTGACAAAGCAAGGGCTGCTGCTAGCAGACCCGCCGAAGGGTCTGCTACGGCATCTGCTATGAAACATAGAGGATCTTTTAGAAAAAGTCCGCCTGAAACAGCGGCGTCGTCTCCAAATGCCACCCCTTTTGAACGCGGACCTTTTCTCCCATAACCCGTTACAGAAACCCAGACTTTCCCAGCTTCAACTTCTATTTCTGCGTCTATACCTAACTGTCTTAACGCTCTTGGTCGACTGCCTTCGACAATAACATCGGCTTCTTTTACGATTTTCTTTAACAATTCAAGAGATTTGTCATCGCTAAAATCCAACGCTAATGATTCTTTGCCTCCATTAAGCAAGTCAAAAAAACCTGCTGGACCCCTTCTTGCGCCATCTGGTCTGGACAAACTTTCTATTTTTATTACACGGCAACCTGATCGTCGAAGTAGGTCTCCACATAATGGGCTCGCCCATAAAGAACCAAACTCAACTACTAGTTTTGATTCTCTTTGTTGGCTAGATGTTTTACCTTCAGTTAAATGTGCTGGATGCTTACAATCATCTGTATTAGGCACACCCAATGGAATACCTAGTAGATCTGCCTGCTCCATTAACTGTTTACTTTCAGATTTCTCTAAAGCTAAAAGTATTTCTTTAAAATTATTAGGGTCAATCTCCTCTTGAAGCCATGCTGGTATCAAAAGAAGGTCATCAGGCCTGGCAAAATTGATGCATATTGGTTTGTCGACAGATTCGATAAGTTGCGCATAACCTCCAACAGACCTACTCCCCTGTCTTGTCAGCCCAGCTATTGCAGATCTTTCTCCAAGCAAAGCTGGCCCATCAATTGACAATCCAGATATTTCTTCAATTATCGTGGCGATTTGTTCCAGTCGCACGGTAACCCCAATGGGTACCTGTCTTGGAGATCCTGTCGGTTCACCAGTAAGAGACATCGCTCCTGACTTTGCCCATCTTGAACCGACATCTGCGATATCTTCACTTACTTCTTCGCATAATCGGCCGAGAACTGTTTGGGGATCGTTAAATCTTTGATTCATAAATCTTAAAAACGTACTTTAATCTCAATTATCTTGCCTCATATTGGTGCTTAATCCTAGTTTCATCAATTATCTTGATTGAAAGACTATTTAAACAATGGGAAGGAAATCCAATGGCGCTACTTAAAGCTGGAGGCAGATGGGCTAGCAGTGTCTGCGACACGGAAGTAATCGTTGTGAAAGGACCTGAAGGCGAAGTTTTTCTTACTTGCGGAGGCGTGGACATGGTCGAAGCAGGTAGCGATCCTGTTTCTGGCGAATTAGACGACAGCGGAGATGCTACGCAATTAGGTAAACGCTACGTGGATGACGAAGAGACAATAGAAGTTCTTTGCACTAAGCCAGGGGCAGGTTCTTTAGGAGCTAATGGAAATGCTCTTCAATTGAAAGATGCGAAGCCCTTACCAGCTTCTGACTAATTTTTAAGGTTAGGTAAAAACGTGAACTTGATGATGCTTCTCGAAATGGCCGCTGGAGGCTTTGGCGACCGGGTGGCAGTTGGGTCACTGAATGACGGTCTAACCGTTAAACAGATTTTCGATCATGCAGGAGCAGCGGCTCAACGTTTTCGAAGTGCCAATGTCGAAAATGTGGCAATGATAGATATCGCTTCACCTTCGCTGCCTGTTTGTCTTTTTGGAGCTTCTTGGGCAGGGCTTCCTTTCGTGCCTTTGAATTACCGTTTAACGAATCAAGAGTTGGATGTTTTACTGGAAAGAATCTCACCTTCAATTGCGTTGATGCAGCCAGAAACAAAAGAAAGGATCTCCAACACTTTGGGAGTTCATCCAATAACTCGAGATGACCTTATCCCTCCTAGTGTCCCAGAAATTGAGACTCCAACAGATTGGAATATGGACGGAGAAGACACAGCAATTTTACTCTTCACTAGCGGCACTACTGGAGAACCAAAAGCAGCGGTTCTTCGACAACGTCATCTAGTTTCATACATCCTTGGTTCAGTCGAATTTATGAGCGCTGGCGAAGACGAAGCAGCCCTGATAAGTGTTCCTCCTTATCACATAGCTGGTATAGCAGCTACCCTTTCTAACCTCTATGCAGGTCGACGTGTAGTTCAACTTCCAGAATTTGATGCGGCAAAATGGGTTGAATTAGTTCGTTCAGAGTCAGTTACTAGTGCCATGGTCGTCCCAACGATGCTTTCTCGCATCGTTGACCATTTGGTTTCTGAAGGCTCAAATTCACCTGGTCTCCCCACACTCAGAGCTCTCTCCTATGGAGGTGGGAAAATGCCTCAACCTACTATTGAGACTGCTTTAGAGCTTCTACCAGATACCAATTTCGTAAATGCCTATGGTTTAACCGAAACAAGTTCTACTGTCGCCCTGCTCGGTCCTGAAGAACACCGAGAAGCCTTTTCTAGCTCTGATGAGTCAGTTCGCAAACGGATCAGTTCGGTTGGCCGCCCATTGCCAACCATTGAGGTTTCTATTCGAGACGAAGAAGGGAATGAACTCCCATCAGATGAATCAGGTGAAATATGGGTAAGAGGTGAACAGGTTTCAGGAGAATACAAAGGACTGCAATTGACTCTTACCGAAGACGGTTGGTTCCCAACTCATGACGGAGGGTGGCTTGACAACGAAGGGTACCTTTTTGTAACTGGAAGAATTGATGATGTGATAATCAAAGGCGGCCAAAATATCTCCCCAGGTGAAATTGAAGAAGTCTTGCTGCAACATTCAGCTGTAACAGATGCTGCGGCCATAGGAGTTCCTGATCAGCAGTGGGGTGAAAAAATTGTGGCAGCTATTGTTTTACATGAAGAACAAAAAGTTGACGAAGAAGAGTTGAAAAGCTCAGTAAAGGAAAAACTTCGCTCTAATCGAACACCTGATGAGATCGTTTTCTTAGAAGAACTTCCCTACAACGAAACAGGAAAGCTCCTACGGAGAGTTTTGAAGGAACAGTTAGTTGATTTAGGCGATGGTTCAACTGTCTGATCAAAATACCGATGCCCCTTTAAGCAAGTCTTTCGCTCTGTGGCAAGCAGCGGACCTTTCTGATGCTCTAAGCAGACAAACTGCTGATCTTAGATTCGATTGGCGAAATGAATTACCAGTATTGGTAATTCACGAGGCTCATAAACTATCGGAAAGTTCCGTGAGGTCGCTTCATGCCCTACCTGTCGTTCTGATAGAACTTTCCGGCAGCAGTGATGCTTCCTCTCATGTTGATATAGTCGCCCATTCGGAAGAAGAACTAGACACTCTTCTTGGATGCATTGCCCTAAACCCAGTTGCTTCTGTCACTTGCTGTCAGGTCTTGAGGCATAGTGAAAATGTTTCTACGGATCTTGGTTTGCTACTTGAATCAGTTGCATACGGAACATTGCAAAATGGAAATGAATTTGAAGAGTGGCTGGATGGAAGGGGTCGCAGAGTTAGACCTGAAGAAACAAATCCAACCATTCTCGTTAACGCTGGAGTTGAAGCTGTGGAACTTCAGCTAAACCGTCCGAAACTTAAAAATGCTTTTTCAGCTTCTATGCGCGATTCTCTAGTAGAGGCCCTTAGAGGTCTAGCAACTGAGGGCGACAACCGGTCGATTCTAATAACTGGGAAAGGGTCAACTTTTTGCATAGGGGGCGATCCGGCCGAATTTGGAACTGTCGAAAATTCTGCGACTGGTCACATGATCAGGTCCACAGCTAATGCAGCTCCTTGGTTGGACCTTCTATCTGAACGAATTACCGTACGAATACATGGAGCTGCAATAGGAGCAGGAGTTGAATTAGCTGCTTTTGCTAGCAGGGTTGAAGCTAACAAAAATGCCTGGTTTTCTCTTCCAGAAGTGAGTATGGGTCTAATACCTGGAGCGGGAGGCACAGTGAGTATCAGTAGAAGAATCGGACGACAATTAACTGCACGAATGTGCCTAACTGGAGAACGCGTTGACGCTACTACTGCACTTAACTGGGGTTTAGTAGATGCCCTGGTTGAATAGTTCTAATTAAGATTTTCGATAATTGTAACGTTGGCTTGACCGCCACCTTCACACATAGTCTGCAATCCCCAACGGCCACCACTTCTTTCAAGTTCGTTTAATAAAGTCGTCATAAGTTTCGCTCCCGAACAACCCAACGGGTGACCAAGAGAAATAGCGCCACCATTTACGTTTACTTTTTCGTGAGGTACTTTCAGTTCTTTCATCCAAGCTAAAGGCACAGGAGCAAATGCTTCATTGCATTCGAAAAGATCAAATTCGTCAATAGACATTCCAGTTTTATTTAGTGCGTAAGTAGTTGCAGGTATCGGGCCAGTAAGCATGAAAACTGGGTCATCCCCCCTGACACTCACGTGATGGATCCGGGCTCTTGGTGTTAATCCAAACTCTTTTACTGCTTTCTCAGAAGCTATGAGTAATGCAGATGCAGCGTCGCTTATCTGGCTAGCTAGAGCAGCCGTTAGCCGCCCTCCTTCAACAAGTGGATTCAGCGCGCTCATTCGATCCATTGAAATGTCACGTCTAGGGCCTTCATCCATTTCTGTTTGGGCAATAGGAATTATCTCATTATCAAATCGCCCTTCGTCTATAGCAGTTAGAGCTCTTTGGTGGCTTTCAAAAGCAAACTCTTCCATCTTTTCTCTAGAAATATCCCATTTTTCAGCAATCATCTCCGCACCTCTGAATTGTGATATTTCTTGTGTTCCATATCTATCAACCCAACCCTCAGACCCTGAGAAAGGATCATCGTGGCCTAATGGAACTGCTGCTTCAAGAGCCATTCCGATTGGGATCATGCTCATATTTTGCACACCACCTGCTACGACAAGGTCCTGAACTCCTGCCCAGATACCCATCGCTGCAAAACTAACGGCCTGTTGTCCTGATCCGCATTGCCGATCGATTGTTGTTCCGGGAACAGTTTCGGGCAACCCTGCTGCGAGCCAAGCTGTCCTAGCAATATCTCCCGCTTGGGGACCTAGAGTGTCTACACATCCAAATATGACATCCTCCACCAAATTAGGATCGACAGCATTTCTTTCCAAAAGAGAATTTATGACATGAGCCCCCATGTCAGCTGGATGGATATCTGCGAGACCTCCACCTTTTCTTCCTGTAGGGGTTCTAACTGCATCAACTATGTATGCATCATTCATAGCTTCTCCTAATCTTCAAACTTCAGAATATCTTCCATAAGGCACCAATCAGCCCTCACGCGGCTCTCTAGGTAGACCTAGCACTCTTTCACCAAGAATATTTCTTTGCACTTCGTTAGAGCCTGCATAAATAGTGTGAGCACGACTGTAAAGAAAAGTTCGTTGTAAAGAGTCCAGTAAGTAGCCGTGATTTAAAGAATCCTCTAAAGGTGGAGTTGCTTCTATACCTATCATTCCTGAACTTCCGCGAATTTTTATTCCCAATTCTCCTAAACGGCGATGCCATGACGCCCAATAAAGTTTCCCTATCGACATTTCCGGTCCTGGCACACCTTCTCTGCTTAAAGAAGAAAGCATCCGCATTTGGTTATAACGCATAATCTGCAATTCAGAAAAACTTTTCGCTAACTCTTGCCTAACCACAGGATCATCTGTTGCACCGGATTGTTTGGCTATTTGAATCAATTCGTCTAATTCCTGACTAAAGGCGGTTTGTTGTCCAAGGGTTGATGCTCCTCTTTCAAAAGCAAGCGTTCCCATTGCAACTGACCATCCGCTGCCCGGCTCACCCACCACTAAGCCACCTTCCGTTCGGGCATCATTGAAAAAAACTTCATTAAATTCAGAACCGCCCGTAATTTGAACTATTGGACGGATTTCTATCTCGTCTTGTTCCATGGGTGCCAGTAGATACGACAGCCCCTGATGTCGTGTTCCCTGCATATCTGTTCTACATAGTACGAAAATCCAGTCGGAGTATTGAGCAAGTGAGGTCCAGATTTTTTGGCCGTTGATAATCCATTGATCCCCTTCTTTAGTTGCTCGAGTTGAAATGTTTGCTAAATCTGAGCCTGCATCTGGTTCTGAATAACCCTGACACCAAAATTCGTTACCTTTTAATATCTCTGGTATGAAACGGGTCTGTTGTTCATGTGTTCCGTAAGCAACAAGAGTTGGAGCTAAGAGAGTTACACCAATATTTGGTAAACGACCAGGGGCTCTAGCCTCCACATAAGTTTGGTGAAAGATTACCTGTTCGAACAACGAGCAATTACGACCACCTAGTTCTTCTGGAAAATCAAGTCCAAGCCATCCTCCTGCAGCTAACTCTTTTTCCCACTCCAACAGAATTTCTACAGGTATATCTTCACGTCCCGTCCCACCTCGATTACGAAGTGTGGAAAACTCTCCGACAAGATGTTCTTCAAGCCAAGTTCTTACCTCTTCGGCAAAACTTTCTTCTTTATTGCTTCTAGAAAACTCCACCTTAAAACGGTAGCCTCTCAAAAGTCTTACGGGTTTTTATTAACATCAGAAGTCAAAAGTTTGCATAAAACTTCACAAATTCCATTAAGCCTCATGGCTACTTTTTCATACTCCTCTAACGGTTTATCGAATGGATCAAGCACCTCATCTCCTGCTCGCCCGGAAGTCATATGACCACCACGTGCTGAATGCAATTCTTCTACCCATGAACTGAAAGAAGGCGATTCTCCTAGTTTCGACACCTGTGATCCCAATCTCACTATTTCTCCAGCTAAAAAAGTCCTACTCCGTGCTTTTTGTTGGATTTTTGAAATTGATAACTCATGAGGTCTTGTCATAGCAATAATCAATTCAGCATTTTCAATGGTGTCTTTATTCAATAAATGGGTCACATGATCTGATAGATCGATTTCAAAATTTTCCATCACTTTTATAGCTTCTTCTGTAGAACCTGAATTACTTTTCACATTTGTTCCCGCCGATAAAACTTCTATTTCTGAACTCGTCTTCATCAATTTGTCCTTCAAAAAGGCTTCTGCCATAGCTGAACGGCATGTATTTCCGGTGCATACAAAAAGAATCACATATAGACCGTAGCTAATTTCTTTGTATCTCCGAAATCGCAATACCAGCAAATACCACCTAGCGTCTTTGTTAGGGATTTGAAAGGAAGAAAACATGGCTGGTCCTATGGACGGAGTTAAAGTCGTAGAACTTGGTATTTGGGTGGCTGGACCTGCGGCTGCGGGGATACTCGCAGAATGGGGTGCTGACGTAACCAAGATCGAGCCGACAAAAGGTGACCCTTCCAGAATTTTTCAATTCATGCTTGGTGGTGATATGCCAACTAATCCTGTTTTTGAAATGGATAATCGATCAAAACGCGGAATGGCAATTGACCTTTCTCAAGAGAAAGGTAGAGAAATACTTTTTGATTTACTAGAAGATGCTGACGTTTTCATTACCAACCTTCGACCGGGTGGGCTTAAAAGACTAGGTATCGATTTCGAATCAATAGAAGAACGCTTTCCGAAGCTGATCTACTGCCATATCACCGCCTATGGAAGAGAGGGTGAAAGCGCTGACCTTCCGTCATTTGATGTAGGAGCCTTTTGGGCCCGTTCCGGCATAGCGAGCCTCTTAACCACAGAAGATTCTGACCCACCGTTTCAGCGTGGCGGGATGGGCGACCATTCAGTAGCCATGTCCGCCGCTGCAGCTATATCAGCTGCTCTTTTTGAAAGAGAAAAATCTTCTAAAGGTCAACTAGTCGAAACATCTCTCATCCGACAGGGCGCTTATACCATCAGCTTTGACTTAAATGCTCTTCTAATGTGGGGTCGGACAATCGCTCTTGGCTCTCGTGAAGGTATGGGAAATCCAGCCATGAACAACTACAAAGCCTCATGTGGCAAGCGATTTTGGCTCGTGGGAATTGAACCTTTTCGCCATTGGCCACCACTGGCAAGGGTAGTAGGACATCCTGAATGGATAGAAGACGAAAGATTTTCAGATCCTGCTGCACGCGCTAAAAACGCTAAGGAACTTATAGGTAAGCTCGATGAAATTTTTGCAACACGTACTCTAGAAGAATGGAGTGATGTTTTCAGCTCTGAACCAGATCTTTTCTGGGCTCCTGTTAATACACCAGATGACCTGTTAGCCGATCAAACTTTTAGCGGATCGGGAGCGTTACTTGATGTTCCAGACGGTTCAACAGGAACACTAATGATTTCGACGCCAGTAGATTTTCATGGATCCCCAGCTGCTCCAAGATCCTTAGCTCCCAAATTGGGTGAACATACTGCAGAAATACTCAGAGAAATTGGTCTGAGCGATGAAGAAATAGAATCGATGCACACTTCAGGTGTTGTAATAGACGGTTCAAAACCTTAAAAAATTAAAGAGCACTAGCCAGTCTTTGACATGCTGCAACCATGACTTCTCTTGCTGCAGGCACCATCTCAAAGAAAACTAAAAAAGCGTGAGGAAGTGATGGAACGCATTCATAATAGGTTTCAACACCGGCTTTACTTAAAGCTTCTGCGTACGCTTCACCCTCATCGCGAAGAGGATCGAACTCTGCAGTTATAACCTGCGCCGGAGGTAGACCAGAAAGGTCTTGTGCTCGAATAGGGCTTGCGTAAGAGTCATCTACAAACTTCTCTGATCCAACATAATTTCTGTAGAACCATCTGATCATCTCTCGATCCAAAATGTAACCTTCACCATTCTCTGTATGTGATGGCCATCTATCTGGATCGATATCAAAACAGCCGTAAAAAAGCATTTGATGCTTTATTTCTGGCCCATTTCGATCTCTGCTCATTTGGCAAACAACGGTCGCTAGATTTGCTCCTGCACTATCACCTGCTACTGCAAGACGTTCGGAGTCAATTCTGAATTCTTCCGATCTTTCAACGATTTGACAAACAGCCGAGTAACAGTCCTCTGGAGGTGCAGGGAAAGGATGCTCAGGAGCTTTCCGATAGTCAACCGCAATTACGGTGAGACCAGAGCTATTTGCCAAACCTCTACATTGACCATCATGGCTATTGATATTTCCTACTACCCAGCCGCCTCCATGGAAGAAAATCACCACGGGCGACTCAGCCTCTACCCCTTCGGGCCGATAGATACGGATTGCCATATCTTGTCCATTGGCTGTAGATAAATTTATGTCTTCAATTTCGTCTACATCTTCACCACCGCCTTCAGAATAATCTCCGTTTCCAATTCTGAATTCCTCCGGAGTAAGCGTTTCGAAATCATTCGGTGGAAGAGATTTGATTATTTCCTGAATTACTGGGTCAAGTGGCATAGATGCTCCTCTATTTTGAAACTAACTTTCTGCTGCGACTCTATCTTCTTCGTATTGGTACTGGGGTTCGTTTACGCGCGGTTGTCTGCTGTCTCCCTCTACAGAATTAACCCCGTTGTTTAAACCACTTGTTGCTTTATCTTTCCAAGAAGGATCGTCTGACCAAGTCACATCCAGATCAACTATGGAACCGGGAGAATCTATACTTTCTGCCGCCTTGAAAACTTGGCGCAATAA
>MPLT02204193.1_pt1 | contig 30044 bp, 34 predicted proteins | sample 1617391 | NCBI WGS metagenome assembly MPLT02 (sample SAMN05944800, study PRJNA350692) | marine metagenome | biome: marine; feature: ODZ; material: water; isolation source: 70 m water sample filtered on 0.2 um supor filter | place: Pacific Ocean | collected 2012-04-08 | depth 70m m
ATCGTACACGAAGGCAATCTCTACGCCTTCAGCGGTCGAAACGAACCCGACGCCAGCTTTCGCTGTGTGGAGTTTGCCACTGGAAAACTCCTCTGGAATCAGGACGAGGCTTGGCAAAAATATGGACCGCCCTCGAACAAATACGGCCGCGGATCATTCATTCAAGCCGACGGCAAACTCATCGTGCTCGGCGAAACCGGCAAACTCGGCCTCTTTGCCCTGAACGCCAAGAAACCGGAGGAACTCGCCGTCTATCAGGTCCCGCAATTGCGTTACCCTTGCTGGGCCGCCCCCGCAATGGCCGACAAACGCGTCTATCTCCGCAGCGAAGCCTACCTCGTTTGCTACGATTTCGCCAAAGAGCGATAACCGCCCGCGCGGCCAGCAACCCAATTCAGGCTTTCTTTTTCGGGCAAAAACCCGTTCACTCTCGCCTGTCTTATGAGCGAGACGAATGATTCCCTGGCCAAGGAGAAGGAAACCCTTAAGAGCGTTGAGAACGCCCCTACCTCCGAGAAACTTCTGACCTACACCAAGCTATCCGGCCCAGGTTGGCTCCAAGGCGCCATCACTCTCGGCGGCGGCTCCCTGGCGGGCAGCCTGTACCTCGGCGTGATCGGCGGCACCCAGCTACTTTGGTTGCAGCCGATCATGATGATCCTTGGCGTGCTAATGCTCTCGGTGATCGGCTACGTTACCCTGTCCACCGGCAAGAAGCCCTTTCAGGCCATTAACGAACACATCAATCCCGTGCTCGGATGGGGCTGGCTGATTGCCGCCATGCTCGCCAACCTTGTCTGGGCCATGCCGCAATTCTCGTTGGGCACCGCAGCCCTGCAGCAGAATCTGGGAGTATTCACTGGCGAAGGCGGAGACAAACTTTGTGCCGTTTTGCTTTTCATCATCGGCACGGTGGTGGTCCTGCTCTACGACAGCAAGGCGGTTAAATATTTTGACCTCATCCTAAAAGTAATGGTTGGCGTGGTGGTCCTCAGCTTCTTTGGCGTGGTGGCGGTTATGGCCGGCAACCTCGATTGGGGTGCCATCTTCTCAGGCTTTATCCCAGATTTTTCACTGCTCTCGCAACCGGCCGATAAGTTTAAGGAGGTCATCGCTAATTCCAGCGATCCCACTTATTGGAATGAAACCATTCTCGGCTCTCAACGAGACCGCATGGTGACCGCCGCGGCCACGGCTGTGGGCATTAACATGACCTTCCTCCTCCCCTACTCCATGCTCCGAAAGGGCTGGGGACGCGAACATCGCGGCTTGGCCAGCTTCGATCTGGGCATCGGCTTGTTTGTGCCGTTCTTCCTCGCCACCACCTGCGTAATGATCGCTTCGGCCAGCCAATTCCACGGTAAATTTGATGAAGGCCTGATCGATTCCAGTAAGGCCACTCCATTGACCGAAAAACTTCAGGGAGGCTACAACAAAAATCTGGGAGCGTTCCAAACTCACATCGGCGAAGGCAAGGAACCCAATGAAACCGACCAGCAACTTGCTGCCATGCTGGTGAGCCGTGATGCCTTCCAACTGGCCGGTTCTCTTGAAAAACTCACCGGCAACAAGGCCGTTTCCCAAACCATTTTCGGCATCGGCGTAGTCGGCATGGCCATTTCCACAATCATCATTCTCATGTTGATCAACGGCTTCTGTCTTACCGAAGCGCTCGGGGCAGAAATGGGCGGCCCCATTCACAAGGTCGGCTCCGTGCTACCAGGCATCACCGGCGCACTCGGTTTCCTGTTCCTGTGGGGCAACGCGGATGCCAAGTTCCTGCTCGCCGTGCCCACCAGTGTGTTTGGCATGGTGCTGCTGCCCATCGCCTATTTCACGTTCTTCTGTATGATCAACAGCAAGGAATTGCTGGGAGATGCCCTGCCCAAGGGGGGCAAGCGCGTGGCGTTGAACCTCGCCATTGGCCTCGCCCTCCTCGCCTCCACCATCGGCGCCGCGTGGTCTATTTGGAGCAAGGTGAAGTGGACGGGCGTGTACGCCGTGGGCATCTTCCTATTACTGGCTCTGGGCGGTCATTGTTACCGCAAGTTGAACCAGAAGCTCGATCGGATTGAAACTAAACTGAACGAGTAACGCAGCAGCCACTTTACGGCGGGCCATGATTGGCCCGCCTTTTTTATGCTCCGATCCGGGCCACCCAGAGGACCACGCCGATGATCGCGAAGCAAATCACGAAGCACCCTACGACTCCCCATAAATCCATCTTGGTCGGCCGCTCGAATTCCCAGTTGGAGCCCGGGAACAGTTTCCGGTCATTGAATCGGTCCGGTCGCGCATAGCTCACGTCGATCTCGCGCGCGTCCCCTTCCGGGTCCGGATCCACGGGCGTTTTCATTTTCACATACAACCGATCCAGCGCCTTCTTGCTATTGGGCTGCGTCAGTAAACTGGCAATGATCATCACCAAAAACGGTGCAATGATCTTGAAAGGAAACTCCAGTGTCTTGAGCGCGGCCTTGCGGTATTGGGTCAGATCCAGCCCAAGCAGTTTGTCATAGATCACCATGTCAAACCGGAACGAACCCTGCCCAATCTTTTCGCCTCCCTCTTCTTCGTTTTCCTTCACCCCACCGGTCCAGTAAATCGATTGGCCGCCCGCAGCACCTTCCGGACTGTTTACAGCCAGATAAGCTTCGTGCGTGCGTAACTCCGGGGCCACCGCTGGGATTGCACGTGGCAACACGAAGAAACTCAGCAGACAAAACACAATGGTGATCCAGCCCGCCTTGGTGGTGGCGCGGCGCCAGTACATGCCCAACCAGAACAGAGCCGCAAAGGTCATGGGCACAATCCAAGTCAGCTCCAGTTGCTTGAACATATCGAGCATAGTCACGGACACCACCACGGCACCCAGCACGACGATGGCGCCCGTGATTCGGCCTAGCCGCAGACATTCCTGCTCAGAAGCATTCGGATTGCCATAAGGCACATAAATGTTGCGTACAACCAACGCCGAACAAACGAGCATGTAGCAATCCACACTGCTCATCAACGCAGCAAGCAAACAGGCCAACATCAGGCCCACCAGCCCGATCCCCAAGGGCCCGAGCAGTTCCCGGGTTGCAACACCCCAAGCCATGTCCGCATCGCCGATCAGGGCCTGATTATCGCCGTACAGGGTCAGCACAATCAGGGCGGTGATCACCCAACCAATGGTGCAAAAGCGTTTGATGAAGTTGCCGGTCACCAGGCCAACGCGGGCATCGTGCTCGCTCTTGGCCGAGCCGCCGCCCGTGACGATGAAGTGAGGCGTTAGCACAATGCCGATCATGTTCATGATGACAATGGTGATGATCGCATACAGCGGAAATTCGCTGGCGGCACTGCCGCCCACGATCTCGAAGGTGGATGCCGGCAATTGCTCGTGCATCACGCGGAATCCATCCGTCCAGGAATCGCCCGGAGTGCCGAAGCGTTTAACCACCTCGTTGAGACCGAAGGGAATCAACAGGATTGACAGAAGAATGATGCAAATACCTTGGATCAGATCGGTCCAGTACGCCGCAGTAATACCGCCCAGCACGCCGTACATCATCACAATCACCGCCACCAACGGCACGAGCATGTACTCCGTTTTGGTGCCCATCAATTCCTCGCCCAACAAGGGCACGCCCACTTTGCCAATGGCCGTGAAGAGCATGGCGCCGTAAACGATGTAATAAAAACAGCCAAAGATCGCGTAGGCGACGCCCATTGGTTTGGATTCGTAGCGTTCGGTAAACCAATCGCCCAAGGTCAGGCAACGCATGCGACGGTACCACACAGCGCTGATCCAATAGATGGGCGTGACAAAGAGCCAATACATCACGCCCCACATGCCGCTCATACCGTTGGCAAAGGTACCGCGCGCGGTATTGACCGGATCGGCCGAGCCGGTGCCCGCCCCGAAAGCGGCAAAGGTTTGAAAGAGCTTGCCGAATTTCCGGCCGCCCATGAAATAATCCTCCTGAGCTTTGACCTGGCGCATGGCCCAGATTCCAATGGCGGCCATGCCGGAGAAGTAGATAAAGAGAACGAGGTAATCAGCGAAGTTCATAGGGCACGGGTAAGTTCAGAAAAGGATACCGATCCATTGAGTTTCCCCAATAAAAAAACCCGCCCAAAGGGCGGGTTGCAATTCTCTGGAGAAGCAGCTTATTCGGACTTCTTGTCCTCGTCTTCCGCCTTGGACTCCTCTTCGGCAGCCTCTTCAGTGGCTTCGGCTTCTTCCTCTGCAGCCTCAGCGGCGTCATCTCCTGCGGATTCATCCGTCGTTTCCGAAGTTCCCTCGGTTTCCTCCACTTCAGCAGCTGGTTCTTCCACTTCAGCAGCGGCTTCTGCCTTTGACTCTTCCTTGGCCACGGGGGCTTCTTCGACCGCAGCGTTTTCAGCGTCGGTCACCCATTCCAAAATCGCCATTTCGGCGGCATCGCCCTGACGGCGACCGAGCTTGATGACTCTGGTGTATCCGCCATTGCGGTTTTCAAAGCCGGGCGCAATATCCTCGAAGAGAATGCGGACGACGTCCTCATTTTCACGCCAATAAGCACGCTGCTCGCGGCCGGTCACGCCGTTTTTCTTTGGGAAAAAGGTGCGGGTGTTTTGCTGCAACCGCGAAGCAATGAGGCGGCGGTATTGAACGCCCGCTCCGTCGGCCTGGCCTTTTTTACCAAGCGTCACCATCTTGTCAGCCACCACACGGGCGGCCTTAGCCTTTGCGAGGGTGGTCTTGACCTTGCGGTGCTTGATGAGGCTGCACACGAGGTTGTTGAGCATACGGGTACGATGCTCTGTGGTACGGCCCAGTTTGGCTTTGCGAATACGGTGGCGCATGGTGCTTGGTTCAGGTAATTAGTCTAGAAGCGAAGACCCCGTGCCAATCGGCTCGCCGTCGTCTTCAAACAAAATGCTCGGGGATCCGCCGGAGCTGTTCGGCTTGCTGATGAGATCCGCAGGATCGAGCACACTCTCGTCGAACGTCATGCCCAGTCCCAGCCCCAACTCCACGAGCTTGTCCTTAATCTCGTTCAGGGACTTCTTACCGAAGTTACGGTACTTAAGCATGTCGGCCTCGGACTTGGTGGCCAGTTGGCCGACGCTAGTAATATTGGCATTGTTGAGGCAGTTCGCCGCGCGCACGCTCAACTCGATTTCGTTCACGCTCATGGCAAGCAGACGCTTGATCTCGGATTGCTCCTCGGTCTGGCTCTCCTTCTCCTCTTCAAACTCAATGGCGTCTTTGTCGTAATTTACAAACACCTCGAGCTGATGCATGAACACTTGGCTGGCCTGGTTCACAGCATCATCCGGCGAGATGCGGCCATCGGTCCAAATCTCCAAAGCCAAGCTGTCGTAATCGGTACGCTGTCCGACTCGGGCGTTGCCCACATCGTAGCGCACGCGGGTCACGGGCGAAAAGATTGAGTCGATGGCGATCACGCCGATCGGTTGGTTAGTGGTCTTGTTGTCGTCGCCCGTTAGGAAACCACGGCCCACTTGGACGGTGAGTTCCATGAGAAATCTCTGTTTCTTGTCGAGGGTGCAGATGTGCTGGTCCGGATTCACGAGTTCCACATTGTGGTTCAACTCGATGTCGCCCGCCGTCACCGCCCCGTTCTTGTTCACGGAAAGCAACAACACTTGCGCGTCGCGGGTTTCGTGAATCTTGAACTTCACCTGCTTGAGGTTGAGGATAATCTCCGCCATGTCTTCCACCACGCCTTCGACGGTGGCAAATTCATGCTGGGCTCCATCCACCTTAAGGGAAGTAATGGCCGCCCCTTCCAGGGAGGACAGTAGAATGCGGCGCATGCTATTGCCAATGGTGTGGGCATAGCCGATTTCAAACGGTTCCGCGACAAACTTGGCGTAGGTCTCGGTTGCCGTTTCCTCTTGCTTCTTCAGCCGATTCGGCCGTTCAAACGCTCCTAAACGTGTAGGCATTTTTTCTTACTTTTGTTGCAATTTCAATCTGACCTCAAACTTCATTCCCGCATAGGTGAGGTCCGTATAATTGCTGATTCCTGGACCCACCCGGGCCCAAGGATTAACGGGAATAAAACTCAACAATGGTCTGCTCGTTCGCTACGGGCTCGATATCCTCGCGCGTGGGCTTTCTCTTGACGGAGCCGGTGTAGGCAGCCTTATCCACCTCCAGCCATTCAGGCACGGTACGGCTGGTGGAATACTCGAGGTTTTTGTCCGCCAAGTGACGGCTCTTCTCGGTGTGTTTGATCTCCACTTTGTCACCTTCATTCATCGCAATGGAGGGAGTCCGAGCGCGCTTGCCGTTCACCAGCACGTGGCCATGAGTCACCATTTGGCGGGCTTGGGCGCGGGTATAACCAAAACCAAGGCTGTACACCACGCTATCCAGTCGCGTCTCCAAAATCTGCAGCATGATCTCGCCGGTCACACCGCGACGGCGGATGGCTTTCTCATAGATGCCGCGAAACTGCTTCTCCATCAACCCGTAGTAGTAGCGCATCTTTTGCTTCTCGGCCAGGGCGAGGGCGTAATCGGTCGCCTTGCGGCGGCGTTTCTGTCCGTGCACACCCGGCGGGTACGGCTTCCGCTCGAGATATTTCGAGGAGCCAAACAACGGAGTGTTAAAGCGGCGGCTTAAGCGAACGCGAGGACCAGTATATCGTGCCATGGTATCGTAAATCTTCCTTCGGGTGAATAATTAGACGCGACGGCGCTTGGGCGGACGACAGCCGTTATGCGGCACCGGTGTCACATCCTTAATTGTGGTGACATCCAGACCAGCCGCCTGTAGACCGCGGATGGCCGATTCGCGACCGGAGCCCGGCCCCTTGATACGCACTTCCACTTCCTTGAGGCCGTGCGATTGTGCATCGCGCGCCGCACGCTGTGCCACTTGAGTCGCGGCGTAGGAGGTGCTCTTGCGGGACCCCTTGAACCCGGCGCGGCCAGCACTGAACCAGCTGATCGGGTTGCCCTGCATATCGGTGATCGTCACCAAAGTGTTGTTAAACGTGGCGCGAATGTGCGCGATACCGTGCGTCACATTCTTCGACTTTTTGGCCTTAATGATCTTGGCATCGCCGAAATCATCCGCCAGCAGTTCTGCCGCGGTAGGTGCGGAGGACTTGTTCTCCTCTTCCTCAGCAGCAGGCTTTTCCTCAGCAGCAGGCTTTTCCTCAGCAGCAGGCTTTTCCTCAGCAGCAGGCTTTTCCTCAGCAGCAGGCTTTTCAGCGGCCGGCGCAGCGTCGACTTGAGCCTGCTCGGTTGCGGGATTTTGTTTTTCTTCAGCCATGATGGTCGTTCAGGTAAAGGATTATGCTTTTTTGCTCTGGGCGCCCACGGTCTTCTTTGGCCCCTTGCGGGTGCGGGCATTCGTTTGGGTGCGTTGCCCGCGCACGGGCAAGCCGCGCATGTGCCGTAGGCCGCGGTAAGTTTTAATGTTTTTGTGGCGCTTGAGGTCTTCGGTCACCTTCCGTCGCAAATCGCCTTCCACAAGAATCACACAGTTGTCCGTACGTGTTTGCTCAGGGCGCATCTCCGTGGCTTGGATAGCCTTGGCGATGGTGGCCAGTTCATCCTCGCTCAGGGTATGAGCGCGGGTGGCCGGATCAATCTTGGCGTTTTCCAACACCTTGGCGGAGGTGGCCGGGCCGACCCCATAGAGGGAGCGGAGCGCGATGTCGATGCGCTTGTTGGCTGGTATGTCGATTCCTAAAATGCGGGGCATGGCTTAACCTTGACGCTGTTTGTGGCGCTTATTTTTGCAAATGACGCGGACGACGCCCTTCCGCCGAATGACTCGGCAGTTTTCACACAATCGCTTTACTGAAGCGCGTACTTTCATTGTTCGTTCTCGTTCTCTAGTTTTCGTTCCATGACCCTTCCTTTGGAAAGGTCAAAGGTGCTTACTTCGAGCACCACCGTTTCGCCCAGTTGCGCATCCACCAGCACGTCGCTGGAGGCTCGCGTGCTATGTGCCATCAAGCGGTGACCGTTGCTCAGTTCGGCGCGCACCAGGCGGTGCGACAGAACCTCGACTATTCGGCCCTCAACTCGGATGGGCTCGGCCCCGGGCATGTCATAATTTCCGGTTCGCCTTCAGTCACCGCAATGGTGTGTTCCCAATGCGCTGAAGGCCGGCCATCCCGTGTTACCACAGACCAGCCGTCTGGCAGAAACTTCACCTTCGGCGTCCCTACATTGACCATCGGCTCAATCGCCAAGGTCATGCCGGGCCGCAACTCCGGAGAGTCTCCGCCGGTCACGTAATTGGGGATTTGCGGTTCCTCGTGAACCACCTCTCCCACACCGTGTCCAACAAACTCACGCACGATCGAAAACCCGTTGGCTTCCACTCGATTCTGCACCGCAGCCGAGATATCAACCACCCGGTTTCCGGGTAACGCGCGAGAAATTCCATCATACAGGGCTTCCTGAGTCACTTCAATCAATTTTTGAGTTTCTTCAGGACACTCACCGACGATCACCGTTCGCGCGTTATCGCCAATGAACCCATCGACGCAAACACCGACATCGATGCTTACTATGTCACCGTCCACGATTTTCCGTTTCCCGGCCAAACCGTGCACTACTTCCTCGTTCATCGAGATGCACACATTGCAGGGATACTTCCTGCCCTGCACCTCGTATCCGAGAAAGGCACTCTTGCATCCGTAATGCCGGATGCGGCTGGCGGCATATTCATCCAACTCGCGGGTCGTGATTCCCGCTTTCACCCATTCACAAGCATCCCGCAACACGTTCGCTGCGATGCGGCCCGCTTCACGCATAGCCGCTAGTTGATGCTCGTCCTTGATTGGGATCATCCGGCGCGTCCCCGCACCTTTTTGCCGCCCTTCAAAAATCCATCATAATGATGCTGGGCCAAATGACTTTCCATTTGTCGCATCGTATCCAGCATCACGCCCACCATGATCAACAGACTCGTGCCGCCAAAGAACTGGGCCACCGCGAAGGGAATTTCCAAATTGATGCCCAACACCGTCGGGATCACCGCGATAATGACCAGGAACATTGCTCCCGCCAAAGTCAACCGGCTCATCGCGTGATGCAGGAAGTCGCGTGTCGCGTTCCCTGGGCGAACACCTGGAATGTAGCCACCGGCCTTTTTCAAATCATCAGCGATCTGCGTTTCATTAAACTGCGTGGCCACCCAGAAGTAGGAGAAGAACAGGATCATCAGCGACTGCATGGCCAGATTCCAAAACGAACCGTAAGCCAGCGCATCGCCCAGACCGATGAAGAAATCACCCATGTTACCTTCCCCAAATTGCCGACCCACTGTTCCAAAAATCTGGGCCGGAAACATTAAAATAGCTTGGGCAAAAATTATCGGCATCACACCCGCGTAATTCACGCGGAGCGGGAAATAGGTGGAGCCACCCTGCATCATTTTCCGGCCCACCTGCCGTTGGGCGTACTGCACCGGAATTTTCCGCATGGCCTGCGTCACCGCGATGACCACACCCACCACCGCCAGCAGCAAAACGAGTAGGAGCACGCCATTGAACGGGTGAGCCCCTTCGCCGCTCCCCGGGAAGAACATATCTCGAATCCCTAGGAAAGCCTGATCCACACGGGCAATAATACCCACCGTGATCACCAGTGAAATACCATTACCAATTCCGCGTTCGGTAATCTGTTCGCCTAACCACATCAAAATGACCGTCCCCGTGGTGAGCAACATCATCGTGCGAATGCGATACCACAACCCCGGATCGGCCACCAATTCACCTTCAAACCCACCGAAGCCAGGAATGTTTCGAGGATTTTCCCAGCCCACAGACATGACAAACCCCTGACCCAAGCAAAGCAACACTGTGAGATACCGGCCGTACTTAATGACTTGGGTTCGACCGCCTTCTTCCCGAGCCAACTTGCTCAACGAAGGCACCACAGCGGTCATCAATTGGATGATAATCGTTGCACTGATGTAAGGCATGATGCCCAAAGAACCCACCGCACAACGCTCCAACGCACCACCGGTAAACATGCTATACATGCCCAACAGACCGGCACCACCCTCGGTACCGGACCCTTGGGTTTCACGCAATTGATCAAAGAAACTCAGCAGTAATTGACCATCCAGACCCGGGATCGGCGTCATCGCCACCACCCGACACACCACCAGCAGCATTAAGGTAAAGAAGATCCGGCTTTGGAGCTCCTTAACCTTCAGGCAGTTCTGGAGAGTCTGGAAATACTGGCTGAACATGGATCGTCTTATTCAGCCGCAGGGGCTTCGACCTCAGGCGCCGGCTTCGGCACATTCAATGCCTGACAGGTTCCGCCGGCCGCTTCAATCGCCTTTTGGGCCGCGCCACTGAATTTATGCGCGGTCACCGTCAGTTTCTTAGTCAGCTTGCCGTTGCCTAAAATTTTCACGAGTACTTTACCGCCGCCATTGGCGAGACCGGCCGTCTTGAGAGTGCACACATCCACCGTAGCACCATCCTCAAAATGGTTCTCCAGATCGGATAAATTCACCGGCACATACTCGGTGCGGAACCGGGCATTGTTAAAGCCGCGCTTAGGCAGACGACGAATGTAAGGCATCTGTCCACCCTCAAAGGTCGCCCGCGTACTACTGCCCGCGCGAGAGCCCTGACCCTTATGGCCGCGCGTGCTCGTCTTGCCTCGGCTGCTGCCGTGACCACGACCAACACGTTTGCGGCGATGCTTCGCGCCCGGGTTCGGTTTCAAATCATGTAAACGCATTGCTTGTTCCTCAGGTAAAATAGGTTACTTGTCGCGACCGGCCATCACGTCCTCGCGGCGGCGCATTTGTTGCAAGGCCTGCAGCGCGGCCTTGGCCACGTTGGCGGGGTTCTTAGAGCCGAGCGATTTGCTCAACACATCGCGCACGCCCGCACTCTCGAGTACGGCCCGCACGGTTTTGCCGGCAATGATGCCGGTCCCGGGTGATGCCGGACGCAACAGCACACGGGCCCCACCATAAATGGAGTACACTTCATGCGGCACTGTGGGGCCATTCAAGGACACGCCCACCATGTTACGACGGGCGACTTCGGTGGCCTTGTTGATGCAAGAAATCACCTCTTTCGCCTTGCCAATACCCAAGCCCACTTTGCCTAACTTATCGCCCACCACAACGAGGGCGCTAAAACCAAACCGACGACCACCTTTCACCACTTTGCTGGAGCGGTTGATGTTGATCACCTTTTCCGCGATGCCATCGTCTTCCTTTTGCTGACGCGGCCCGCGTTGGTTGCGGCCGCGCGGACCACCGCCACGACGATCACCACCGCCACGACGATCCCCACCGCGTTGCTCGCCAGCGGGTTGCACGGCGGATGCCGTTTTTTCCGGAGCCGCTTCGGCGGCCGGAGCCGCGGCGGTCTCAGTGGCTGCCTCTACGGGTGCGGCGGCCTGGGTATCCTGCTTTTCTTCGTCTGCCACGTTGTTCGTCTTTCTAATTGCGGTTAAAATTTCAGTCCTTCAGCACGCGCGGCACTGGCCAGCGCATCCACTTTACCGCCCTTGACATAGCGGGATCCGCTGCGATCAAAAATCACCTCGGTAATACCGACGCCCTTGGCGGCTTCGGCGGCGACCTTGCCGATTTGCTCAGCCGAAACCTTGTTGGCGACAAGCTTGTCGCGATCGGCCTGTTCCTTGTGGCGGGTGGAAGCGGACGCCAGTGTCTTGCCTTCCACATCGTCAATAAACTGCACGTATATGTTGCGCTCAGTGAAGCGCACGCTCATGCGGGGACGGTCAGCGGTGCCCTTGACCTTGTTCCGAATCCGGAAACGGCGCTTTTGCTCAATCCTGCGTTTTACTTCGGCTCTCATCGTTTCTTTAGCGGTTCAAAATTAAGTAACCTGTTTACCCTGCTTACGCACCACTTGTTCGTCGGAATAGCGCACGCCCTTGCCCTTGTAGGGCTCCACCGGGTAGTAGGAGCGCACTTCGGCGGCTACCTTTCCCACCACGGCCTTGTCGGCCCCTTCGATCGTAACGCTCGTGTTGTTCTCCACAGTCACGGTTATGCCGGCGGGAATCTCGTGGTTGATCTCGTGCGAATACCCAAGGTTTAGGTTGATGACATTACCTTTAACAGCCGCCTTGAAACCCACGCCGTTGATCTCGAGCTTCTTCACGAAACCCTTTTCCACGCCGACCACCATGTTGTTGATCAGGGAACGAGCAAGACCGTGCATGGCTTTGGCGCGTTTCTCATCGTTCTCGCGGGTCACCACCAATTGTCCGTCTCCCAGAGAGACCTCGGTGTGATCCGGTAAATCCAGTTGCAGTTTGCCCTTGGGGCCCTCCACAGACACCGTCCGACCATCGATCGCCACCTTCACGGCGTCCGGCACGGGCACGGGTTTTTTTCCAATACGCGACATCGTTTGTTCCTTTCTACTCAGCTCCAGCTTACCAAACGTGGGCAATCACTTCGCCTCCCAGGTTTTGATCGCGAGCCTCTTGACCGGTCAACACACCCTTCGGCGTGCTCAAAATTGCCACACCCAATCCGCCCAACACGCGTGGAATTTCATCCACCGCCACATACTGACGCAGGCCCGGCTTGCTGATGCGTTTAATGCCGGCGATGACGCCTTTGCGGGCCTTAAATTTCAAATCAATCTGAAGCTCCTTTTTCGCGTCGCCGCTCACGGAGTAACCGCTCACGTATCCTTCCTGCTTGAGGATGCGGGCAATGTTTTCCTTCAGGTTGGAGTGGCGCACCACTACATTCGGCTTCAACGCCTGATTGGCGTTGCGCACGTGGGTCAGCATATCGGCTACAGTATCCATCGTTCTTACCAGCTGGCTTTTGTGACTCCGGGGATCAGACCACTCACCGCCGCCTCACGAAAGGCAATGCGGCTCAGGCCAAACTTACGAATAAAACCGTGACGGCGACCGGTGAGTTCACAACGGTTCACCACCCGCACGGGGCTGGCGTTTCGAGGCAACTGGCTTAGTGCCTCGTAATCGCCGGCGGCCTTCAGCTCCGCCCGCTTGGCGGCATGCTTGGTTACGGCGCGGGCCTTCTTTTTATTCCGGGCTATCCAACTCTTTTTCGCCATATCAAATTTTCCTTATTTCTTTGCAAACGGCATGCCCAACTTGGTGAGCAGGTCCTTGGCCTCGTCATTAGTTTTGGCCGTGGTCACAAATGTTATGTCCATGCCCTGGGTGCGCTTCACTTTATCCAGCTCAATCTCCGGGAAGATGGACTGGTCGCTCACGCCCATAGAATAGTTGCCGTGACCATCAAAGCCACGCGGGCTAATGCCGCGAAAGTCGCGGATACGGGGTAGCGCAGCCGTAGTTAGGCGATCCATGAATTCCCACATCACCTCGCGACGGAGGGTCACATGGCAACCGATGGCCTGGCCTTCGCGCAGTTTAAAGTTAGAAACCGCCTTGCGAGACTTATCGATCACAGGCTTTCGGCCGGTGATGGTGGTCATGTCCTTCACCGCGTCATCGAGCGCGGATTTTTCGAGGGTGGCGTCCACGCCCATGCGCACGACGATTTTGTCCAGACCAGGAATCTGGTGCAGATTGGCGTAACCCCGCTCAGTCTGCAGGGTCGGCTTCACCTCTTCCTTATACTTTTTGTACAGTCGTGATTCCATCTTGCTTCAAATTAGTTGGCCCGGTTTGGGCGCGCGTCCCAACGGGTTTTTTTCATCACGTTCGACACGTGTACGGTTGGGTTCAAAAACAAGCGCGATCCGTTCGGAAATTCCTGACTGCGGCGCTGGTGTTTGATCACCTTGTCCTCGTCTTCCAATCCGTCCACTTCCAGCTCCACACGGTCATTGTCATTCACGAAGCGTACGACCTTCGCAGTGCGTTCGCGGTGTTCCCCGGCGAGGATCACCACCTCGTCGCCTGTCATCACTTTATATTCAGCTTTTGCGCTCATTACAGGACCTCCGGGGCGAGGGAGATGATCTTCATGAATTTCTTCTGCTCGCGGAGCTCGCGGGCCACCGGGCCAAAGATACGCGTGCCACGGGGGGCGCCTTCTTTGTCGATGATCACCACCGCGTTACTGTCGAAGCGCAAGTAGGAACCATCGGCACGCCGGATGGCGCGACGGGTGCGCACCACTACGGCGTCGACCACTTCGCTTTTTTTAACGCTGCCATCGGGGGCGGCTTCCTTGATGTGCGCCTTCACCACGTCGCCAACCTCGCCGTAGCGTTTGGCCTCACCGAGCACGTGGATAATCGCCGCGCGCTTGGCTCCGGTGTTATCGGCCACATCACAAACTGAACGTAACTGCAACATCTCTTCAGATCTCCTGTGTTAGCCACCCACGACTTCGAGTAGTTCCCAACGCTTGAGCTTGGATTTCGGCGGGCATTCCTGAATGCGCACCTGATCTCCAGCCTTCGCTTTGTTGTCCTCGTCGTGAGCGTAAAATTTCTTAAAACGGGTCACTACTTTCTTGTACAGCGGGTGACGCACGCGGCGTTTCACCTTCACCACGATAGTTTTGTCGGCGGCGGCCGAAACCACTTCGCCTTGGCGCTGTTTGCGATTTTTTTCTGTCGCTTCACTCATGAGTCAAATTCCCTAGGCCGAAACGACCTCTTTCTTTTTGGCGCTCAGCGCGGTCTCCACGCGGGCAATATCCTTGCGCAGTTCACCGATTCGATGCGGCTTCTCAAGCGTGCCGATGGATTTCTGCAGATTCAGATTAAATAACTCCGCCCGAAGCTCGCGGCTTTTAGCCTGCAACTCCACGGGAGGCATTTCCTTGATTTCGTTCATGTTCATGGCTAACGCTTGATCATGCGGGTTTTGATCGGCAACTTGGCAGCTGCCAAAGACAGGGCCTCTTTGGCCAAGCTCTCGCTGACACCAGAAATTTCAAATAACATGTTGGCCGGCCGCACCACAGCCACCCAACCTTCCACCGCGGCCTTACCTTTACCCATCCGAACTTCCAACGGCTTCTTGGTATAGGATTTGTGCGGGAAGATGCGGATCCACACCTTGCCGCGGCGTTTCATTTTACGGGTGATCGTCTGGCGGCAGGCTTCAATTTGGCGGGTGGTGATCCACGCCCGATCCAATGCCTGCAAACCGTACTCCCCAAAAGACACATCAGAGCCCTTCCACGCGATGCCGGCACGGCTGCCACGGTGCATCTTGCGGTACTTAACGCGGGCTGGAATTTGCTTGGCCATGGTACTTGTTTTTCTTCTGCTTACTTACTCTCGGCCGCGCCGGTCTCAATAACATCAGCGCCTTTGTTCGTGGGCTTATCCTCACCGGTGCAAATCCAGCATTTAATGCCTAGCACACCGGCTTTGGTTTTGGCCTCAGTAAATCCGTAATCAATATTGGCACGCAGGGTGTGCAACGGCACACGGCCTTCGAGGTATTGTTCCACACGGGCGATTTCCGAAGCGCCCAATCGGCCGGCACAACGGATACGAATGCCTTCGGCACCAAAATCCATCGCCATCTGAACGGCTCGTTTCATGGCACGGCGAAACATGATGCGGCGCTCCAACTGTTGAGCCACGTTTTCAGCCACGAGTTGGGCATCGATCTCCGGCTTGCGGATTTCCTGGATGTCCACGTAAACCTCTTTGCCGGTCATGCGGGCGAGTTGTTCCTTGATATTGTCGATCTCAGCACCGCGCCGACCGATCACCACGCCGGGGCGGGCGGTCAAAATCTTGATGCGCACGCGCTTGGTGGCGCGCTCGATGAAAATCTTGGTCACGGCGGCGCCGCTCAACTTACCAAACAACAGCTTGCGGATCGCCCTGTCCTCGGCGAGGTAGCTGGCAAAGGTCTTCTTGTCCGCATACCACTTGGAGGCCCAGTCCTTGTTGACTGCCAAGCGCAGGCCTATTGGATTGCTCTTTTGTCCCATGGTGCTAAATCCTATTTATCGTCGGAGAGTGTGATCCGTATGTGGCTGGTACGCTTGATGATGGTGGAGCCACCTCCTCGCGCTCGGGTGCGCCAACGACGTAACGGCGTGGCTGCGCCCGCCATCGCTTCACTGATCACAAGTGTGTCTGCCGCCAGCTTATTTTCCGAGTCGAGGAAGGCCTCGTACTTGGCCAGTTCCGCCTTGAGGTGGCGGTATTTGCGGGCCAGCGAGCCCTTCTCCGTGGTTTTGTTTTGAATCGTTTCCTTAATCTCAGCCACCTTGTTCTGGATCTCGCCCTCATTCCATTCCGTGCTGATGTGTTCGGCGTTGGCCACCGCAGACTTCAGAGTCTCGGCAATGAGCCGGGCGGATTTTCGCGGGATATTAGCCAACACCGCTTGAGCCTTGGCCACCGGCAGACCGGCGATCTGGCGGGTCACTTCACGCATCTTTTTCGGTGACATGCGCACGTTGCGCGTTGTGGCAGTAATATTCATCTTAACGGACCTCCCGTTTCACGTGGGCGGTGTGGCTCTTGAATTGGCGTGTCGGGGAAAATTCACCTAGCTTGTGGCCCACCATATTTTCACTCACGTATACCGGCAGAAATTGTTTGCCGTTGTGAACATTGAACGTCAGCCCCACGAAGTCGGGCATGATGGTGGAACGACGTGACCAAGTCTTGATCGGCTTGGTCGAGCCGGATTCCTTTGCCTTCATCGCCTTGCCTAGGAGCTTGGCGTCGGTGTAGTAACCTTTCTTGATTGAACGTGCCATGGCTGCTTACTTCCGTTTCATCGGCCGACCATCGCGGCGTACGAGGATAAATTTGTTAGAGTACTTCTTCTTGGAGCGGGTCTTGTAACCCTTGGTGATTACACCCCACGGAGTGACCGGATGCCCGCCACCGGAGGTCTTGGCCTCACCACCACCCATCGGGTGATCGTGCGGGTTCTTCGCCACCGCGCGGGTGATGCCGCGGCGGCCACGATGACGGGTGTTACCCGCCTTGCCGATCACCTGCTTTTCGTGATCAGCATTGCCCACCACACCCACGGTGGCCCAGCAATCTGATTTCACGCGACGAATTTCGCCGGAGGGCAGCTTGATCTGCGCATAATCCTTGTCACTCGCCATCACGGCGGCCGAAGAGCCAGCCGCGCGGACGATTTGGCCGCCCTTGCCCTGAGTCAGTTCGATGTTATGAATCGCGGTGCCCGCAGGGATTTTGGCTAGAGGCAGGGCGTTGCCGGATTCCGGCTCGGCGTCTGGGCCGCTATAAATCTTGTGGCCCACTTCCATGCCTTTGGCGGCAATGATGTAACGCTTCTCGTTGTCCTTATATTCCACAAGGGCAATGCGGGAGGAGCGCATGGGATCGTACTCAATGGCGATCACGGTGCCTTCCACCGTGGCGTTGGCGCCGTATTTGTCGCGGGCGAAACGCCGGCGGAAATCCACGTTGCGAATCTTCTGCTTCGCGCCGCCACCGAGGCCTCGCATGGTGATGTGGCCATCACTGTTGCGACCGCCGGTCTTCTTCTTGATCTTAACCAGCGCCTTCTCTGGCTTGGTCTTGGTGATCTCCTCGAACGTAGTGCGCTTAATGTAGCGCTGCGAGGGGGTCACGGGTTTATAGGAACGGATGGGCATCTCTCAATCTCCTTACAACAGTTCGATCTCGCCTTCTTTCAGCGTAATGACGGCTTTCTTCCAGTCGGAAGTCCGGCCTGCCACTCGGGTGCGGGCGCGCTTGGTTTTGCCATTCACGCGGGAAGTGTTTACCGAGGCAACTTTCACCTTGGGAAACAGTTCCTCCACGGCCTGGCGGATCTGGTGTTTATTAGCTCGCACATCGACTCGCAGCGTGTACTGACGGGCAACCTCCTCCTTCATACCCTTGGTGCGGCGGAAAGTGTAGAGATCCTTCAGGTGCTGTGTTTTCTCCGAGTCGTGCAGACCCTTGATGACGGTAAATGAATGCATTAGCTCTCTTTCGCGTTCAGCCGAGAGGCCACTTTTTCCAGAGCGTCCTTCGAGATGATCACCGTGTCCGGGCGAAGCACTTCGTAGGTGTTTAAAGATTCGGCTTCCACCAGTTCCACCAGCGGAATGTTGCGGGCGGCCAACGCCAAGTTGCCATCGGCCTCGCCATTGACCAGCAACACGGTGCCTTCGGCCGCCAACGATTCAATTTGTTCGGCCAACGCCTTGGTCTTATGCGACTCAAGCTTCAGGGAATCCACCACAATCACCTCGCCGGCATTAATGCGCTCGGTCAACGCCTTCCGTAAGGCCAGACGACGGGTTTTGGTGTTCACCTTCTTCGAGTAATCACGCTGCTTCGGACCATGGGCCACACCGCCACCTGTAAAGATGGGAGTTCGGCGCGAACCCGTCCGGGCGCGGCCGGTGCCTTTTTGGCGCCACGGCTTTTTACCGGTGCCACTCACTTCACCACGGGTCTTGGCCTTGGCGGTGCCCATACGCTGGGCAGCCATGTAGGCGACCACGGTGTCGTGGACGGCCTGGTTGCCCTTCTCGGCGTCCACCAGATCGAAGCCCACGGGCACCTTGCCCGATTCACTGCCTGAAAGTGTCTTTACATCAAGTTCCATCGTCGTGCCTCGTTATGCTTTGGCTGCCTTGGCGCGCTTTTTGGCACCCCGGATGACCACGTAATCGCCCTTGGAACCGGGAATGGCGCCTTTGATTAGGAGTACGCCGTCCTCTTCACGAACCTGAATGACTTCAAGGTTCTGCACGGTACGGCTTTCTTGGCCCATGTGGCCGGGCATTTTCTTGCCGGGCACCACCCAACCGGGGGTGGCACAGGCTCCGATACCACCGGGGCGACGAAACCAGCCTTTTTGACCATGGCTCGCGGGGCCACCGCCAAAGTTCCAGCGCTTCACAACGCCCTGAAATCCGCGACCCTTGGTGTCTCCAATGGCGTCAACGTAATCGCCGGCCTCAAAGATCGTCACGGGCACTTCGTCGCCGGTGTTAACTTCCAGCGAGTAATCACGGAATTCCTTCACCAATTTCACGTGTTTGCCACCCTGTTTTTCGAAATGACCGCGTAATGGCTTGGACTGGCGTTCGGGCTTGGATTGATCATCATAACCTAGCTGCACAGCATTATAGCCATCCGACTCCTCGGCACTCTTTACCTGCAGCACGCGATTTGGGCCGGCGTGCACCACGGTAACACATACGGCGTTACCGTTTGCATCGTACACGCGGGTTTGCCCCAGTTTTTTGCCAATCAGACCAATCATCTCGTTAGAAAATTTTAATGTTAATGTCCACACCTGCCGGCAGGTTGAGCTTCTTGAGTTCATCCACGGTCGCCGGGGTTGGCTGCAAAATATCAATCAAACGCTTGTGGGTGCGTTGCTCGAAAGTTTCTTGGCTCTTCTTGTTCACGTGTGGCGAACGGGTCATGGTGAAGCGCTCGCGGCGGGTGGGCAGCGGAATCGGGCCCGCCACGCGGCTGCCGGTACGCTTCACGGTCTCCACAATCTCGGTGGAAGACTTGTCCAACACGCGATGGTCGAAGCCCTTGAGTCGAATACGAATTTGTTGTCCTGCAGCCATGCTGTTTCCTTATTTCTTGGCCTTGTCCAAAATTTCCTCGGCGATGCTGGCGGGCACCTGCTCGAATGTGTCCGGCTCCATGGAGTAGGAGGCGCGGCCGCTTGAGAGTGAGCGGATATCGGTGGCGTAACCAAACATTTGCGCCAGCGGAATCTTCGCAGTAATTACCGTGCCAGAAGGCTTGGAATCAATTCCCTGCACTTCCCCACGGCGTCGGTTCATGTCGCCAATGAGATCACCCTGATATTCATCGGGGGTGGTGGCTTCCACCTTCATCATCGGCTCCAGTAGCACAGCCTTGGCCTTGGCCACGGCTGCTTTCATTGCCAGGATGCCAGCCATCTTGAAGGCGAGCTCATTGGAATCCACATCATGATAGCTGCCATCGACGATCATGATCTTCATGTCGATCAACTCAAACCCAGCCAACACACCGCCTTGAATGGTTTCGAGAATGCCCTTCTCCACCGCCGGGATGTATTCGCGGGGAATCACGCCACCCACAATCTTGTTTTCCACCTCCACACCGCTGCCCCGCTCGGTGGGCTCGATGGTGATCGTGGCGTCGCCGTACTGACCGCGACCACCGGATTGCTTCTTGAAAAGGCCACGACCTTCGGCGGCGGCGGTGATGGTCTCTCGATAGGCGATCTGAGGGGCGCCGGATTGCGCCTGCACCTTGAACTCACGCTTCAGGCGGTCACGAATAATTTCGAGGTGCAGCTCACCCATGCCGGCCACGAGTGTCTGACCAGTTTCCTCATCGGTGTAGCATTTGAAAGTGGGATCTTCCTCGGCCAATGCCTGCAGGCCAACCGCCATTTTTTCTTGGTCAGCCTTGGAATCGGGCTCGATAGCCATGGAAATCACGGGCTCCGGGAAGGTTGGCGGCTCGAGACAGACATCAATGTCCGGCGTACACAGGGTATCACCAGTCGTGATGTTGCGAATGCCCACCAAGGCAGCGATATCACCGGCGTACACGGTTTCGACATTCTCCTGTTTGTCGGCCTGGATCATCATAATCCGGTTCACACGTTCCTTTTTACGGGTCCGTGGGTTGTACATCGTATCGCCCTTACTGATCTGGCCGCTATAAACGCGGAAGAAAACTAGCTTACCGGCGAAAGGGTCGGTCCACAGCTTGAATGCCAAGGAACAGAACGGCGCATTATCGTCGGCGGGAAATTCAGTGATCTTGGTTTCGTCATCCGGATCAGCACCGGATTGCACATCCACGTCCAGCGGTGAAGGCAGATAATCGATCACAGCATCCACCATCGGCTGCACGCCCTTGTTCTTGAAGGCGGAGCCACCCAGAACCGGTACGATTTCACCGGCAACGGTCAGGCGACGAATGGCCTGTTTCAGCTGCGTGGCGTCGGGCGTCTTGTCCTCGAGGAGCATTCCCATGACTTCCTCATCGCGGTCACCCACTGCTTCAAGTAATTCCTGATAGGCCATCTCGGCCGTTTCTTTGAGGTCGCCCTCGAGTTCCTCGACGTCAATCTTGGAACCAAAATCATCGGAAGGATCGTGGATCAGCGCCTTTTGGTTCACCACATCGATCATACCCGTGAGGTTCTCCTCGGAGCCAATCGGAATGCCAACCGGATAAGCGGGCGCTCCGAGACGTTCGCGCATCTCGCTCACCACATTGGCGAAATCCGCGCCTGTGCGGTCCATCTTGTTGACGAATGCGATCCGTGGGACGTTATACTTAGTAGCCTGCCGCCAAACCGTCTCAGACTGCGGCTGCACTCCAGCCACGCCGCAGAACACGGCGACGGCACCGTCCAGCACGCGCATGGAACGCTCCACCTCTGCGGTGAAGTCCACGTGGCCTGGGGTATCAATGATGTTCACGCGGTGCCCCACGTCGGACCACAGCTTGGTGGTTCCGTCATCGGCCTGCTTCCAGAAACAGGTGGTGGCGGCGGAGGTAATGGTAATACCGCGCTCACGCTCCTGCTCCATCCAGTCGGTCACGGTGTTGCCATCGTGCACTTCACCGATCTTGTGACTCAGGCCCGTGTAAAACAGGATGCGCTCGGTAGTGGTCGTTTTGCCGGCGTCAATGTGCGCGGCAATACCGATGTTCCGGGTGCGCTCCAGCGTGTACTCGCGGTTCGGCGAGTTCAACGTGCTGGTGTCTTTTTCTGCTGCTGTTTCCATCTTCTCTATTCGACTAAAAAACGCTCCGGGGAAAACGTCGCCCGGAGCGAATTCATCTGCAAATTGTCCTACCAGCGGAAGTGGGCGAATGCCTTATTCGCCTGCGCCATTCGGTGCACTTCATCGCGCCGCCGAATGGAGCTTCCTTCGCCCTCATAGGCTTCCATAATTTCCTTCGCCAAGGCGTTCCCCATCGGGGTGCCTTTGCGGGACTTGGCAAATTGTACGATCCAACGAAGCGCTAAGGCTTCGGAACGTGCGCCGGTCACTTCCATGGGGACCTGGTAAGTGGCACCACCTACGCGGCGGCTCTTGACTTCGAGGCGGGGCTTGGCGTTTTCCACCGCACGCTCCAGCACCTCCAAGGCCGTGGTGCCTTCCTGTTTTTCCACGATCTGGTCAAAGGCGCCGTAGACAATCCGCTGGGCAACGCTGCGTTTACCGCGTTCCATGATGGTGTTGACCAAACGGCCGACCAGTCGGCTGCCGAATTGTACATCCGGATAAATCTCTCTCTTAACTGCTCTACGTCGTCGTGACATCGTCTGTTAAATTTTTTACTTCTTGTCTGCCTTCGGGCGTTTCACGCCGTACTTGGAGCGACTGACACGGCGTTTCTCCACGCCTTGTGCATCGCGTTGACCTCGCACCACATGGTAGCGCACGCCCGGCAAATCCTTCACCCGACCGCCGCGCACTAGCACAATGCTGTGCTCCTGCAAGTTATGACCTTCATCCGGAATGTAGGCGATGATCTCATGACCGTTGGTCAGGCGCACCTTGGCCACTTTCCGCATGGCGGAGTTTGGTTTCTTCGGTGTACGGGTATACACCTGCAGGCATACTCCTTGACGGAAGGGACAATTCTGCAAAGCCGGAGAAGTGCTCTTCTCCTTAATCTTCTTCCGCCCTTTGCGGATCAACTGGTTAATGGTTGGCATTTTATCTTAAATACCTTGCAAAAAAGCGCGTTACCGCGCTGTTTTTGGCTAACGGGGGCGGGATATTACCAAAGGTTATTCCCAGTGCAACAAGTTTTCTTACTTTTTTTGCAAAAAGTTTCTCATTTCACTTTTTTAGTCTCCTGTTCGGAGGAGACTAGCCCACTAACGGGTTCGGTTCCTCGGATTCCGGAGCCAACAACAGGTTGGTTTCCTCATCCATTTCCACCGGATCCACCAGCGGTTTGAGGTTCATTTTACGGTGCCCATCAAATCCTGTTCCGGCCGGAATAATGTGACCCATGATCACATTCTCCTTAAAGCCGTGGAGGGTATCCTTCTTGCCAAGGGTAGCCGCTTCGGTCAGCACGCGGGTGGTGTCCTGGAAGGACGCCGCTGACAGGAAGCTCTCGGTTTCCACTGAGGCCTTGGTGATGCCCAGCAACACCGGGCTTGCCTCTGCAGGTTGACCGCCCATCTCCTCGATGCGTTCGTTTTCGATTTCAAACGTCACCTTGTCGACCTGTTCACCCCAAAGGAACGTGGTGTCGCCGGCCTCGGTAATGCGCACCTTGCGGAGCATTTGGCGCACGATCATTTCGATGTGCTTGTCGTTAATCGTCACACCCTGAAGGCGGTACACCTCCTGCACCTCGTTCACGAGGAAGGCCTGCAACGCGTGCACGCCCAAGATATCCAGAATATCATGTGGCAAGATCGGGCCTTCAGTAAGCTGCTGGCCCTTCTTCACAAAGTCACCCTTAAACACAATGCAGTGTTTACCGATCGGTACGAGGTGCTCTTCTTCCTCACCCGCTTCTTCGTTGGTAAGAATGAGGGAGCGTTTGCCTCGCACGATGGGACCGAAGTCCACCACGCCATCAATCTTGGCGATCTCAGCGGCATCCTTCGGCTGGCGAGCTTCAAACAACTCGGACACACGCGGCAGACCACCGGTAATATCCTTGGTCTTGGAGGTTTTCCGCGGGGTCTTGGCTAGCAAGGTGCCGGGAGCAATCTTGTCGCCTTCATCTACCGTCACGTGAGCGCCTGCCGGGATTGGGTAATCCGCCACGGCGTGGCCCTTGGTGTCTTCCACAATCACTTGCGGATGGAGATCTTCCTTGTGCTCAATGATCACCATGGATTCCTGCCCAGTGGCCGCATCCAATTCGTGATCCATCGTCACGCCCTCGATAATATCGTGGAACACGATCTTACCGCCCTTTTCAGAGAGAATCGGCACATTGTACGGATCCCACTGCACAAAGGTTTTGCCTTTCTTGACGGGTTCCCCGTCAGCCACGGACAACACGGCGCCGATCGGAATATCATAATCCTCGACCTCCTCGCCGGTCTTGGGATCGAGAACTCTAACCCGACCGTTCTTGTTCAACACAATGTGGCTGCCATCTTCAAGGTCCACAATTCGGAGGCCTTCGTATTTCAACACACCACCTTCGCGGGCGACGATTTCCGGCTGCTTAAAGACGGCGGACGCCGTACCTCCAATGTGGAAGGTCCGCATGGTCAACTGCGTGCCCGGCTCACCAATCGACTGGGCGGCAATGATGCCGACGGCTTGACCGTGCTCGGCAGTATTGCCAGTGGCCAAGTTGCGGCCGTAGCAGTGAGCACACACACCTTGGCGCACTTCGCAGGTGAGCACCGAACGCACCTTCACCTTTTCGATGTTGGCGTCTTCAATGGCGGCGGCTTTCTTCTCGTTAATCTCTTCACCGGCGCGCACGAAGAATTCATCCGGGTTAAACGGATTGATCACATCTTCGCAGGAGTGACGGCCCACGAGACGGTCGGCCAGATGCACGACCTCTTCTTCGCCTTCATAAATGGCTTCGAGCCAAATACCGTTGTTCGTCCCACAATCAGTCTCCTTAATGATTACGTCCTGCGCAACATCGACCAGCTTACGGGTCATATAACCGGAGTCGGCCGTCTTGAGTGCGGTATCCGCCAAGCCTTTACGCGCGCCGTGCGTGGAGATGAAGTACTCCAACACGGTGAGCCCTTCGCGGAAGTTTGAGAGAATCGGCTTCTCAATAATGTCACCGCTCGGCTTGGCCATCAGGCCCCGCACACCGGCTAGCTGACGCACCTGCTGCCGGTTACCCCGCGCACCGGAATCCACCATGAGCGCGACGGGGTTGTACTCGTCTTTGCCCTGGTTGGTCTCGAGTGTCTCCAACATCACGTTAGAAATCTTGTCGGTAGCGTGCGTCCAGATATCGATGATCTTGTTGTAACGCTCGCCCGGGGTAATGACACCCTTGCGGTACTGCTTCTCCACATCATCAATTTCCTTCTGGGCGGACTTGATCTGCTGCCCCTTCTCGGCTGGGATGATCATGTCATCGACACCGATTGAAGCGCCCGCTTTCGTGGCCTCCCTGAAGCCCAGCTCCTTGAGCTTGTCCAAAGCCACTACGGTCCTCTTTTGGCCGGCAAATTTGTAGGAGTTCCCGATCAATTCACCGAGCTTGCCCTTAGCCACCGCGAAGTTCGGGAAACCAATTTCCTCGGGCCAAATTTCACTGAACACCACGCGGCCGGCGGTGGTGGTGATTACCGTGGATTCCTTATCGCCGTACACGGTGTCTTTGCCGCGATCCGGATTGGCCAAGTGAATACGTGTGTGATGATCAATGTCCTTCTCATCCAGCGCAAAGAACACTTCGTCCATGTTCGCAAACAATGGAACGCGCTGCTCTTTCTTACCTTTCCGGCTGGGCAACTTGCGCGGCTCCACGGTGAGGTAATAGGATCCCAGCGTGATGTCCTGCGTCGGCGTCATGATCGGCTTACCGCTGGACGGGCTGAAAATGTTGTTTGGCGCCAGCATCAGCAGGCGAGTCTCCATTTGCGCTTCCACGGAGAGCGGCACGTGCACCGCCATTTGGTCGCCGTCAAAGTCCGCGTTGTACGCGGTGCAGACCAGCGGATGAACGCGGATAGCCGAACCCTCGATGAGCACCGGCTCAAACGCCTGCACGGACAAACGGTGCAGGGTGGGCGCACGGTTCAACATCACCGGGTGGCCCTTGGTGACCTCTTCCAGCACGTCCCACACCTCGGGGGTTTGGCGCTCGATGAGTTTTTTGGCCGAACGCACGGTATGCACGTAACCCAATTCCTTTAGACGGCGAATGATGAACGGCTCGAACAACACGAGCGCCATCTTCTTGGGCAGACCGCATTGGTTGAGCTTCAGTTCCGGACCGATGACGATCACCGAACGGCCGGAGTAATCCACGCGCTTGCCGAGCAGATTTTGGCGGAAACGCCCGCCCTTACCCTTGAGCATGTCGGATAGCGACTTGAGCGCACGGTTGCCCGCACCGGTTACCGCACGGCCGTGGCGACCGTTGTCGAACAACGCATCTACAGCCTCCTGCAGCATCCGTTTCTCGTTGCGGATGATGACCTCGGGGGTCTTCAACTGCATGAGATTTTTCAAACGGTTGTTCCGGTTAATCACGCGGCGGTATAGGTCGTTCAAGTCCGACGTCGCAAAGCGACCCCCTTCCAGCGGCACGAGCGGACGCAGGTCCGGCGGGATCACCGGCAGCACCCCGAGGATCATCCATTCCGGGCGCGTGGCCGATTCCTTGAAGCCGTTGAAGAGCTTGATGCGCTTGGCGAGTTTCTTACGAATCTGCTTGCTGCGCGTCTTAGTCATGGCCTCGTGCAATTCGTCGATACCCTGATCCAGATCAATTTGTTCGAGCGCCTTGAACACCGCCTCGGCACCCATCTTGGCAACGAAGGCACCGCCTTCATCAATGCTGTCGTTCGGTCCGTAGGTTTCCACGGCCTCGCGCATCTCAGCCTCGGTGAGGAGTTGATTGCGCTCCAGCGGCGTGTCGCCCGGATCAATCACGAGATAATCCTCGTAGTAGATCACGCGCTCAAGATGACGGCCGGTCATGTCCAACATCAGGCCGAGACGCGACGGCATGCATTTAAAGAACCAAATATGGCTACAAGGCACAGCTAGCTCAATGTGGCCCATGCGCTCGCGGCGCACGCGGGCGAGGGTAACCTCCACACCGCAACGGTCACATACCACACCCTTGTACTTGATGCGCTTGTATTTGCCGCAGGAACATTCCCAGTCCTTAACGGGACCGAAGATACGCTCACAAAAGAGGCCGCCCTTCTCGGGTTTGAAGGTTCGGTAGTTTATGGTCTCGGGGTTCTTGACTTCACCCTTGGACCAACGCCGGATGGTTTCCGGGGAGGCCACAGAGACCTGCACATAATCCACGAGGTTAACGCGCTCGAGTCCGAGCAATTCGCGGGCTGAATCGGTGCTACTCATTATTTAAATATCCTTTTCAGTTTCAGGTCGGTTAGCTAGCGAGGGCTGCGAGGGTGTCATCGGCTTCGGAGCTGTCCCCCGTGGGATTGGTGTAGCCCACCTTCACTTCCAAGCCTAGGGATTCCATTTCCTTCACGAGCACGTTAAACGACTCGGGAATACCGGCGTCCAACGTGTTATCGCCCTTCACGATGTTCTCGTAAATACGGGTACGGCCCTGCACATCATCCGACTTCACGGTCAGCAATTCCTGCAGGGTATAAGCGGCGCCATAGGCTTCCATGGCCCACACCTCCATTTCTCCGAAGCGCTGACCGCCGTACTGCGCCTTACCGCCCAACGGTTGCTGGGTCACGAGGCTGTACGGGCCCACCGCGCGGGCGTGAATCTTATCGGCCACTAAGTGACCCAGTTTCAGCATGTAAATGTAGCCGACCACGATCTCCTGATCGAAGCGTTCGCCGGTTTGGCCGTCGTAGAGATAGGCCTTGCCGTTTTCGCCCACCAACGGATCGCCCACCTGTTCCTGGTTTTGGTCCATTGCTTGTTGGAGATATTCGCGAACGCTCTTTTCACTGATACCATCAAAGATCGGAGTCGCGTAATGCAAGCCGAGCATTTTCGAAGCCCAGCCCAAGTGAGTTTCCAGTAACTGCCCGACGTTCATCCGGCTGGGCACGCCCAGCGGATTGAGGCAGATATCCACCGGCGTGCCGTCTTTCAGGAACGGCATGTCTTCCTCCGGCACGATCTTGGCGACCACACCCTTGTTGCCGTGGCGGCCGGCCATCTTATCACCCACCGAAAGCTTGCGCTTCGAAGCGACATAGATTTTGACGTTCTTTACCACGCCAGTCTCGCCTTCGTCGCCCGCTTCCACGCGCTGCAGCTCATCTTCATGCGCCATCTGCAGATCTTCGAAACGTTTGCGGAAGGTATCGAGGATCTCGTTGATCTTGTTCCGGATTGGAGAAGGATCAATCTCGATCTTGTCGTAGCTCACTGCGAGTTTGCGCAGGAGGGTTTTGGTAATCTTACGGTTGGACGGGATGATGATCTCGCCGGTTTCGCTGTTCACCACATCCAGCGGAATCTTTTCGCCGAGGAGAATGTTTGCCAGCGCTTCGGTAAGTTGCTCGTGCAATTCGGCGAGCTTCTTCTTGAACTCATCCTGCACCTGCTTCTCACCCTTGTTGGAGGTGGTGGTGGGCTTGGCTGACTTCTCTTCCTTGGCCGACACCTTCACGTCCATCACAATGCCAGTGGTGCCGCTGGGCACACGCAGGGACGTGTCTTTCACGTCCGCCGCCTTCTCACCAAAGATGGCTCGCAGCAGGCGCTCTTCGGGGGCCAGCTCGGTTTCACTCTTGGGCGTGATTTTACCCACGAGAATATCGCCGGGCTTCACTTCAGCTCCCACACACACGACGCCATCCGGCCCGAGATCAGCCAAGGCTTCCTCGCCCACATTCGGAATATCACGGGTGATTTCCTCGGGACCCAGCTTGGTGTCCCGCGCCGCCACTTCGTATTCGGAGATGTGCACCGAAGTGAACACATCATCCTTCACGATACGCCGCGAGATGGTGATGGCGTCCTCAAAGTTGTAGCCGTTCCACGGCATGAACGCGACAAGCACATTTTTACCAAGCGCCAGTTCGCCTTGATCAGTGGAAGGTCCATCGGCAATGACCTGTCCTTCCTTCACGATATCGCCGCGACTGATGAGCGGCTTTTGGTTAATACATGTAGAAGCATTGGAGCGCTGGAACTTGCGCATTTCGTACACCCACATGCCCGCTCCCGGATCGTGCTTGAACTTGCGTTTCCCCTCGGGCATTTCGCCGTCCTTGGTGATCACAATACGATCGCCCGTCACCGAGGCGACCTTGCCGCCCACCTCGGTTTTCACAACGGCGCAAGAATCCTGAGCGATGCGGCCTTCCATCCCAGTCGCCACAAACGGCGCTTCAGCTTCCAGTAACGGCACTGCCTGGCGTTGCATGTTTGAACCCATGAGTGCGCGGTTCGCATCGTCATGCTCTAGGAACGGAATAATGGCCGCCGCAACGGACACGAGCTGTTTCGGGCTCACGTCCATGTAATTCACCTCAGCCGGGGGCACGTCGATAAAGTCGCCCTTGCGACGGCAGGTCACGCGCTCAGTCTGGAACACGCCCTTATCATTGATCGGCGCGTTGGCCTGGGCCACGATATATTTCTCTTCGGCATCCGCGGTCAGGTAATCAATTTTCTCGGATACCTTGCCCTTCACCACTTTCCGGTACGGTGTTTCGATAAACCCGAAATCGTTCACGCGGGCAAACGTAGCCAACGACGCGATCAGGCCGATGTTCGGTCCTTCGGGCGTTTCAATCGGGCAAATACGACCGTAGTGCGAGGGGTGCACATCGCGCACCTCAAAGCCGGCGCGATCACGGGACAATCCGCCCGGGCCCAAAGCAGACAAGCGGCGCTTATGCGTGGTTTCAGCCAGCGGATTAATTTGATCCATGAACTGACTGAGCTGGCTACGGCCGAAGAAATCGCGAATTACCGCGCTCAAGGCCTTCGGGTTGACCAGCTTGGTCGGCGTCATCGTGTCCGTTTCCTGATCGAACAACGTCATGCGCTCTTTCACGAGGCGCTCCGTGCGGGCCAAGCCCACGCGGCATTGGTTGGCGACCAATTCACCCACCGTCCGCACACGCCGCGAACCGAGGTGATCAATATCATCCAACACACCCTCGCCCATCTTAAGCTTGAGCAGATAACGCGTGGCTTCAGCCAGGTCATCCTTGGTCAGCGTGCGAGACTCCTCCGGATCATTGAAGTCCAGCTTCTGAAAAATCTTGTAACGACCCACCCGACCCAAATCATAGCGTTTAGGATCGAAGAACAGACGTTTGAGCAGGGCGCGGCTATTGGCCACCGTAGGCGGATCGCCCGGGCGCAATCTGCCATAAATCTCCTTGAGCGCTTCCTCTTCATTGTGCGCGGGATCCTTCTTCATGCACTTGATGATGAGGCCCTCGTCACGGGAGATGTTCACCACACTCACCTTGGTGGTGCCGGTGGTGGAAATTTGCTTGAGCACGGC
>MPLT02071395.1_pt1 | contig 29920 bp, 22 predicted proteins | sample 1617391 | NCBI WGS metagenome assembly MPLT02 (sample SAMN05944800, study PRJNA350692) | marine metagenome | biome: marine; feature: ODZ; material: water; isolation source: 70 m water sample filtered on 0.2 um supor filter | place: Pacific Ocean | collected 2012-04-08 | depth 70m m
CTCGGTCTCGCCCTTGAGCCCCCATCGCCAGAGATCACCTAGTAGCACCGAGGCCACGCGGCCACGGCCGAAGGTGTGGGTGACCAGAGCCGGATCGGAACCCTGATTACCGGTGGACACGGTGGCCAGCACGTTGGCGCCTGGTTTTTTGCCGCGCACGCGGTTGAGCGAAACAAACTCGGTCATCTCCCCGAGGCGCGCGCGGTCGGCGGCTTCATTATCGCGCAGACGCACCCACGGCTGGAGCCAGCCGTCGCGCGTGAGGGAGAGCTTGAGGTTGTTCAAGGGCGCTACATCCTCGGGGCTATCGAGATAAACGGGCAAAAGGTTGCCCACGGGGGTGCGGGCGTACTCGCCCTGACGGAATGATTCCTGACCGCCCAGCATCAGCAGACCGCCACCGCGTTCGCTGACAAAGCGATGGAGAAGGGCGTGCTGGGCCGGTGTGAAAAAGGCAGACTCCAGATCATCGAGGATCACCGCGCTGTACTGGAACAATTCCTCGGCCTCCGTGGGGAAGCCAGTTTTCAACTCATCCGCATCTGCGGTGTTCAGCCGCACGAGCACGGGCTGGTCGTAATCGCCGACATCCTGGCCGGACCCGCGCGCCAGCGGATTGGCGTTCTCACCCTTACGCCCCTTGAACTCGAATTTCGCCTCCTTGCGCGCCACGCGGATTAGGCCCACGAGATCGACCTGTTCATCCTCGGACACAGCGCGTTGGAGGAACTTATATTCCCAGTTGGGTCGGCCGGCGAGATACAGCACACGGTACGGGCCGCCGCCGCGATCGATCACGACCACGCGTTGGTTATTGGCCTGAGTGGCTTCGGGGGTATCGCCTTCAGTCGCCACGTTCAGTCGGTAAAACAAAATGCCTTTGACCGCCGGTCGCACTTTGAAGCGGAAGGTTAGCTCGGCGTTGTCGTTAGTTGCGCGGCGGGTTAGTTGCTTGATTGTGACCGCTTCCTTACCGGTGGAATCGAGCAACTCCAATGAGGCCGTGATGTTCTCATCCTCGCAACCGCGTGCGGTGACTTGGGCGATGATGGACACGGGCGCATCTTCAAAGGCGGTTTGCGTGGGCGTCACAGTGCCCAGGGCCACATCGCGCTGCGGAGCGGCGTTGCCCATCAGCACGGGATACACCGGCGGCAATCCCTCGAGCTGGGGCAGGGTATCATCCAGATCGGTGGCCACGCCGTCGGTGAAAACCACGATGCCGGCTAGCGGTTGGCCACGATAGCGTCGGGCGACCGTGCGCAAGGATTCGCCCAAACGGGAGGAATGACCGGTAAAGGTGAGTCTCTCAAAGCCGGCGACATTGCGCAGGCGTGCGTCGAAGGCGTAGCGTTTCAGGTCGAAGTCATTGGCCAACTGCGCCTGCCAGTTGTCGGCCTGTGGGGCGAGTGTTTCCTGTAGGATTTTCGCGCGCGATTTGGATTCGCCCGCGCCGGTGAGGTTCATGCCGTCACTGGTATCGGCCAGTAACGCGAGCCGGTTGGCGCCGGGCTTGACGCGTTTCTGACTAGCCATGGGATCGAGCAGGCAAAGCAGTAGCAGGAGCAGGCCGAGACATTTAAGTCCCATGCAGGCACCACGGATATGGCGGTCCATGGAGGCACCGCGGTAGGCCCACCAAACTGTGGCCAGGCCCACGGCCAGCCAGAGAGCGGCGGGAAGCAGCCAAGCTTTGCCTGCGAGATAAACGGATTCCATTGGCCTATCGGGGTGGTGGGTGCGGGTTATTTGCCTTCGCCCAATCGCTCGTAATATTTTTCCACCAAATCACTGAAGCGACTGGGAACCGGGTCTCGGTCGATCGGCACCAGAGCGCGGTCGGACTCGGATTTGGCCAGCTCTTCGGCGAGGGTGCGGCGGACTTCATCGAGCGGTTTTAAAATCTTTTTCTCCACCAAATCCCACTCGGGCTCCTTGCTGTGGCGGCGGAACTCGGTGTTCAGCTTGCGGATGTCTTCGCGAATCTGGGCCACCTGCTCGCGGACTTCAGGGCGGTCAACGGCTTCCTCCACATCGCGCAGGCGATCGGTCCATTCGCGGTGATGGCCCCCGGTGATGGGGTTCTGGCCGCTTTCACTACGGTGGAAGCCTTTTTCCAAAAACGAAGCCGGGCCAGTCTGCGGTTGCTGACCAGCCTGTTGGGCTTGGGAATTAGGTGGAGTCGGCTGATTGGGCTGACCGGCTTGTTCGTTGGGGGAGTTCGGCTGATTCGCCTTCGGGTTGCTCTGGGCTTGGGCCGGTTTATTTTGGGCGTTTGGTTGTTCGCCGTTCGGATCGCCTTTCTGTTGGCCTGGTTTTCCCTGTTGCGGCTTGGAGGCGGTTTGCTCATTCGGCTTTTCGCCGGTGGCTTCGGCTTTTTCGTTCTTGAGCGCCTCACTGAGTTCGCCCAGTTGTTGCTCGGCGAATTTGAGGGCTTCGGTTTCATTGCCGAGCACGCTTTCGGCGGCTTGTTCGACACCTTTCTTAAGGTCATCGAGTTTGCGTTGGCCCTGGTCGCTGAGGGTTTTGGAGGCCTGCCGGAAATCCCGTTGGCGCAGCTGGTCGATGAGCTTTTGCTTGTCCGGATCTTTATCCATGATCTCGTCGAGCGTGCGCAGGAGTTGATTGTTGCGGAGGGCGTCTTCCTTTTGTTCAAGCAACGTGGCGGCGGCCTTGAGGGATTTGTCGGCCTGATCCTGATGCGCCTCACGGAATGTTTCGTATAGCTTCCGGTTAAGCAATGGCTCGGCGATCTCAGATTTCTCAACGACGTTTTTCATGTCCTCCAACAGGTTCTCGAGTTTCTTTTGCTGATCGTTGAGTTCCTTGGTGATCTCCTTCTGGTTGTCGGTGCCGGTGAGCGATTTGCGGGGTTCGTTTTTCTTTTCGGCCTGATCCAGCTTGTTGCTGAGTTCTTTTTGTTTCTCAGATAACTCGCGGGCGTCCCGGCGCATGGTCCGCATTTCCTCGGTGAATTGGTTGGAGGTTTTTTCGCGGAGATCATCGCGCATTTCCTGCAAGTCCTTCTGGGCGCGCGTGGAGTTGGAAATGGCCTGAGACAGCTGCCCCTTCTGCATTTGCTCGGCGGCCTCATTCATTTGCTGACGGGTCTGCTCCAGTTGCTGACGTTGAGGCTGCGTATCGGCGCGGTTCTCTGGCTTCTCCATGCGTTGGTTTAACTCATCGAGATCGGCCAGATTTTGACGCTGCTCCTCGCGGAGCCGTTTGAGTTGGCGTTCGATTTCCTCTTTGGCCTTGGCGGTCTCGGCGGCGCGCAGGGCGCTTTCGAGTTCCTTGAGTTTTTCATTGAGATCCTGCTGGCGCTGGGCGAGATCACGCAGTCGGCTGAGCACCTGCAATTGCTCGCGCTGCTTGGGTTCCTCCAGCTTGCGGGCCTGTCGCTCGGTTTCGTAGCGGTCTTCCTGTTTACGCAGATCCAGTTGATCCAATTGGCTCTGGGCGCGCTGATTAGATTGCTGTTGTTGTTGCTGGCTGGATTGTTGTTGCTGCTGTTGGCTGACCTGGAACTCATGGGCTTGTAGGCGGAGCAGGGACTGGTAGCCGGCCTGTTCCGCGGCGAGTGCGGGCATCAAGGCAGCGGCTTCCTGCGTGGCCTCGGTGAGTTGGTTGACGGCGCGTTCCATGTGAGCGACCACGGCCTTGATGTGTTCGGTGGCTTTTTCGTCGCTGCTTTTATCCAGGAGTACACGCGCCTTGGTCAGGGCTTGGGTTTGGCCCTCAACCAATACGGGCGCGTCCTTGGACAAAGTGGCGGGTTGGCGACGAAGCTTCCATGTGGCGTTGATAATTTGTTTCTGCAGCTTGATCAGTTCCTCGGTCTGTTGATTGGGGGATTGCTGTTGCTGTTGTTGCTGCTGTTGTTGCTGGCTGGGATCACCTTGACGAAAGATTTGCTCGAAGGGTCGGATCTCGGCAAAGAACATATCGCTGTAAGCGCGGCGCGGTTGGCCGTCGGGCCCGGTGTCTTCGGCCCAGAAGAACCAGTTGATGAGTTGATCCGGTTCCACTTCAAGGGTTTCCAGCGCTAGCAGGTGGCGGGCGAGGGCCTTGGTGTTGCCGGGAGCGGGTTGGCCGAGGGGGGTTTCCTGCATTTCGCCGCCGTTGATGTTGTAGGTGAGACCGTAGCGACCGAGGCCGAAGTCGTCCTCTATTTCGGCGGCGTAATCGACTTCCTCCAGCGGAGACACCTGCTGATCGCCATGGGGGCTGCTGACGCGAATGACAGGCGGTTTGTTGGCGTATACCGAAACCTCAATTCGCGGCGCGATTTTGTTTTGGCGGCCGGCCGCATCCGTGAGCTCGAGTTTCCAGGATTGGGTTTGGGTTAGCGCCAACGGCGGCAACTCGGCCAACGGCTGACCGGCATGGACCTTGAGGTCGATGGACTGGTCATCAGGGCCGACGAGACGCGCACTTTGCACTGGTTTGTTGAGGTGGAAGCGGTAGGAGAGTTGTGTGCCCTCTACGGCGCTGAGGCGGCGGGTGTCTTCCACGGTTCGGCTGGGCAACCGGGTGTAGGTGGGGTATTCCAGCGCGGCATCGGCGCGGTCGAGCGTGGGGAACTCGAACACGTTCACCTGATAGGTTTCGGATTGTTCGCCATCGTATTCCACGTGATAGGAAAACGCCTGATCCACGATGGGCAGGGTGGCGCCGAAGATGGGGTCGTCGAGGTTCTTGGTGAGATCAATGCGTCTGGTGCCCTGTGGATCGCGCACCACCAGCGTGGCGTGGTCCGGCGCTTGATTGATGAAGTGGGCAAGCACGGCCAGCGGGGTGCCGCGTTCCACCTCAGTATTGCCCGGCTCCACCTGATCCAGCTGCGCTTGCCGAGCGATTTCTTCCGTCACGGATTCCTCTTGGCCTGGGGTTTGGGCGAGGGTGGTGGCCTGAGGCAGTTGATGCAGCTTACCGAGGCACACACAGGTCACAAGAAACAGCAGGGTAAGCGCGGCTTGCAGGGCGAGGAGTTTGCTGTGGGGGATCACTTTGCAGAACTGCGATTGCTCATAGGCGGCTTTGGCGTCTTTGATGACGCGTTCCTGCAGAAAGTTGTATTCGCCCGTGTCAGGATCAGGCTGTTGTTCGATGGCAGTAAGCAAAGTGGCGTGCAATTCGGGATGTTCAGCCTCAATGTCCCGGGCGAGTTGCTGATAGTCGAATCGTCCGCGTGAGGTGTTCATCCACAACACCACAAACGTGCCGAACAAGAGCGCTCCTCCGAGGGTCAGCGCGGTCCATGCGGGGAACACGTCGCCGGACTGTGCGCGGATGAGGATGACACCGGACACGGTGGCCAGTGCGCACCACCAGTAGAGCATTTGGTTCCATGTGCGCCATTGTTGTTGGCGGCGAATGATGGGGTAGAGGATGCGTTTGAGTTCGTTCATGTTGCCTCTCCGGGGGATTCAGCGGCGGCGGCGGGTTTGCGCCAGAGCCAGCCGCCCAGCCATGTCTCCAATAACACCAGCATGATCGCTGCCACGATTAGCCAGCGCCATATTTTCTGACGTTTTTCGAGTTGTTCGTCGATCAAAGTTTGTTCCCGGTTCTGCTCGATTTTGGCCTTTTCAACTGATCCCGGGGCAAAGGGGAGGTTTAACCCATCCAAGCGCTCAGGCGCCAGAGGTTCGGTGCGGCTTTCACGAGCAGGCACATTCACGGCAAAGGTCACCGGCCGTGATCCTTGTAGCGTAAACAGACCCGGTTGATCGGCGTGAAAACCACTCTGACCGGCGGGAATTTGCGCGTCCGGTCCCGGGCCGGTAACGGTGCGGGCAGTGTCTGTTTTGACGGGGAGCGTGACCGGTTGGCCGACAAAATGCGCGGTCTTCAGCCGCCCGACGGTTTGGCCCAGCTCCAGCATCGAATAGAGTAGAGGCACAAACTTACTGGCCAGTGCGAGTTGGCTGTCGGCCGGATGCCAGCCGCTGGTGAGAACAAAGAGATGGCCGTGGCCCAACGGCAGATCGAGCAGCGCTGGATCGCCGTCATCAAACCGCGCCAGCACGCGTGCGCCGGGCAGTCGGGCTGGGTCCAGCGTGCGATGTTTCCAGAAATGAATTTTGGTGAAATCACTGAAGCGCGGTTCGTTGAATGGCGCCAGCAGGGGGTGCTCGAAATCCACCTGACTGAGCAGCGCATATTTCTCTACGCTCGCCTCGCTTAACGGTATGGGCCCGGATTTTGCCAGCGCGGTCAACGTGCCCGCCATCGCGTCGCTCGTCAACGCCAGCAGCACCGAGTGTCCGCTTTGGGCAAATTGCCGTACACGATCCACATGCTCCGCCTCGATCGGTTCGCCAATGATCAACAGGCGATCATCCGGATGCGCCAGTTTACCTTCCAGCGCAGACGGTAGATGCGTGAGTACCTCCACATGTTGCAGACGTGTGATTGAAAAGGCGCGCTCTAGATAAAAGCGCATTGCCTCTGTGTCTTCGGCCGATTCGCGGCCAAGATAATGAATGCGCACTGGCTCCGGCGTGAGAGGTGCGATATGCAGGGTGTTATCAAACGTCTCGGAATCACCAAGCAGAGCGAGTTGCCAATTAGGTCCCGCAGGGCGGCGGGGCGTGGTGAGCGTGCGACTTTGGCCGGCGGGCACATACACGGGCATGGTATTGGTGTGCGTGTTATCGCCTTGGCGCCAGGCGAGTTGGAACTGTTCGCGGGCGGCATCGCCGGAGTTAGTCACGCGCACGCGTTGGCCCGTGCTGTCGGCATCCTCGGTCGCGTGGCCGTGCGCCAGTTGCAGGCCGGCATTGCCGGGGGCGGAGGGTACCACCGTTTTCAGTGTGAGTTGTAGGCCGCCCGGCCAGTCATGGCCCTGTAGGCCATCTAGTTGCGCGCCTTCCTGCCGGTCGGTGAGGACAATGATCTGTTGCGGGCCGGTGTGCGGGTTTTCCTCCAGCAATTCGGCAGCGGTGAGAATGGCGTTGCCCAGATGCGTGCTGCCCCAGCCGGGTTGTAGACCGTTCAGGGCTTCGCGGGCGGCGGGCAATCGGCTGGGCTCGGGCAGGTCGCGCCATTGGTCAAACCGTAGCAGCGGCTGGGTTTGGCCGTTGAAGGTCAGGATGGAAAAAGAGTCGGAAGGTTGCACCTCAGCCAACGCGGCGCGCGCTTCTGTCAGGGTTTTCTCCCAAATCCCTGCGCGCTGCATGCTGGCGCTGGTGTCGATAAGCAACACGATCCGTTGGCCGATTGTGGCATCGTGACCGGCAGTAACGGTATTGCGCATAAACGGTCGCGAAAAGGCGAGTGCCATCACCGCTAACAGGGCGCAGCGGACCAGCAGGAGCAAGATATCTTCCAGCCGACTTTTGCGCGTGACCTTTGGCGGATCGGCTCGCAGAAACATGAGCGAACTGAAGGTGAACTTTTCACGCGTGTTACGCCGGATGAGATGGAACAACACCGGACCGGCAATGGCCAGGACACCGAGCAGAAAGAGTGGGGCGAGGAAACTCATGCGTTGGCGTGGCGTTGAATGGTTTTGCCGCGGCGTTGCCGTTGGCGGAGATAATTGGCGAGCACCTGATCCAGTGGCTCGTCGGTGGTCACCTGCAGGTAGTCCGCCCCTAGCTTGGAACAGGCGGCCCGTGCGGCGTCGCCGTGTTCGGCAAAGCGTTGCAGGTAATTACGCTTGGCGGCGGATGGATCGATGAACAGATCCTTCTCCGATTCCACATCGTGAAAGAGCAGGGCGTCTTCGAAATCGAAATCGATCTCGCGCGGATCGAGGACGCGTAACACCACGACGTCATGGCCGGTGGCAGTCAGGCGGCCGAGCTTGGCTTCCAGCTCTTCCACAGGAGCGAGTAGATCGGAGATCAGGACCATCAGGCCGCGTTTGTTGACCAGCTCCACAATCCGCTGCAGTGGCTTGGCAATGCTAGTGGCCTGACCGGCGGCGGGTTTTTCCAAGGACAACATCAATTGCCGCAAATGCCCGGGGCGATTGCGGGCTGGAAGATAATCCCGAATGCTCTCATCAAAACTCAGTAAGCCAACGGCGTCACCTTGTTGAAAGAGAAAGTAGGCGAGGGTGGCGGCCAGTGTGTGCGCATAATCGGCTTTGGTCCAATCGCCGGAGCCGAAGGTCATCGAGCGACTTTGGTCGATCAACAGGTGGCAGCGCAGATTGGTTTCGTCCTCAAACTTCTTGATGTAATAGCGGTCGCTGCGGGCGTACACGCGCCAGTCGACATAGCGGGGGTCATCTCCGGGCACGTATTGGCGGTACTCCGTGAACTCGACAGAGAAGCCGTGGTAGGGGCTGCGGTGGATACCGTTCCAGAAGCCCTGCACCACAATGCGCGCGCGCAGTTCCAAACTGCGGATCTGCATCAGGGTGCGCGTGTCGATAAACCCATCGCGCGCCGAGTTAGCGGCGACTTCAGGCATTCGGTTTCACTTGGTCGAGTAGTTGCTCGATAATCTTTTGCGTGGTCATGCCCTCGGCTTCCGCGCGGTAATTGACCAATACGCGATGGCGCAATACCGGGGCGGCTACGGCCTGAATGTCCTCAGCGGTTACGTGGCTGCGGCCCTGCAGGAGCGTGCGCGCTTTGGCACCGAGCACAAGGAACTGGGCGGCACGCAGGCCGGCACCCCAGCTGACCCATTCATTGACGAAATCCGGGGTGTTGTCCTGACTTGGTCGACTGGCGGCAGCCAATTGCACGGCGTACCGCATGAGATCCTCGGCCGCGGGAACCTTGCGCACGAGATCGTTGAAGCGCTGCACATCCTCGGCATTAAAAAGCGGCTCAATGGTTTCGCTGCCGCCCGCGGTGGTTTGCTGGACCACGGCTACTTCCTGATCCTCGGGTAGATAATCAATGACCACGTTGAACATGAAACGGTCCAGCTGCGCCTCGGGCAGCGGGTATGTGCCTTCCATCTCAATGGGGTTTTGCGTTGCGAGCACGAAGAAGGGTTGGGGTAACGGATGCCGTTGGCCAGCGGCAGTGACCTGATGCTCCTGCATGGCCTCCAGCAGGGCGGCCTGCGTCTTGGGTGGGGTCCGATTGATTTCGTCCGCGAGAATGATATTGGCAAACACTGGGCCGGGCACGAACCGCAACTGTCGGCCGGCATCGGTTTCGCTGAGCACCTCGGTGCCGGTGATGTCCGCTGGCATGAGGTCTGGCGTGAACTGGATGCGCGAAAATTGAAGGTCAAAAATCTCGGCAATCGATTTCACCAGCAGCGTCTTGGCCAGACCGGGCGCGCCAGTGATCAAGACATGGCCGCCGGCGAACAGGGAAATGAGGATCTCGTCGATCACGTCTTCCTGGCCGATGATGGTTTTGCCCAGCTCGGACTTGATGCGGCTGTAGCCAGTGAGGATCTGGTCCACGGTTTCAGCGTCGGTGGGGGGTTGGGTTTCGGTATCCATTAGTGGGTCATTGCGTAAAAGATGATGTTGATGCCCATGGGGTAGGCCTTGGGCTCGGAGAAATTCTTGAAGTAATACTGGTTCTCACCCTCGCGTTCCCAGCCGTCGCCGAGATCGGTGTTGTGGCAAATGATTACCATGAGCCGGTCCTTGTCGTCGAAGATGCCTTTGTAATGGACCTGGCTGCCGTTATCCGGCCCAGGCCGGTATTCGAAATTCATACCCTGCATGGCCTGGCCGATGGAAGGCAGCTGCGGTTTTTCCTTCAGATCGAACACGCAGTGGAAAATCGGGTGCTCCAGTGGTAGTTCCTTGGGCTCGCGGTCGGGGAATACGCGCCGCATTTCCGCCGCGAAATTATCGTATTCATCGCCGCCCCAGAAATCATCTACCATTAGAAATCCGCCATTAAGCAGATAGCCGCGCAGCGCCTTCACCTCCGGCTCGCTCAGCCACAGGTCGCCGGGCTCGGCCATGTAAACGAACGGATAATCGGTGAGCTTGGGATCGGTGATGTTCAGCACCATGCCGTCCGGATGCACCTTCATCGAGGTGAGTTCCTGCAGACGATAGGAGAAATTCAGATCGGCATCCGGGTAATCAGTGGCCCATTTTCGACCGCGGCCACTATAGCTGCTGTAGCGCAAACGGCAGAAGGTAAACACATCACGCGGCATCTCGTTGTCCACCTGCCAACTTGGTACGCCACGCCGGTCGATGGACGGCGGAAGCGGGCGGGGTTGTGCCATAATCCAAGCCGCGGCTGCTATTGCGACGCCACTCAAGGCGATAAACATTTTATTTTTCATCGGGGTTCCCTTCGGTTGTCTCCCAGTCCAACAGGAGCTTCAGTGCCTCACGAAAACGCGGGGCCTCTTCAAGGGCCATCAGGAGATGCCGCTTGGCCTTAGGGTTATCCGGTTCACGCAACAGCCGCGCCAGCCGGTAATTTGCCTCGGCCGGATCGAGCGGGTCCAGTCGTAGCAGGGTTTGCCAGGACTCGATGGCCTGCGGTGCATCGTTCAGCGCTTCGGTCGCCATTGCAAGGTGCCGATGGGTATCGGGCAGAAGGGGGTTCACCGCCAGTACCCGTTCGCAATTCAAACGCACTGCCTCCCAATCCTTTTGTTCGGCAGCTAGTTCCGTGAGGCGTTGGAATATTGGGTAGGCATCATCGGCCATGGCAGCAAGCGCCTCGAGTGTTTGGCGTTCAGCCTGATATTCCTCCAACTCGCGCTGTGCGCGGGCGAGCATCACGTAGGGATTGCCTTCGCCATTTGTTTGGCGCGGGAACAGCTTGATCAATTCCTTGCATGGCGCCTTGACGGCTTCCCAATCCTTGTCGTTCAACGCCCGTCGGGCCTGGCGCACAAGGAGATAAAAATTCTTCGGATGTTTCTTCGCGAACTTCTCCATGCCCGCCCGCAGGGTTTCCGAATCGGGCTTGGTCCAGTCCAGCTCCGGCGCTAGCGCCTTGGCTTTGGCCACGGCGTACGCGCGGAAGGCGGTCTCCAGTTTGTCCAATGGCTCGGTGTGCTTGGCAATGGCTGCATTGATCTCCACGCCTTCACCGAGATCCTTGAGAATATTACGGATTGCTTCGAGTCCAAAGCGTTCGGTGAGATGTTCCACCACCAGTGAAGATTGATAATAGGCAAATTGTAGATGGAGATTACTTTCCGGCGCCAAAAACGCGCCGCTCATTTTGCTTACAGGAGTTAGTTCACCGCCAAGAATCAATTCCCGGAAGCGCGGGTTCATTCGCTGTCCCCAGGTCGGCTGTGCTTGGCGCTCCTCGTACACACTGATGCCTTCACTGAGCCAGCGCGGCATTTTGTTTCGGGTGAGTGCTAGGGTAACCGTGTGGCAAAATTCGTGCCAGAGAACGCTCTCCCAATTCGCTGGCGCAGGCATTTGCGAGGCAGGGCTGTTGGCGGTAATCACGCAGCCAAAACACACGCCAAGAAAACCCGGATTGTCCGGCATGCCGAAGGTGCGCACGCCAAAATCCTTTTGTTCGGCGAAAATTTCCACCGTGGTGCGTTGCTCAAGCTTGAGGCCGTATTTCTTGCACAACGTGTCATGCGCGCGATCGAGCAGACGAAGGGCGCGCGGGCCGTAAATGGCCGCCTCATGCGGGTCCATGCGGACAATGAAATTGGCGTTTGTGAGTGTAGTGTATTTACCGAGCGTATCGCGTAAGGTCACGAGGTTGTAGGTCGTGACATCGTAGCCGTCAGATTCATGGGCGGCCTCGGTCATGGCCCAGCCTTCTTTTTCAAAGCCGAGCCGCAGCAAATCCTGTGCGAGCTGGATCTTTGCAGGTAGATACTTCTCATCAAATGCCAGCGCCTGTTTCTGGTGCGCGGATCCCTCGGCAAAGCGATATTTCTGGGAGAGTTTTTTGCCGATCAAATGATCCACGCGCGGATTGGTTTTCCAGTGGGCCAATGCCTGTTCGCGAGCTTTGCGTTCAGCGTTAGTGTCGGCGCGCAGATGGGCAATGGCTGCACGATAGGCCCAGGGCTCCGTATGATGAGGGTTCACGGCGAGTACCTTGGACAGTTGCGTCTCAGCCTCGTCGTAGGCTTCGCGATCAATTAGGCGATCGGCCATCAACAGGCGTGCGTCGGCATGATTTGGGTTAGCCGTCAGAGTCGCCTGCAAATGTTGCGTCATCGTCTTGCCGTCCGAGGGCGCAAACGCGCGGGCGGCGCCGAAATGGAGATCGGCATTTTTAGGATGCCGCTTGAGCGCTAGCTGAAAGGTGCGTCCGGCCAGTTCATAATCGCTCTTGGACAACGCCAGATCGCCAATGGCCTGAGCCGTGCCGGCAAAGTTGGGATCATGTTCGCGTGCGGGATGATATAGCTTATCGAGCACCAGCTTGGGGTCGGCATCCAGCTTCAGCGCGGTGCGGCCAAGTACGATCAGATCCGGAGCATTCCGGTACGCCCAGCTGCGGATACCGGCGAGGCGGTTGATTTCCGCCAGCGCATTGGTGGCACCCTTGGGGTCATTGTTGAAATGAAATACCTCATGTGCCGCCCAGCGCACGCGTACGCTGCTGGCTAGCTTGGCCATGGCGTTGGTGGTGACGGTGTGAGCTTTTGCGAATTGGCCCTGAGCCATCAGCGCGCGGATGTGCAGTACACGGGAATCCTCCTGCCACGGGTTTTTGGCAATAGAGTTGGTGGCGTGGCTGATGGTGTTGGTGAAGTCGCCGCGGGCGTAAGCGGCCCGGGCTTCGGCCAACGGATCCGCGGCACTCGCGGCGAAGGCGAGTGGGAGCAGTCCGATGGCAAATAGACGAATCATTCTTCTTTCAACTTACGCTGGGCGAGGTACACCTGCAGAAATCGGTCCGGCGGCGCTTCCTTCCACGCGGTGAACCAAAGGTTGCCGAGCATTTGCGATCCGGCAGCCAGTTGTTGATGTAAAAACTGTCTTCCGGCAGCGGGGGTTTCTTTGGAGAGTTTGCCTGTCTTATCCAGTTGATACAAGGGCTCAACTAATCGGTGTTGTCCGAGGATATAATCTATTACTGCTTGGAATTGTCCGCTGGCCAAATCGCGGGAAGCCGGTCGTATTAGTAGCGCTGCGGGGCTTAGTTGTTTGGTGATGGCTGCGCGGTCCGGGGCGGTGGTGGCTTTGAAGAAACCGCCGTCGACCCAAGAGTGGAATCGGCGGCTGGTGGTGTAGCCTTTGGGGTTTTCACCGGTCCAACCATTAAAATGCTCAGTGGTATGGAGCGGCTGCGCGGCGTCACCCACAAAATGGCTGAGGATACCCATACGATACACCACATTGGCTTGTGCGTTGGCAATCTCTTCCGTCGTGCCCATAGACTTAAAGACTTGCAGATAGGAAAAAGAGCTGACGAGCTTGAGATAATGCTCATTGATGCTCCAGGGCATAAACCCGGGATGGCCTTTGAGGTGGTCGGTGTTGCCTTCGGGTAACTCCAGTTTCAGTCTTGCCCGGGCTGTGGCCATTTGTTCTACAAAACGATATCGGAAATGACTCAGGGTTTCCGTCTTCAACTCGTATTGCGCAAGGTATTCGACATCGAAATAATGGTCGGGATTATTTAGGTGCCTCAACGCACGATCGCGGTTGTTACGCCAGCGATCGGGTTCACCGGCTAGGAATCTGATTCGTTCACGGTTTTCAGTAGTGAAAACAAAACGCGGAAACGCCTTGGGCAACGTGTCCAGCGCGAGGTCGTTAATCAGCCGATGCCGTTCGTAATCCCACGCCTGCGCGGGAGGGGCCAAAAGCCAAAGAAAAAGGGCGCAAAATAGGGTCGGAATACCGCGCCGGATCAACATTCAATGAGGCTGAAGAACGCCCAAAAGTCAGGCAACCGAAAGCTGTTCACCGGTTTTGCCCAGTTACGCTACGAATGAATATCGGCGGTCTTCAGGGGAGGGTCACAACTTCCAAATTTAGAGCCTTATCCGGTCACTTAGGAGGATGGCCTGTTGTTTGCCGTAGCCATCAACCTGGGCTGCGCCTTGCAGCGCCTCAACCACAACTCATACCCTTATGATTTTAGTTAACGACTAGTTTAAAATGATGCCGGTTGTTATCATGATTGTCCAAGAATTTTGGCTAATTCACTATCTGATAATTCAACTGGGTTGGCCTTCATACTGCTCGCTTTATTGGCCTTAAAGATTATTTCTGGAAAGTCTTCTTCCGTGATTCCATAAGTGGAAATGCTGGGAATGTTCAGATTGCGTCTCAAATTGCCGAGCCAAATGGCCCCCGACTCACCGGTCGGGCCAGCGCCGAGCATTTTGGACACTTCCGCAAAACGGTCGGGTTTGTGTTTTGCATTGGCGGCAAAGACTTGCGGCAGTAGGGCAGCGCAGACGGCACCATGAGGGGCGAGAAACATGCCTCCGATGGGCGCGGCAAATCCGTGCACGGCACCCAGGCCGGCATTAGCCAGAGCCAGACCGCCGCACAGGCTGGCATAGGCCATGTCCGTACGGGCTGCCGGATCGCCGGCAAACGTCCGCGGCAAGGCGCGCGCGGCACGCGGAATGGCTTCGCGACACAGGGCATCGGTGAGTGGGTTGGCCCGGCGGCAAGTGAAAGGTTCGATCAATTGCGTCAACGCGTCCATGCCAGTGGCGGCGGTGATGGCCGGTGGTAGGTCATGGGTCAGCGCGGGATCGACAATCGCCACAGCAGGCAACATGCGCGGATGACGTAAGCTCACTTTCACGCGTTGATCGCGGCAGGTGATTACAGCGTTGCGCGTGACCTCGGCGCCCGTGCCGGCCGTGGTGGGGATGGCGATAAACGGCAGAGGCGTCTCGGTGAGCGGTTGGCCGCGGCCGATGACTTCCAAGTAATCCAGCGGTTCCCCGGGGTTGGTGGTTAAGGCGGCGATAGCTTTGCCGGCATCAATAGCGCTGCCGCCTCCGATGGCGACCACCACCTCACTCCCGGCGGCGGCCCGTACGCCTTCGGTAACGTCGGAGAGAGTCGGCTCGCCGGGGATGCAGTGCACTGCACAGTCGGACGCCTTCAGTAAATCAAGTAAAGGCGCGGCACGCTTGGGGTGGTGGCCAGTGACGACGAGTACCTTTTGGCCGAATCCCTTAATGGTTTCCGGCGCTTCAGCGAGTTTGCCTTCGCCGAAAATAATGCGGGTGGCCGTGGCGAATTCGAAAACGGCGTTGGTCGAGCTACCACTCACGGTCGGCAGGGAAATGGTTGGTGAGCTTCACGGCGTGGCGGGGCTCTGCCATCATGTCGGCCACAGTATCGCGCCAAGCTGCGTAATGAGCGGTCTCTTTGTGCGCTGCGGGCGCGGCGTTGTTCCGGTACACTTCATTCAGGATAAACCGGGTAGAATCCTCATTATCCTGCAGCACATCAAAGCGCGCAATACCCGCTTCCTGGATACTGTTTCTGGCATTTTCCAGTGACGCCTCGCGAAAGGCCTCAACACAATCGGGTTTCACATGAACATGAACGAGCACAATCAACATAACCGGACGATACGCGCGCGAGCCGTGACGGCCAATAAAATGTGTGGGCCCATTGCGCGGCAGGGAATGTGTGCTAGTTTGGGGGAGTGAAAAACTGATGAAGTCTCATCTTCCCTTTCTTCTCATTCCGATCCTCTTGATGACGTTGTTTTGGTCCACAGATAAGGATCCAACGGAAATATTAGTGGTGTTGAAGAAGCCGATGCAACCACTAGACGATCCAGAGGATCCGGTGGTGGTGGCGCGAGCGCCAGCGCAATTGCCGCCTAGGGTCGTGAAGCAAATGGCCCAAGCCAAGCCAGGTCAGCGTTTTGTAGTTTCCTTAGGCAATGGAGAATCGGCTATGGTGAGTTTTACGTCATCTCAAAGAACGGTGACTGGCGGCAAAGTCCTCCGTGGGAGTTTTCCCGGGCAAGCCGGCGGTAGCACTCTATGGGTGCAGGAAGGCGGGCGCTGGGCGGGGACAATGAATTTTCCGGATGGCCGACGTTTCACGTTAATGCCTCGATCTCAGGGTGGGTACGAATTAGAGCGCGTGGATTTATCACGATCGCCGACCTGTGCTTTAGGGCAGCTGGTGTATCCCTCGGAAGAGGAATTGGCGACGCGGGTGCGTCCCTTGCCCGAAGGGCTGGGGCAATGGAGTCCGCGGGAGCCCTTGCGCCGGTTAAACCCAGAGCATCGACCTCGTGATGAAAATTATCAGCGCATCAATCTTCGGACATTTCCGCGTGGCTACACGAATAGTGGCCGGCAGTCACAGGTGAGTTTGGTTCCTTTTTCCAGCCGGAAGAATAAGAACAAGAGGCCAGTTGGCGAGGGGGGAAGTGTAACCATGACTTCCACGCAAAATTCAGGAGGTGGCGATGAGAATACGATGGCTTCCGGTAAACCGAGTGTGCAGGCGCGTAAGCCGTTGAAGATAAATATGCGCGGCGGCACGCAGGTGGATTTATTGGTGCTCTACTGTCGATCGGTAGCCTCGGTGTATGGTGGGGATAATGGGTTGAAGGCGGCTGCGCAATTGGCGGTGCAGAATGCCAATGAAGCATTTTCCGAAAGTGGAGCCAACGTATCCCTGCGAATGGTACATTTGGCACCGGTGAATTACACCAACGCCGGTTCGATTAGTCAGGATTTACGCAACCTTACTTTCAAAGACAAGGTGTTGGCGGATGAAATGAACCGTTTGCGAGATGAACATCGGGCGGACTTGGTGACGCTGATCTCTGATCGGCCGGCTGGCGGGGTGGGGTGGTTGATGATTCGCGCTAAGGGTATGGCGAAGATGGGCGTGAATGTGCTGGGACGCAGCTCGTTACGGGGCTATGTGCTGGCGCATGAGGTGGGGCATAATATGGGCTGCCAGCATGCTGAAGGCGATTCCGGCACATCCGCGGACGGCCTCTACGCATGGGGGTATGGGCATCGCTTTCAAGTGGTGGAAGATAACGGCGGGTCACGCCAATGCCGGACGGTGATGGCGTATACGCCGGGCCGACGTATTGGGCGATTTTCCAATCCCAACAAACTTTATCGTGGTGTCGCCACGGGATCGAAGTCTGCTAATAATGTGAAAGTGTTGAATGCTGGGGTGGAAGTCGTGTCTGGCTATCGCTAGTTTTCTTTGCTGGTTTTCGGGGTGGATCATGGTAGTTTGAGGGACACGTTTTGAAAAACTCGCGTATACCATTCTTGGTTTTGTTGGGGCTGTTATTGGCCGCCGGGTGGGCGTGGTGGTTGCCAAAATCAGTGCCGCCTTTGGTGGTGGAGGCGTTGCCGGTGCGAGCCAAGGAGCAACTGCCTGAGGCTTCCATGGCCAAACGCTACCGGCATGTGCGGTTAAACCCGGACACGGTGACGGCTGTTCAGACGGGGGATCGATTGATCACGCTGGAGTTGTTCCCGGGCGAATCAATCAAGGTACGTTTGGAGAAAGCGACGTCAACTGACCCGATGAGCACGGAGGTGCATGGGGAGGTGGTGGGGATGCCTGGGGCCGCCGTAAGTCTGATTACTTACGAAGGGGTCTTAGCCGGCAGTATTGAGTATCCCGACGGGCGGCATTTCCTCATCAACTACGCAGATGAAGAGGCGCACTCGATTGTGGAGATTAATCCAGTTGCTGTGCACGCGCCGCAGCGCGGGATGCCGCTGGGGGCCCATCCGGAAACCTTGAGCCTGTTTCAGCCGCGCGAAGGGGGAGTGGTTTCCATGCCGCAGTTTCGGTATCGGCCCGGCGTGGTGTATCGGGTGCCGGGGTTCCCACAGTTTACCCACGTGCTGACGCTGACCAACACGCTCTCCACCAATTTATGGCCTGTGCCGCTGGCGCCGGTGATGGGCCCGCCGATAGTCGGGGTGTTGGCGTGTTACACGGGGTTGGCTGAGAAACAATGCGGGGGCAAGCGCGGGGTGGAAACCCGTGTGCGCATTTCCGTGGCGCAAGTGAACAACGCCTTTCGTCGGAGCGCGGTGACGGCGCGACTGGTGTTGCTTGGAACAGAGAAGGTCAGTCATGTGACATCTGGGAACAGTACTACGGACCTGGTGAACATGACGTTTGCAGCGACGCCGGGATTGATGAAAATTCACGAACAGCGGCAGCGCCATCGTGCTGATTTGGTGACACTTTTCACTGGCGCAAGTCCTCAAAATATTATGCATGGCAGTAGTTGGATGCTCAACAGCACGAACGGCGCGCCGGCTTATGGGTTTAATGTGGTGGAGGCGATCTACGCGCCGACGTCGGTGTTCGTGCATGAGATTGGCCATAATCTAGGGTGTTCACATGCGACCAACGATGTGGGCGGGTTTATGCACGGCGCGTTTACCAATTCACATGGATGGAAATTCGGCATCACTACAAACGGAAACACTTATCCGATGCGCACGTTGATGTCTTATGGAATGGGGCGACGGCTCGGCTATTTTTCCAATCCAAATGTCAGTATCTGGGGTGTGCCCACCGGGGATACAAATTTCGCGAATAACGCTTTCACCATCCAGCAAATGGCGCCGGTGGTGGGTTCATACTTCACTGAAATCATTCACCACACGCAGTTGGTTCCGAATGCCCAGCCGATTTCAATTCTACCTGGCACGACCAATCGCCCCGGCGTTCGGCAGCCGCGAAGGATTTTTTGGGGCACCGGGGAGTAGCTACCGGCGCTTGCCGATGCACCACAAATGCTGGTGGGTGCGCAGAAACAGCTGGCCGTCGGAGGCGGCGAGGGAGCTGTTGGTGAGGATGCCGTCTAAGGCGTTGATGCCGAGCAGTTCAAACTTCGGGTTGGCGCGCAGGACAATGGTTTCGCCGGATTGGTTCGGGATGTAAATTCGGTCTCCGGCGAGAATCATCGAGCTCCAGGATTCCTGTTTGGGGCCGCGGCCACGCACGCGTTCGGAAAACTGCACTTCACCGGTTTTCAGGTTCAGACATTCCATGATACCATTGGTGTTCAGTACGTAAATGTGGCCCTGATAAATCACGCCGCTGCCCAGGCGGTTAGGCGTGCGCTCGGTGCGCCATAAGGTTTGTGGGGTCACATCGCCCCGGCCTCCGGCGGTCACGGCGACGGAGGTGCCGAAGTAACCGCCCATACCGACGACTACGTTTTCCCCCGCGATGGGGGAGGAATAGATAAGCGGGTTGAGGCCGCGGCATTGCCACAGGCGTTTGCCGGTGAGAGGATCAATGCCGGCGAGGCTGCCGGGGTAATTCATCACCAGTTCCGGCCCGTTTTTGGTGGGTACCAGAATGGGCGTGCTGAAGCTACAGATCCATTTGGAATCTTTGTTGCCGCGGAAACCATCGGTGCGTCCTTCAATGCTGACAGCGGGGTCGTTGAGCTGCCACACGGTTTTGCCGGTGCGCTTGTCGAGGGCGATAAGGTGGGCCTTGGGATCGGGGCCACGGTAAATGTAAACCAGATTGCCATGAATAACCGGCGAGGCGGCGGAACCCCACGTGAACTGAATCTTGCCCAGATCCCGTTGCCATAGAAGTTTTCCGGAAAGATCATAACACACGGCCCCGGCGGAACCGTACACGGCCACCACGCGTTCGCCATCGGTGGCGGGGGATTCGCTGCAGTATGGGTTGGTGCGATGGGAGTTTTCGGGGTCCGCATATTTCACGGTGCGTCGCCAAAGCTCTTTGCCGTCGAGGCGATCGAGGCAGATGAGGGCGCGCTCCTGTTCCTCTTCCAGCGGTTGTGTGAGGAAAATCTTTTCACCCCACACGATCGGCGTGCTGTTGCCGCGGTAGGGGAGTTCGATCTTCCATGTGATGTTCTCCGTGGCACTCCACTTGAGTGGTAGGTGTTTCTCAGTTGTGATGCCCACGCCCGTTGTCCCGCGCCACATGGGCCAGTTGTCGGCGTAAAGGTTAAGGGTCAGAAGAGTGAGTGCGCAGAGCTTGAGGGGGACTTTCATGGCTATTGGGTGGACGAGTTGTTCTTGACGGAAATTCAAGGGTTCTATCAAGTTTAAAACGTGAGTCAGGACACGGATACAACTCGGATTGTGGATGCGGTGGAGGATGCCGAATCTAAAACCAGTGCAGAATTTGTGGTGGCGATCGAGCCGAGCTCGGGATCCTATCGGGATGTTGATTTGCTTTTTGCCATTGGCCTAAGTTTTGTCGCCTTACTGTTTGCCTTTTTTGGTCCCGTGCTAGTGGCACCGGATTGGTTGCCGCTCAACCTCAGCATTCTGTTTGCGGTGAGTTGGGTATTCAGCGCCCACACACCGTATTTGCGGCGGATTTGTTGTCCCTCGATCCGGATGGGGCAGCAGGTTAGGGAAAAGGGGCAGCAACATTTTTTGAATCAAGGCGTGGGACAGACGCGCGGGCGGACGGGTATTCTCGTTCTGATCTCTCAATTGGAACGCCGGGTGGAAGTGGTGGCAGACAGCGGGGTGATACGCACCGTGGATGCTGATCGCTGGCAGGCGTTGCTTGAAAATATTCAAGCGGGGTATGAGGGGCAGGATCTGGTTGGCACCGGGGTGCAGGCGGTCAACCAGTTGGGGGATTTTCTGGCTGAACCCCTGCCGGTATCGGGAGACGATATCGATGAACTTTCTAACATGCCCACGCTTCATTAATCGTGGTTATCCCTAGCAAGCTGAGTCGCTGGTTGGTCCGGTTGATCCCGATACTAGTGTTGATTGGCACTGCCAGCGAGCTGTCGGCGCGTTTGGGCGGCGGTGGTGGGTATTCCGGCGGCGGTGGAGGGGGATATTCTGGCGGTGGTGGTGGTGGGTATTCTGGCGGCGGTGGGAGCTATTCTGGAGGCGGCGGCGGCGGAAGTTACCCTCCAATTACCGCGAAGGAATTTCTAACGGGAATGCTCTGTATGAGTCCGCTTGGGGTTTTCATGTTATACAGTTGTCGCAATACGACACAGGCTCCGACGGTTATTGGGCGCGCTTCCCGTGAAGCGGTGGACTGGGATGTGATTGCTGAAGCAGATCCGGACTTTTCCCCAGTTCTGTTCCGTGATTTTGTTTATACGTTATTTTCCAAAATTCATGAAGCGCGAGGAGACAAGGGCTTGGCGCGATTTGGACAGTTCATAGTTGAGGATGCCCTGAAGGATTTACGGGAACTGAATCCGCATGCGACGGATGTGCAAGGGGTCATAGTAGGAGCGCTTCAAATTCATCGTGTGGATGTCGTTGGAGACAACACGCGTGTCACGTTGGCATTTAAGGCAAACTACACGGAATCTTGGGGGGGCGCGCCGCCGGCGGCCGTGTACTCCCATCAGATCTGGGTGCTACAACGGGCAGGCACGGCCAAAAGTCGGCCTCCGGAGGCAATCACTGTCTTTGATTGTTTAGCGTGTGGGAGCTCGTTTGAACCGGCCCCCACAGGGGTTTGTTCGCATTGCGGCGAGTTGGTGAAGCCGGGCATGCGTCACTGGTCATTGACCGCGGTCACCGAACGGGAACGGCGTTCGGTGGGCCCTGCACTGACCCACTCAGTACCGGATGTGGGGCTGAATCTTCCCACTCGATATGCCCCGGACTATCAAGAGGATCTGGCGTGGTTTGAACGCGAACATCCCGAGTTCAAATTCGAGGCCATGACGAATCGTTTCAAACACATCTTCTATGAGCTACAGGAAGCGTGGTCCGAGCAGGATCTGGAACGCTTGCGGCCTTTTGAGACCGATAGCCTGTTTCAAAACCATAGCTATTGGGTGCGAGAATATCAAAAGCAAGGACTACGTAACGAGCTGGGCCAAGTGCGCATCCGAAAACTGGAAGTGGTGAAAATTCGGTCGGATCGGTTTTACGATGCCATGACCTGCCGAATTTTTGCCTCGATGACCGACTGTACGCGCTGGGCGAATGGGTCAATCGCTTGCGGGAATCCTTCTGTGCCCAAACAGTTTAGTGAGTATTGGACCTTTATCCGGGGTCGAGGGGTTAGTGAAAATAACTATGCAAATTCTGGCTGTCCAAGCTGTGGAGCGGAACTGAAAATCACGATGGCCGGCATATGCGGTTACTGCGACAGTAAACTCACGAGCGGCCAGTTTGACTGGGTCTTGAGCGAGATTCAACAGGATGAGGAGTACCACGGATAATATGGGAGACGTGAAACCATCAACCCAAATGGCGAGGCGGCTTCATCGGTTGCGTCCTTTGTTGTTGTTGGGAGGCCTCCTCGTTCTCTTTTGGCTGACTCCGGAATTGTGGGCCCGGCTGGGCGGCGGTGGTGGTTATAGTGGCGGTGGTGGCGGAGGAGGAAGCAGTAGTAGCGGTGGTGGTGGCGGCGGAGGAGGAGGGGATGCTGAAGCGATTATCTGGCTGATCGAAATGTGGGCTCGTTTTTGTATCCGCTATCCATATATCGGATTGCCGCTCACTGGTTTTGGCATCTACGGGTGGTGGAGGATTAAAGACAATGAAGTGGAGTCGGTGGTGGTGGCCCCTGCGCGGGTTCAGTGGAATGAGCTTCGGAAACATGATGAGAATTTTTCAGAAGTGTTGTTCCGGGATTTCGGGTATTCTTTGTTTGCTAAAATCCATGAAGCACGTGGTTCAGGGAAACTGAGTCGATATCGGAATTACCTGCAGGATCGTGCTCTAACGCGCATGGAAAATTTGAGCCAAGGGATTCAGGATGTGCAGGGGGTTGTTGTTGGGGGGATGCAGGTGGATCGCTTGAAGGTTCCTGCAGGCCCCAATGAATACGCAACCGTCAGGCTCCGGTATGATGCAAACTATACGGAGATTACTCAGCGAGGGGCGCGCTCAGTTTATATTCGGCAGGCATGGTATTTGAGTCGTCGGGCCGGGGCACTGAGTCCGTCTCCGGAAATTGTTAGTGCCTTGGGGTGTGTGGGGTGTGGCAGTGCGGTGGAGCCGGCTCCGGATGGGACGTGCCCGCACTGTGGGAACCAATATGAACGGGGAGAGCATCATTGGGTTGTTACTGGGATTCACGATATTTACTCCCGGGAAGTGGGGCCGCCCCTCACGTCCAAGGCCGATGATGTGGGCTATGATTTAGCGACGGTGATGGACCCGGATTTGGATGCCTCTTTGGCGGTCTTTATGCAGGCGCATCCTAATGTGGATCTTACCAAAATCAATGATCGTCTAAGTCACATTTACTTCACCTTGCAAAAGGCATGGAGTAGTCAGGATTTGGATGCCTTGCGGCCCTTTGAGACCGACTGCTTATTTCAGAATCATAAGTACTGGATCGAGGAATACCGGCGACAAGGTTTGCAGAACATTTTGGAAGAGGTGAAGTTGAATGAGGTGGAGTTGGTCAAGCTGAGGTCCGATAAATTTTATGATGCGATTACCTATCGCCTGAGGGCTTCCATGGTTGATTACACGGTGAATGCCGGTGGGGACGTGATGTGTGGGAGTAAGCGGAAGAGTACCACCTTTAGCGAATACTGGACTCTGGTGCGAGGTCGGGAATGCGGTGATCACGATAAGGGCGATGGCGCCTGCCCGAATTGTGGTGCCGAATTGAAGATCAGTATGGCGGGTGAGTGTGAATACTGTGGAAGCAAGCTGACCAGCGGGCAATTCGACTGGGTGTTGAGTGAAATTCAGCAAGATGAAGAATACAACGGATAATGATGACAGATCTCGATCAAGCGGCTCAATCACTCGGCCTTTCAAAATATCAACGACACATCTTCCTGTGTGCGGACCAGACTGAGGCGAAGTGCTGTGACACAGCAGCGGGGTTGGCGGCGTGGGATTATTTAAAGAACCGTTTGAAGGAGTTGCATCTGGTGGGCTCGGAACCGCAGGTGTTTCGCACCAAGGCGAACTGTCTGCGCGTGTGTCTGCGAGGGCCGGTGGCGGTGGTGTACCCGGAAGGCACCTGGTATCACTCATGCACGCCGGAGGTGCTGGAACGGATCATTCAGGAACACCTGATCAGTGGCCGCGTGGTGGAGGAGTACGCGTTTGCGAGTGCAGAAGGAATCGTCGCACGCGGGGACGCGGAGGCGCAGGGAGAATAAGGTTTCTTAGCGGCTCTGTATGCGAATTAATTTAGCCTTTGATACAGCTTTCCACGTAGTCGACGATGAGTTGGTCTTCGTCGCCGGCGGTGAGGGTGACGCGCAGGAGCTCAGCTGGGTCGATGTTCTTCTCACGGAAGAACTGGCGGTCGCCGCCTCAGCCGTACATCAGGTCGGCAGGCAGGGCGCCCTCGAGCTTGGCTCGGGCCTTGACGATCAGGCGAGGGAGCCAGACGATGCCGGCGATCTCGTCGGTCTTGGCAGGGAACTCACCCATCTCCATCCGACGCGCAGCTGGTTGGCTGTTTAGGTCGTTGGTAAAATAATCGAGCCGCACGGCTTGTACTTTCTCAACGTGTTCGTAAACGACATCGCCCCAGCGGATGTAGTCATCACAGAAATCAAACATCTCCTGTGTGCTGCAGCCAATAGATTCGAGGAAGGCCGGTTCATCGCCCTCGAACATAGTCTCGGGGCTTTGGCGGCCTTCCTGATGACGTTCGACGCCTCGGTAGAAGAGGGCGTGAAATTGGCGTTTCCAATCGTCGCTCATTAGCCGCGCAGACCGACTTCGGCCATGAGTTTATCGGTGGAGGTGTAGGCTTCGGTGACCCATTCCACAATCTTGCTGGGATCTGGCGCGTACTCTAACTCGAGGCTGATGGCACCGTCAAAGTCGAGATCCTTGATCGCCTGCAGATAGGGTTGGAAGGGCACCACGCCGTGGCCCGGCGGCAGGTCGCCGTGTACTTTGCCGTCGCAATCAGAAATATGCACGTGCCCGGCGCGACCCTTGAGGGCGGCGAGGCTTTCGGGCGGGCTGTTGCTCAGGAGCATATGGCTGATGTCTATATTGGCCTTCACGGCAGGACGATCGACATCGGTCAGGTAACGGTCCATTTCGGCGATGGTGTTGACCAGAGACATGTGAAAGGGCTCGAGCTCGATGACAATTTCTAGATCGCGTTCCGCGGCGTAATCACCCAGCACCTGCACATTTTCCACGGCGAAGCGCCATTGTTCCTCGGGCGGGATGACTTCCTTCTGCCAAATGTATTCGCCGATCACGAGAAGGTAATTCTTTGCCTCGAGCGTGGCGGCCATATCGAGATAACGCTTGCAGCGTTCAACGTGAAATTGCTGCACAGATGGATTGAAGTCCACTAGCCCTACGCTTACGCCCACCACGCTAATGATCGGCAACTGCAGCTCATCGCAGGTCTGCTTGACGGTGGCGATGCGGTCATCCGCATTGTCATCAAGTGGATCCTGAAAAATATCCACGCAATCAAAGCCGAGTTCCTTGGTCTTATGCAGCCCGTCCACCAGCCCGATTCCGTGCTGTTCCCAGGCGGAGTTAATCATGCCTAATTTCATTTTATGCTCCTGTGATTTCCTTCAGTTCAACGGCCCGATGTTGTTCGGCGCTTTGATACGCTGCTTCCACTAGGGCCATGGTGTTTAAATTGTCCCGGCCGTCGATGGCCGGTTTGTCACCGGTTTCCAAGGCCACCAATAGCTGGGCCATGGTGCCGATAAAGGCGTCAGGAAACCAGCTTTCTTCCCACGTGGGCGCAGTGAAATTCGCGTCACCTTTCGTGGCGTAGCGGATGGTTGAGGGCGTCGTGTAGGGATCCTGGCACCAGCCGATATCGCCGATGGCGAGACCGTCCATGCCCTCAATGCGCCATTTGATGCCGATGTCCGCCGGGGCGCCTTCGCGGGCGGGGCCGGTCCAAGTGTCGTCAATGGCGATTGCTCGCAGGCCGTTTTCATATTCGAGTATGTAGCTGGCGATGCCGTCGGTGTGCGCAAAGTTGGTGCGCGGATCGGGGCGGGTGGAGCAATATATGCGCTCGGGATCGCCGAACCAATAGCGGAACGTGTCCATGTGATGAATAGACATGATTCGTAGGGTCACCCAGCCCTGACGTTCCTGCCAGGGCATCCAGTGTGGAATGCCGCGCATGTCGAGGGTGGCGAGCACGGGGTCGCCAAGAGTGCCGTTTTCGAGCAGCGTCTTGGCGGCGCGCACGGATTGGTCGTAGCGCATGTTCTGGTTCACGGCCAGGACGATACTGGCGGCTTCGCAGGCTTCCACGGCCTCGACGGCCTCGGCGTAATTCGATCCCAGCGGTTTCTGCGCGAGAATGCCTTTGGCGGTACCGCGCGCGCAAGCGGCCTTGATAACCTCCAGTTGATTGTCCGGCGGTACGGCGAGGTCGAGTACCTCAATGGATTCGTCATCCAGCAATTGATCGATGGAATCGTACACCGTGCCGATGCTGTGGCGCTCGGCGCAGGCGGCGGCATTGGCGGCCGTGCGGCTGGCGATGGCAGTGGGATTGAAGCCTGCCTTGCCATAGGCGACGAGGTGGCAGTCGCTCATGATAAACCCGCTGCCGACGCAGCCGATGCGCCAATCTTTGCGTTCGGGGAGGGGAGAGTGGATGTTTAGATTCATGAGCGGGATTTTTCGCCAGCGCCGGTGGTGGCGTCGGCGGCGGGGTCCCAGAAATCGGTTTTGCTTTCGAACAGTTTGGCGCCCAAATCCTTGATGGCGGAGTCGGGCAATTTCTTGAGCGGCGCGTAGCGCGGATGGTGGGATTCCTTGTAGGGATCGTTGTGTTTGGTGTTGTAGCAACAGATCAGAGACCAGCGCGGATCGGGCGAGGTGTTTTGGTCGGAGCGATGGAGGAGATTGCTGTGGAAGAAAAGTGTGTCACCCGGATCGAGTTCCACGTAGACAAGCTCCATGATTTTGGTGGCTTCGTCGGTGCGCTCGGGATCGGCGCCGGTTTGGTCGCCGTACCGACCGTGTTCGATGCGGCCCATTTTGTGGGAGCCCTTCAGCACTTGCAGGCAGCCGTTGGCGCGGGTGTTGGGATCGACGGCGATGAAGGCCGAGCCCATGTCGGGAAAGAGACAGCCGTTTTGGTACCAGTAACCGTAGTCCTGATGCCAACTCCAGGCGCCGCCGGTGCGCGGCTGCTTGATGCTCATCTTGCTGTGGTAATGATAGACCTCATCGCCGAGGAGCCCTTCCATGGCGTTAACGACGCGTTCGCTGCGGGCGATGGCTCCCCAGAGATCTTCGCCGGCGGAATTCCACAGAACAAGCTGGGCTTTGCCGCCTTCGCCGTCCTCTAGATCGTAGGCGTGGTCCTGAAAGGATTGATCGGCCTGCGCGGCGGCGCGAAGGATGCCCGCTTCCTCGGCATCAAAGAGGCCGCGTAGAATGAGGTAACCGTCCTCCTGAAAGGACGCGATTTGATCGGCGGAAACCGAAGGCATGAGCCCACGATGCCGAGCGGGCCGTCGACTGTCAATCGTCCGTGCCGCCGGCCCAGTCGGGGCGTTGGCGCAGGTGATATAAACGCTCGCCGGCTTTGCGTTCCAAGTAGACTCCTTCGTCCTCGCGATCGGCGTAATCCTCGATATTGATCGTACGATGATCGACATAGCCGAGGTTGATCTGCTGGCACACTTCCTTGGGAATCCCGGTGGCCAGCGTGACGGTGGCGCGCGGATGCTCGTTGCCGTCGGCGTCCACAGTGCCGATGCCCTTTACATGTCCGCTATGCGCGAGCAGGCCCCATGGAAAATCCTTAAAGCGATCCCAGTGATGCAGGAGATAGGCGGAGCAGTGGTAGCCGATTTGTTTGATGATATCGCCGTGCGAAAAGCTCACCTCGGTAATATGCGGCGCGTAGATGATCAGCTCGCCGCCATCGGCCAGCACCGGCTCGAGTTTGTACATGCATTTGCCACCGACCCAGAGATCGTCATACATCTTTGGCGCACAGGAAACGATGGTGTGAAATGGGCGCGACTTGTAGGTGATGTGCTCCTTGGCGGAGAGATCGCCGGCGGCATCCCAGGCGCCTTCAGGGGTGCCGAAGAACAGGCCTGCGAGCGATTTGTCCGGACGTACCACCATACAGAAGCAGGTCTTCTCGATATCCACCATCGCGGCCGCGTGATCCACCACTTTACGCACGGGCGTCCATTTGCTGCCGATGATCATCGGATTGGTCACCACCGCGCCGAGCCAGTGGAAAAAATTTAGCACGTCGGGGCCACTGATGCCGGGGAAGAGATATTTGTTGCCGCCGGAGAAGCCCACGACCTCATGAGGAAACACCGGCCCGAGGATCATCGCCTGATCGTAGTCGTAAATCGTCTTGTTGATTTCCACCGGGACCTCCATCTCAAACCGGCCACCGGACAGTTCGCCGATGGTGGCGGCGGGGATGGTGCCGATGTTGCGGAGCATCTCGGGGTTGTCCCACTCGTGATTGTGAAACACCACGTTCGCGTACTGGCCGCGGCGTTCATCGAGCGTGATCTCCAGCCGTTCACAAATCGCCTCCTCGCTCATGGCGTGATGCGTGCCGAGCGCAATCATCACATCCAGCTTGGCCGCACTCGCGCCAATCTGAGCATGAATGGCCTTGAAGAGCTGGCCCACTGGGGCGGTGCGCGTGTGGTCCGGTACAATCAGCAACACCTTCTTGCCGGTGTATTCGGCTGCTGGCAATGCCTCGCCCACAAGCGAATTGACCTGTTCACCGGTCAGGGGTGCGTCGGCGGTTGAGGTTTGGGACAGAGTGTTCATGTTAATCTCACACAGAGCCGCAGTGGCACGTTGGTTAAATGGTTTGCGACAGAAATCCTCCATCCACGACAATGTCCGATCCAGTTACAAAGCTGGCGGCCTTTTCACTGGCGAGATACACCGCGGCTCCGGCGAGTTCGCTGGGATCGCCGAAACGGTTCATTGGAGTGTGGCCGAAGATCGCCTTGGCGCGGTCGCTCGGCGTGCCGTCTTCGTTGTAGAGAAGCTTCTTGTTTTGTTCGGCGGGGAAAAAGCCGGGCGTGATGCTGTTCACACGCACGCCGGTGGTCGCCCATTCGCGGGCAAGGAATTGGGTGGCGCTCAACACGGCCGCCTTGGAGGCGGAATAGGCGATCACCTTTGAGAGCGGTAGATGCGAGGTGACGCTGGCAATGTTGATAATGCTGCCCTTGCCGCGCTTGCACATGGCCGGGCCAAATTCCTGGCAGGGTAACAGCAGCCCGCCGACGAGGTTCAGATCAAACACCTTCGCCCAAGCGGGCAGGGGGATGTTTTCAAACGGCATCTCCGGCGTGACGGTGGCATCGGGATCATTGCCGCCGGCAGCATTGAGCAATACCGACGGTGCGCCGAGCGTCTCGGTCACTGCCTCGTGGCAGGTCTTGAGACTGTCCGGACTCATGGCGTCGCAGGTGAAAAATTGCGCGGTTCCGCCGGCTTCGGTGATTTCCTGAACGCGTGCCTCACCGCGTTCGGCGCTCCGGCCCACCACGGCAATTTTCGCCCCAGCCTCAGCCATTGCCACGGCACAAGCCCCGCCGAGGGCGCCGGTGGCGCCGATCACCACAGCTACTTCATCGGTTAGATCAAATAAACTCATGAGCGGGCGACCTTGCCCGATGGGTTTGAGGGCGAAAAGAAAATAACGGTTGGCGACAGGGCGCGCGACCGTTAGCTTGCCGCCGATGAGCGATTTGCCCCAACCGGAGGTGGTGATTACCCACGAGAGCGATCTGGACGGCTTTGTGTCCGGTCACCTGCTGCAGCGGCTGGCGAACCACCTGTTCGGAGGCCCCACAAAATTGCAGGCGTGGAACTACACTAACTTTGAGAAACGCCCACTGCGCGAGGATTGTGCGTGGGTGTGTGATCTGAATTTTTGCAAACGTATGGATCGCGACAACTGGCTGATCGTCGATCATCACCGCACCGATCATCAGCCGCAAAATGCGCGGTTGATTTTGAATCACGACAAGTCTGCGAGTCTGCTTTGCTATGAGCTGTGCAAGGAGCACGGTCTTGGCAATGAGACGCTTGACCGGCTCGTGCACTACACCAATGTGGGCGACCTGTATCTCACCGACGATCCGGAGTTCACCGAGGCCATCGATTACGGCAG
>MPLT02057209.1_pt1 | contig 29686 bp, 39 predicted proteins | sample 1617391 | NCBI WGS metagenome assembly MPLT02 (sample SAMN05944800, study PRJNA350692) | marine metagenome | biome: marine; feature: ODZ; material: water; isolation source: 70 m water sample filtered on 0.2 um supor filter | place: Pacific Ocean | collected 2012-04-08 | depth 70m m
AGCTTCTTCAATCCCATTATAAACAACTGGACCTGAAAATCCTTTTTCACCAACTAAATTAACCATAATTGCGTATATATTTGACTTTGAACATCCCAATGGTAAATCTAAAATAGATTTTATGTGCTGCTCAAATTGAGAATTAGTACATGCTTCAATAGAATAATGCGCACTATTGTGTGGTCTAGGAGCTACTTCATTTACTAATATTTTATTATCATTTGTAAGAAACATTTCAACAGCTAATAATCCTATTTGCTTAAATGATTTTGAAACATTTAAAGCAATCTCTTTTGCTTTGGCTTTAATATCATCATTAATTTGAGCAGGACAAACAACATATTCTACTTGATTAGAATTTTTATTAAACATCATTTCAACTATTGGAAAAATTTCAATTTGACCAGATTTATTTCTAGCAATTGTTGTTGCAAGTTCCTTTTTGAAAGGAATTAACTCTTCAATAATAAATTCACTTTCAGGGAGTTTTTTAAGGTCATTGTAAGAATTAATTATTTCTACTCCAAAACCATCATATCCGAACTTTGTTTTTTTCCAGACACATGGGAATTTTATATCGTTTTTAACATTTGAATTATTATAATCTTTAATAGATTTAAAGTGCCAGAACTTAGCAGTAGGTATTTCATTTTTAATAAAAAACTTCTTTTGAAGGTTCTTGTCTTGAATAATTTTTAATGTTTTAGAACTTGGGAAAACTTTAATTCCATCTGACTCTAATTTTTCAAGTGCTTCTATATTTACATGCTCAATTTCATAAGTAACTAAATCACATTTTTTTCCAAATTTATATACAGAATTAAAATCCATCAAATTTCCAGTCTGAAATTCATTACAGATATTTTTACATGGAGAATTTGGACTTGGGTCTAAAATATTTGTTTTAATACTTAATTTAGAAGTCACATGTAATAACATTTTTCCAAGTTGACCACCACCAAGAATTCCTAATGTAAAATTTGAAGAAAAATAATTCATAAAAAATTATTTGTGCAAAAATACATTAAAAATGTAATGATCTATAAAAATAATTTTACTATCGATTTTGGGTATATTTGTCTTTAAATTTTTTAAGACAATGATTAATTTGATTTTATTTGGAAAACCAGGTTCTGGAAAAGGAACCCAAGCTGAATTCATAAAAAATAAATATGATTTAGTTCATATTTCTACTGGAAATGTTTTTAGATATAACATTTCAAAGCAAACAGAACTTGGACTGCTTGCCAAGTCTTATATGAATAAAGGTGAATTAGTTCCGGATAATGTTACAATTAAAATGTTAGAAGCTGAAGTTAATAAGTTTCCTAATGTTAATGGATTTATTTTTGATGGTTTCCCTAGAACGACTATTCAGGCAGAAATGCTAGATAAGTTTTTGAAAAATAAAGATTTAGAAATTTCTATGACAATAGCCTTAGAAGTTGATGAAGATGTTTTAATAGAAAGACTTATTAACAGAGGAAAAGAAAGCGGCAGGGTGGATGATCAAGATAAATCAAAGATTCAAAATAGATTTGTAGAGTATAATAAAAAAACTTCCAAACTTATAGAATATTATAATAGTCAAGGAAAATTTTATAGTGTTGAAGGTTTAGGAGAAATTAATACAATAACTCAAAGGATATATAATCTTATAGATTCTAAAATATAATGACAGAAGGAAATTTTGTAGACTATGTAAAAGTAAATATTTCTTCTGGAAACGGGGGTAAAGGATCTGCTCATTTTAGAAGAGAAAAATATATAACTAAAGGAGGGCCAGATGGTGGAAATGGTGGAAGAGGAGGCCATGTTATTGTTGTATCAGATAAATCTTTGTGGACATTATATCATTTTAAGCACCAAAAGCATTTTAGATCAGATCATGGAGGTGACGGAAGCAAAAGTAGAAGTTCAGGTGCAGATGGGAAAGACGTTTATATTAAAGTTCCTTTAGGAACAATAATTAAAAACAGTGATACAAATGAGATTATCTATGAGACTATCAAGGATGGTGAAGAAAAAATAATTTTAGAAGGAGGAATGGGTGGATTAGGTAATTGGAACTTTAAAAGTTCAACCAATCAGGCTCCTAGATATTCACAACCTGGAATTAAGGGGAAAGAGATGCAAATAACATTAGAGTTAAAAGTTCTAGCTGATGTTGGTTTAGTTGGTTTTCCAAATTCTGGTAAATCAACATTGCTTAAAACGATAACCTCTGCTAAACCCAAAATAGGCAACTATGAGTTTACAACTCTTAAGCCTAATCTTGGTATTGTTGAATATAGAGACTACAAATCTTTTATTATTGCTGACATACCTGGAATTATTGAAGGAGCCTCAAAAGGAAAAGGTTTAGGGCATTATTTTTTAAGACATATTGAAAGAAATTCAATTCTCCTTTTTTTAATTTCTAGTGAATATGAAAAAATTCTCGATAGATATAATATTTTATTAAATGAATTAAAACAATATAATCCAGAACTAATGGATAAGGATAGAATTATAGCTATTTCTAAATCTGATCTTATAAATAAAAGTAGAATGAAGGAGATTGGTTTAGAAATAGAAAAAAACATTAAAAATATTCCTTATTGCTTTATTTCATCTGTTTCTAATTTTGGTTTAACAGAGTTGAAAGATGATTTATGGAAAGTATTAAATAATTAACAACCTTTAATTTTGAAATTATAAATTAAATGAGAATTCACTTTATAGCTATAGGAGGGAGTGCAATGCATAATTTAGCAATTGCCTTACATCTAAAAGGTTATTTTATTACAGGAAGTGATGATAATGTTTTTGAACCTTCTAAATCTAGATTGGAAAAATTTGGACTTCTTCCTAATGAATTTGGGTGGTTCTCCTCAAAAATTTCATCAAACTTAGATTTTGTAATTCTAGGAATGCACGCAAAAGAAGATAATCTAGAACTTTTAGAATCAAAAAAACAGAATATTAAAATCCTCTCTTATCCAGAATTTATCTATGAAATGTCAAAAGATAAGACTAGGGTTGTCATAGGCGGAAGTCATGGTAAAACTTCAATTACAGCTATGATTTTACATGTTTTGAATGACTGTAATAAAAATGTTGATTTTATGGTAGGAGCTCAACTAGAAGGCTTTGAAACAATGGTGCATTTGACTGATAATAATGATTTTATTGTATTGGAAGGCGATGAGTATTTGTCTTCACCTATTGATAGACGTCCAAAATTTCATCTCTATCAACCCAATATAGCTCTTATAAGTGGAATTTCTTGGGATCATATTAATGTTTTTCCAACCAGAGAAAACTATATAAATCAATTTGAAGAATTTATAGATACAATTATACCAGGAGGAGTTTTGGTTTATAATAGCCTAGATTCTGAAGTTGAAAAGATTTCTCTTCAGTCTCAAAAATCTATTAGAAGATTAGATTATTCTATGCCTAAACATATTATTAAAAATGGTAAGACTTTTTTAATTACTGATGAAGGAGAATTGCCATTAAATATTTTTGGTGACCATAATTTAAGTAATCTCTCAGGTGCAAAATTAGTTTGCCAATTAATGGGTATTCACGAAGAAGATTTTTACAATTCAATCGTCTCATTTAAAGGAGCAGACAAGAGACTTGAAACAATTCTTGATATGAATGATAGAAACGTTTTTAAAGATTTTGCACATTCTCCAAGCAAGGTTATAGCTACAACAAATGCTCTTAAAAAACAATTTGAAAAGAGAAAGCTTATAGCGCTTTTAGAGCTTCATACTTTTAGCAGTCTTAATGAAAATTTTATTAATCAGTATAAAGATTCATTAAAAAGTGCAGATTTAGCAATTTTATTTTATGACCCAAATGCAGTTTTTAAAAAAGGTCTAAATGAGATAGGTAAAGAAAAAATAAAAAGTGCTTTTAATGATGATAATCTAAAGGTTTTTTCAGATTCCAATAAACTGCAACATTTTTTGTTAGAGCAATCCTATTCTAATTCTAATTTACTCTTTATGAGTTCTGGCAACTATGCGTCTATTGATTTAGATTTCTTAATTAATCAAATAAAAGAAAGTGAATGATTCTTATTTATAGTCACATAATAACACCAAGAATTAAATATATTTTTAAACATATTTTTAAATTAAGATTAGGTATTGATATAAATTTTACATCAGATATTAATGATTTTAAAAAGTATGATTCTTATAAGATGAGTTATAGTAATAATCAAATCGATAATGAATTTTATATTAACACTTCTGACATTTTATTCTCTTCTAAAATTGAAGATTTAGAAATTAATATTGAAAATTGGGATGGGCATCCTGTTTTTTTTTCCAATAAGGATAATCCTTTTTTTAAGTTTGATATTTTTTCTGCGAGCTTTTATCTAATTAGTCGTTATGAAGAATATTTATTGCATCTAAAAGATGATTTTGGTCGCTTTGATCCCTCTTCAAGTATTGCTTTTAAAAATAGATTTTTAAACAAACCAATTATTGATTTTTGGATTGAAAGATTTAAATCTAAATTATTAGAATTTTATCCTGATTTGAATTTTAAAAAACACTCTTATAAATTAATGACTTGTTTAGAAGTACCTTGTGCTTTCGATTTTAAGGGGAAAGGTTTACTAAGAACAATAGGAGGTTTTTTAAGAGACTTCTTAAGATTAGATATTTATAGAATATATAGAAGAATACCTGTCCTATTAAATGTTAAAAAGGATCCATTAGATAATTATTCTAATTGGATTGATTTAAATAAAAACAATGGTTTGGAAACAATCGTGTTTTTTTTGATTGCAAATTTTTCTAGATATGACAGAAACTTAAGCTTTTATTCTAAGTCATTTATTGAGAAAATTAAAGATGTTTCTGATTTTTGTGAAGTCTCATTACTTTCTTCTTATTCCTCATTGAAAAATGAAAAATTATTGCAATATGAGACAAACAAACTACAGTCAATTATTCATAGATCTATAAAAAAAATAAGACAGAATTTATTGAAGATTGATTTTCCAGTAACTTACAGAAACTTTGCTAGGTTTGGTTTTAACCATGATTATAGTCTTCAATATTATGATATGCCTGGATTTAGAGCAAGTACTACTAATCCTTTTTATTTTTTTGATTTGGAAAACGAATTGGAAACTAAACTTTTAATTCATCCAGTATGTGCAACAGATAGAGTTATGAAGATTTATAAAAAACCTATTTTAGCTAGACAAGCATTGGAGGAAATTACTAGATATGTAAAAGAAATTAATGGTGAAATGATTTTGGTATTAAATAACTCAATTAACAGTGATTATTCTACCAATTATAAATGGAAGAAAATGTTTAATAAATTTTTTAAATCTCATGGAAAAAATTCAAGGAATAACTGACATTTTTTTTGATTTAGATCATACTTTGTGGGATTTTCAAAAAAATTCATCATTAACCTTTGATTATCTATTAAATAAATATAATATAGATATTGATCTAAAGACTTTTCTAAAAATTTATATACCAATTAATTTTTCATATTGGAAATTGTATCGAGATGAAAAAATTACTAAACAATTTTTAAGACATAATAGATTAAAATCTACATTTCAAAAACTAAATTTAGATGTTAAGCCTAAAATAATTGATGAAATTTCAGATGATTATGTTTTGTCACTCCCTAATAATAACTTTCTAATTAAAAATGGACTATTCATCCTAGATTATTTAAAAGAGAAGTATAGATTACATGTTATAACAAATGGCTTTACTGAAGTTCAGAACAAAAAAATAATTAATTCTAATCTAAATAAATATTTTACTTGTATTATAGATTCTGAAACAGTTGGTGTTAAAAAACCCAACATTAAAATTTTTGAATATGCTTTAGAGGTTTCTAATGCAAATCCTGAAAATTGTTTGATGATTGGAGATAATTTAGAAGCAGATATTTTAGGTGCTATCAATGCTGGTTTTAATGCAATTCATTTCAATAACAACAATGAACCAATTCATAATCATTGTATGATAATCAATGATTTGAAAAATTTAAAAGAAGTTTTATAATTAAAATCCTTTTTGACGAACTATTTCATATAAAATAGTTCCACATGCTACAGATACGTTTAAGGATTCTATTTTTCCAAGCAAAGGAATCTTAATTAGTTCATCACAGAGGGCGACAATAGATTTAGACAAACCTTTACCCTCAGAACCCATAATTATGGCTTGAGAGCTCTTAAAATCAGCCTGATATATGTTTTTTTCTGCTTTTTCAGTAGCTCCATAGATCTTTATATTTAATTGCTTTAAAAGAAAAATAGCATCTTTTATGTGACTTACCTTACAAATAGGCACATTAAATACTGCTCCCGAAGAAGTTTTTATGGTATCTCCATTTACTGGGGCACTTCCACTAGATTGGATTATAATACAATCCACCCCGGAACATTCAGCTGTTCTAACTATTGCTCCAAAATTTCTTACATCAGAAATTTGATCCAGTATTAATATTTGACAGGAATCCTTCTTTTTTTCTACAATTTTGCTTAGTTGATCGATTGACAAAAATTGTATAGGTGCTATAGTAGCAACTACTCCTTGGTGATTTTTAACAGTGAAACGATTTAGTTTTTCTATAGGAACATAGGAAATTTCAATTTCCTTTTTATTTAAGGTTTTTATTAGATCAAATGCAGAAGCTCCTTTTAAACCCCTTTGTATATAAACTCTATTTAATGATTTTTCTGATTCAATAGCTTCTTTTACAGATCTTATTCCATAAATTAAGGTTTGCTCTTTGCTCATTTTAAGAATCTAGTGAGTTGAAGTAGGTAATCAGACCTTTTAAGCTTTCTTTATTTTTAAGATTTAGTTTATTTGCCTTTCTATATTTCTTATACAATTTTTCATCAAAAAGTCTTAATTCCATCATTTTTTTGTGAGAAGTAGGTAATTTATAGGTTTTATTATTATAAAAAATCAAATAAACACTATTATCTCTCCATTCTGGTCTTGGTGGTTTAGAATAACCTGATGCTGGAGAAGGAATTGCAGATTTTTGAGGCATTTCAAGTTTTTTTTGTGGAAAATAGAACAAAGAATATTTATCTAATATTAAACATTCTTCTAAAATTCCAATAGTATTTGTACTTGATCCTAAATTAAAGGAATGCAGTTTATAGGATGCTTTTCCAATATTTACTTTTACTGTTTGATCAATTTTAATAGCACTAGGGGTGGAGTTAATATCTTTTTTTATCTCAAATTTTTGCTCTGATACATTTAGTCTAATAAGCGCCTTGTATATTTTTCCATTATCAAAACTCAGTTTTCCCTCAAAAAAGTCTTTATCTAGATAAGGATTTCCTTTTGCATCACCATCATATTTCATTAATCTTTGAATTATTACATTTCCGGAGTTAAAAAGTTGATCTGGACTTATGTCATAGTTTTGTGAGAACACACCATTAGGTATACAAAGAATCAACAGAAGAATTATTTTTTTCATATTATTTTTTATTAAAAATAGACAAATATCATACCGCTTTTTGGCAAACCTCAAATATATAAATAAAAAAAGCACCCAGAAGGGTGCTTTTTTTATTATTTGTAAGATGTAATACTAATTACTTAGTATCCCACCATACTCTCTTATCTTGAAGAAAATCACCTGGGCTTTTTCCCATTGCTGTAACTGCAGCATCGTGATTAGCTTTGTTTGCACTAGCTGTACGTGCACCGTATCCATGTCTTACTGGAATTGCAGTACCGTTTAAGATATCTGTAGCTGGTGTTAATGCAGGAGCATCAAGTCTTCTCCATTCAGCCCATGCTTCATATCCTTGTAAGTATAATGCAACCCACTTTTCATATGCCATATTAGCCATTGAAAATGCAGGAGCAGCAGCTAGGTAAGCTGTAGCATCAGCAGTACTTACGCCCCATTGAGCGTGAGAAGCTGCTATACCTAATTCATACCATGCCTGAGCAGAACCAGCAGAAGCAGGAATCCATCCTCTAGACGCAGCTTCAGCATATGAGAAACATACTTGAGCATAAGAATAAATCATACCACCTTGTGTAGCATCACTTTTATAGATTACTTGGTGTGGTAAATAAGATACCCATGCTTGTAAAATTCCTGGAGTTAATACACCATAAGGCATTCCTCCGTAGATTTTTCCATCTACTGTTGTGTATTTAACTGCAACTTTAGCAGATCCACCTGCACCTCCACCTGCTGTAACAACAGGAGCAGCGTACGCGTGTAATCTTGGGTCATTTCTAGCAATTAATGCTTCAACCATAGTATCACTAGAAGCAAAGTCATCTCTAGTTTGGAATCTATCTTGCCATGGACTATCATTGTCATCGGCAGCAGTGAAAGGGTAATGAACATTATGAGCATTACCAGCTAAAACACCACCATTATGAGCTTCAACGAATTTAGCTGCAGCAGTAGAAGGATCAACATCAGCCATTCTAAGTGCCATTACCATTTTCATAGTATTACCGAATCTTTTCCATTTAGTAGCATCACCATTAAACATAAAGTCTCCACTTAATCCACCTCCATCTAACATTCCTAAAGCAGCGTCTATTTGAGCCATCATGCCCGTATAAACTGCTTGTTGGCTGTCAAATTTTGGTTTTAAGTTTTCAACTCCCTTCAATGCTTCAGAGTAAGGAATTGCTCCCCACCTGTCTGTCATATGATGGTAAAACCAAACTTGTAAAAGGTGAGCAACACCCATTTGCATACCTGCAGAACCTGAAGAAGAATATTCGGCAGGAGAAGCAGTATTCAAATCAATTACAGTTTGAAGATTCATTAATGGTCCTGTGTAGAAACCATCAAAATTCCATTGAATTGTTTCATAACATGAATCATCATTATATGTAATCTCAGAAATATGTTGAGCATATAATATACCAGCACTAGCATTAGTTAAAACTCCAGGCATACTTCTCATTGCTGAGGTTATAAGCGCACCAGTGTTAGCTTTAGAAACCGCATTTGGGCTTAGATTTTCATCTCCGAAATCTACAGTTTCGCAGGACATAAACAATAAGCTACTTATTGTTAATAATCCGATTATTTTTTGAATTTGTTTTTTCATCTTTTATAAAATTAAAATTTAAAGCTTACGTTAAGTCCAAATGTTCTTGCAGATGGTAATTGACCACCTTCAGAAGCATAATAGCTACCAGACCAGTTAGAACCTAGCTCAGAAGGATCTAGTCCAGGAGTTTTCTTTCCTCTATAGTCTCCCCAATCTGTAGTTTCAGAAAGGATAGCAAGGTTAGTTCCAATTAAAGCAACGTTAATTGCATCAAACGGAGTTTTATCTAATTGGTCGTTTGTAAATGTGTAACCGATTCTTACTTGTCTTAATTTAACAAATGAAGCATCAACTAACCATAAGTCATCTCTTGTCCAGTTACCCCAAGCCCATGAATCTGGTGCTCTATATAGATCATGAACAGAACCATCAAGCTTAACACCTACCATGTGAATACCTCCACCGGCAGAAACAGCATCTCTTTTAGGGTTACCTTTATCATTTAGACCAGCTGTGTACTCATGAAGTCCAGCAGCCATAGAGAACATGTCTGTAACAGAATGGTATAAACCACCTTCTTGGAAATCAATTCCAACAGAGAAGTCCCAATTTTTATATACAAGACTTGAAGTTATACCTCCAGTGAAGTCAGGCATAATGTTACCAAGTAATTGGTTGTTTTCATATCTGTGGTTTCCACTATTATATAGAACCCAATTTCCAGCAGCATCTTTCAATCTTTTTCTTCCATATAACATACCCCATTCTTGACCTACGATTTCTTGAAGGTCCATACTAGACCAAGATAACCATGAGTCTAAGATATTTCTTTCAATACCTTCGTATATAAAGTCAACTGTTTTCTTGAATCTTCCGAAGTTAACCGAAACATCCCATCTTAATTCATCAGTTACAATTGGAGTACCAGAGATCATTGCCTCAACACCTGCAGTAGATGTAATTTTTGAGTTTACATTTAATCCAGTATATCCAGTACCACCTGCAGCAGTAATTGCTACTGGTAGGTTAGAATCTTCTCTATCAAAGTATGTAAAGTCTACACCTAATCTATTCTTTAAGAACTTCATTTCAACACCATACTCTAGTTCAGTTCTCATACCTCCAGTTAAATTTGGATTAGCAAGAGTGTTAGGAACATTAAGTGAAGCTAACGATCCGTAAGCTGTACCTGAACCATACGTTGGACTTGTTTGATAAGTTCCAGGGAAAATAGGAGCTTCCGCATAATTTACTCTCACCTTACCAAAGCTTAACCAGTCTTGATCAGCTAAAGTGTGGAAAAGGAAACTACCAGAAAGTCCATAAGTTTCAATTCTGTTGTTATCGGCAGCTGCAGTTGAACCCCAGTCTAATCGATAAGAACCGTCTAAGTATAACATGCTCTTCCATCCAAGGGATAAAAGACCATAAGCAGAAATCCTACTATTATTATATCTACCTGTACTATAACTTGGCTTATCCTTAGAGTTTGCGATTGTATAGAAGTCAGGAATCGCTAACCCACCAGAAGTAGAAGCACTTGTCGAAATAGTTTTATTTTGACCAGCACCATAACCTAAAATTACGTTTATATCAAAATCATCAGTAATTCGCTTATCATAAGCAAGTTTAGCAACAACTTCATTTTTTTCAGTTACATAAGAACCTTCACTGAAACCAGCTTGAGTGTTTAATGTATTTACACCAACGTAAGTTCTTCCCCAACTTGATCTGTTGTATTGTCTTCTTTTAACTTCAACATTAGCAGAAAGACCTTCTATAATGTCGTAGTTTAAACCGAAGTTACCTGAGTAAGTTGAGTTTTTATTTTTGTTAGTATTCTGATATTGCTCATAGTGAGGAGCATCCCAGTACTGTGGTTTAGCATTTCTAGCTGACTTTCTGTTCCAAGTATAAAAAGCACCTTCAAAATGGTAGCTGTTTTTTAACCTGTCCATGTCTAGCTGTCTTTGCCACCATTGGCTAAAGTTAGAAGATAAACTTCCATAACCACTACTAACATAGTTATCTGTATCCATAACTCTCGCATTTAAACTTGCATAAATAGTTAATTTATCTGTTGCGTTTAAAGAAGCGTTAATGTTTACATCATAAGTGTCTCTAGAGGCATTAGGAACAGGAATAGTAGCTTGGCTAACTCTTCCAGTAGCTCTAACACTAAAATCTTCTCCACCTTTAGCAAAAGATAAACTAGTTGTATTTGCTATACCAGTTTCAAAGAAATTTTTAACGTTGTTAGGGTTTGGAGACCATGGTCTAGTTTTTCCCCATTCAGGGTGACCAGGAATCCATGAATCCCAATGTCTAGCTAATGTTCCGTCAAGTTTTGGACCCCAAGATTCATCAGCTGCATAATAAGGAATATATTGTCCATTAAATGCTGCCCATGAAGCTGGATCTGTTGCTGGATTGTAAGCAAATTGATCCCAAGCTTGAGAATATCCACCACCATACTCATTTTGGTATGGGTGAAGTCTGCTAATGTTACTTACAGTAGTGTTGTGGTCTACAGAAATATAAGATTCTCCTGCTTTAGCTTTTTTAGATGTAATTATAATTACACCACTTTTAGCCTCTGATCCATAAAGAGCAGTTGCAGCAGCACCTTTAAGTACTGTAATATTATCAATGTTATCAGTATTAATATCTGTACTGCTAACTTTGATACCATCCACTACATATAAAATATCCATTTCACCTCTTAGACGAATTGCACTTGATTCAAATGTTGAACTAGTACCAGAAATAACCTGAACACCAGCAACTTTACCTGCAAGCGCAGTTTTAAAGTCTCTTTCTTTAGTTTTTGTCAATGCATCACCAGTAACTTTTTGTTGAGCATAACCCAGAGACTTAGCCTCACGAGTAATACCTAGTGCAGTTACTACAACTTCTTCTAATTCACTATCAGAAGAAAGTGTGACATTTAAAGTAGCAGATGCTCCAACTGTTACATTTTGAGCTACATATCCTACATAACTTATAGAAAGAACGTCTCCTTCTGAAGCCATAATAGTATAAATACCATCAAAATCTGTTGTTACACCGTTATTAGTACCAACGACTAATACAGTAGCACCTGGAATAGGCACACCAGCATTATCGGAAACAGTTCCGCTAACACTTTTCTGTGCAAAACTCCATTGAAACACCATCATTAGTGATAATGTTAAAAACTTAAATAGTTTTGTTTTCATATTTATAAATTTATAATAATCTGCAAAAATGTTAATAATAAGTTAATAAAACAACAAATTATTCACTTTTTACCATAAATTATGAAATTCTTATCTGTTGGGCATCTTTAAATTTTATTTAATAAGTAGTGTTTGATCCCTTTATCATTTTCTAATATTTATTATCTGGTTCTAATCTGGTAATATTAATAGTATAAATATTACCTGCTATTAAGAATGTGTTTATTAGCATTTTTATTCTGTTTTTTTGAATTTTGAGTTACCAAATAGTAGTATTTGTATATATCAGTCTACAAAATTAAAAATCAATAGTTTAGCTGTCCTTAATATATATAGGGATTTTCTTTTAGATGCTAATATCTTCACTTTTTCCTATAATTTTTCACTATTCCATTTGATTAATTATAAAAATAAATTACATTTGCACGCCCAAATAGGGGAAAAAATAATAGAATATGCCTACAATATCACAGTTGGTTCGAAAAGGAAGAAAAAAGATTACTAAAAAAAGTAAGTCAGCTGCTTTGGTTTCTTGTCCTCAAAAAAGAGGTGTATGTACAAGAGTATATACTACTACTCCCAAAAAGCCTAATTCTGCAATGCGAAAAGTGGCAAGAGTTAGATTAACAAATGGGACAGAAATTAATGCATATATTCCAGGTGAAGGTCATAACCTTCAAGAACACTCAATTGTACTTGTTAGAGGAGGAAGAGTAAAGGATCTTCCTGGAGTAAGATATCATATTGTTCGTGGAGCATTAGATACAGCTGGTGTTGAAGGTAGATTACAAAGAAGATCAAAATATGGCGGTAAGCGTCCAAAAAAATAAATGAAACTAAATGGATGTTCAAATTAATTTGAACCTCTCTAAAACTAAATAAATGAGAAAAAGTAAGGCAAAGAAAAGACCATTACTTCCTGATTCCAGGTTTAATGATCAATTAGTAACCAGATTTGTCAACAACCTCATGTGGAATGGAAAAAAATCCACAGCTTTTAAGCTTTTTTATGATGCAATTGACATTATAGAAGAGAAAAAGCAAGATTCTGAAAAAACAGCCCTTCAAATATGGAAAGACGGATTATCAAATGTGATGCCTCATGTTGAAGTAAGAAGTAGAAGAGTGGGAGGAGCAACTTTCCAAATTCCTATGCCTATTAGATCAGATAGAAAAATTTCAATGGCTATGAAGTGGTTGATTTCATATGCTAGAAAACGTAATGAAAAATCTATGGCATTAAAATTAGCTTCTGAAATATTAGCTGCTGAAAAGGAAGAGGGAGCTGCTGTAAAGAAAAAAACAGATGTTCATAAAATGGCTGAGGCCAATAAAGCATTTTCACACTTTAGATTTTAATTTGATTTAAGATGGCAAGAGATTTAAAATTTACACGAAATATTGGTATTGCTGCTCACATTGACGCAGGTAAAACCACTACAACGGAACGTATTTTATATTATACAGGAGTTAGTCATAAAATAGGAGAGGTCCATGATGGAGCTGCTACGATGGATTGGATGGAGCAGGAACAAGAAAGAGGAATAACTATTACATCAGCAGCTACTACTTGTACATGGAATTTTCCAACAAATCAAGGAGAAACAAAAGAAGATACTAAACCTTACCATTTCAATATTATTGATACACCTGGTCACGTTGACTTTACTGTTGAAGTGAATAGATCATTAAGGGTTTTAGATGGTCTTGTATTTTTATTTAGCGCAGTTGATGGTGTAGAGCCTCAATCTGAAACTAACTGGAGACTTGCAGACAATTATAAAGTTCCAAGAATGGGATTTGTAAATAAAATGGATAGACAAGGTTCTAACTTTTTAAATGTTTGTACTCAGATTAAAGATATGTTAAAGTCAAATGCTGTTCCAATTGTTCTTCCTATTGGGGAAGAAGAAAATTTTAAAGGAATTGTAGACTTAGTTAAAAATCAAGCAATAGTTTGGCATGAAGATAAAATGGGTTCTACATATGATGTTGTAGATATCCCTGAGGAAATGAAACAAGAGGTTGAAGAATATAGAGCTAATTTAATTGAGGCAGTTGCGGAATATGATGATGCATTATTAGAAAAGTTTTTTGATGATCCTGACTCTATTTCTGAGGATGAGGTACACGATGCACTTAGAAAAGCTACTCAGGATATGAGTATAATTCCTATGATTTGTGGTTCTGCTTTTAAAAATAAAGGTGTACAATTTTTATTGGATGCTGTTTGTAGATATTTACCATCTCCTTTAGATAAAGAAGCTATAATTGGTACTGATCCTAAAACAGATTTAGATATTGAGAGAAAACCTAGTGTTTCTGAACCTTTTTCAGCTTTAGCTTTTAAAATTGCTACAGATCCTTATGTTGGAAGATTAGCTTTTTTCAGAGTATATTCAGGTAAACTTGAAGCAGGTTCGTATGTTTTAAATAATAGATCTGAGAATAAAGAAAGAATTTCAAGAATTTTTCAAATGCATGCAGATAAACAAAATTCTATTCCACTTATTGAAGCGGGAGACATAGGTGCCGCAGTAGGATTTAAAGATATTAAAACTGGAGATACTCTATCAGCAGAAAAAAATCCAATTGTATTGGAAAGTATGGTTTTTCCTGATCCTGTAATTGGTATTGCTGTTGAGCCTAAAACAAAAGCTGATGTAGATAAATTAGGAATGGCACTTGGGAAACTAGCGGAGGAAGATCCTACCTTCCAAGTGAAAACTGATGAAGCTTCAGGTCAAACAATTATATCTGGAATGGGTGAACTTCACTTAGATATTCTTATTGATAGATTAAAAAGAGAATTTAAAGTAGAAGTTAATCAAGGTAAACCTCAAGTTGAATATAAGGAAGCAATTACTGCATCTGCTAATCATCGTGAAGTATATAAAAAACAGTCTGGTGGACGTGGTAAATTTGCAGATATCGTATTTACAATGGAACCTGCAGAAGAAGGAAAACCAGGTTTAGAATTTATAAACTTGATTAAAGGAGGGAATATTCCAAGAGAATTTATTCCATCTGTTGAAAAAGGGTTTAAACAAGCAATGAAGAATGGGCCTTTAGCAGGTTTTGAAATGGATGCTATGAAAGTTACATTAAAAGATGGCTCTTTTCATGCAGTTGATTCTGATTCACTTTCTTTTGAACTTGCAGCCAAGCTTGGATTTAAAAGCGCTGCAAAATTGGCTAAATCTGTTATAATGGAACCTATTATGAAGTTGGAAGTTCTAACTCCAGAAGAAAACATGGGTGATATTGTTGGAGATTTAAACAGAAGACGTGGACAGGTTAATAATATGGATGATAGAGCAGGGGCTAAAGTTGTTAAAGCTGAAGTTCCATTATCTGAGATGTTTGGATATGTAACGGCATTGAGAACTTTAAGTTCTGGTAGAGCTACGTCAACGATGGAATTTGATCATTATGCTGCCACACCTCAAAATGTTTCAGCTGAAGTGATAGCATCAATTAACGGAGGAAAAGAATAAAACCAATAATATGAGTCAAAAAATTAGAATAAAATTAAAATCATACGACTTCAATTTGGTTGATAAGTCTGCAGAAAAAATTGTTAAGACTGTCAAAACAACTGGGGCAATTGTAACTGGGCCAATTCCATTACCTACACATAAAAAAATATTTACGGTGTTAAGGTCTCCTCACGTTAATAAAAAATCTAGAGAACAGTTTCAATTATCTTCTTATAAAAGATTATTGGATATTTATAGTTCTTCATCTAAAACAATTGACGCTTTAATGAAACTTGAACTTCCTAGTGGGGTTGAAGTAGAAATTAAGGTATAATTAATATAAAAAAAGAAATAATGTCTGGGTTGATCGGAAAAAAAATAGGAATGACAAGTATATATGACGAAAATGGTAAGAATTTGCCTTGTACAGTCATTGAAGCTGGTCCTTGTGTGGTTACTCAGGTAAAAACTAATGAAGTAGATGGTTATAATGCTATTCAATTAGGATTTACTGATAAAAATGAAAAACATACTAATAATGCTGAAACTGGACACTTCAAGAAATCTAAATCTTCTCCAAAACAAAAATTAATTGAATTTCAAGATTTTGAAGAAGAATTAAAACTTGGAGATAAATTAACAGTTGAGCATTTTGTTGAAGGTGAATTTGTTGACGTTTCAGGTACATCAAAAGGAAAAGGGTTTCAAGGAGTTGTTAAAAGACATGGTTTCGCTGGAGTAGGTCAAGCAACTCATGGTCAGCATAATAGATTAAGAGCTCCTGGTTCAATAGGGGCTGCTTCTTATCCTGCAAGGGTTTTTAAGGGAATGAAAATGGCAGGAAGAATGGGAAATGAAAAAATTACCATTCAAAACCTTAGAGTATTAAAAGTCGTTCCTGAAAAGAATTTGATTGTATTAAAAGGGTGTGTTCCCGGACATAAGAACTCATTTGTAATAATTAGAAAATAATGAAAGTATCTGTTTTAAATATTAAAGGTAAAGATACAGGAAGATCTGTAGAGCTTTCTAAATCTATTTTTGAAATTGAACCTAATGATCATGCTGTTTATTTAGATGTTAAAAGATATTTAGCTAGCCAACGACAAGGAACTAATAAAACTAAAGAACGAGCTGAAATTAAAGGTAGTACTAGAAAGATTAAAAAACAAAAAGGAACAGGAACGGCAAGAGCAGGAAGTATAAAAAACCCTTTGTTTAGAGGTGGTGGAAATATTTTTGGCCCTAGGGTTAGATCCTATTCTCAAAAACTTAATAAGAATGTTAAGAAATTGGCTAGGAAATCTGCTCTTTCATTAAAATTAAAATCTAAGGCAGTGTCTGTAATTGAAGATTTTGATTTTAAAGCGCCTAAAACTAAATCATTTTCTGATGTTATTAATGCTCTAGGAATTAAAGACAAAAAGTCTTTGTTTATCTTGGGTGGGGTTAATAAAAATGTATATTTGTCGGCGCGTAATTTGGAGCGTACTAATGTTGTAACTAACTCAGAAATAAGCACTTATAGTATTATGAATGCTCAACATATTGTGTTTTTAGAAAGCTCATTGGAGCAAATAGAATTAAATTTAAGTTAATATGAATATTTTACTTAAACCAGTAATTACTGAAAAGGCCACTGCTGATAGTGAATTGAATAATAGATTTACTTTCTTAGTGGAAACAGATGCTAATAAAGTTCAAATAAAAAAAGCAGTAGAAAAAACTTATGGTGTTTCTGTTGATAAGGTTAGAACAATGAGATATGGGGCTGAGAGAAGAACTAGATATACTAAGACTGGTATTCAAAGAGGTAAATCTGCTAGAATAAAAAAGGCAGTAGTTCAATTAATTGAAGGAGATACAATAGATTTTTATAATAAACTTTAAATATAATATAATGGCAGTAAAAGTATTAAAACCTATCACACCTGGACAACGCGGAAGAGTTGTAAATGGTTTTGATGCCGTTACAACAAATAAGCCTGAAAAGAGCTTATTATCAACTAAGAAACGTACTGGTGGGAGAAATAGTCAGGGTAAGATGACTATGAAATTTATTGGAGGGGGTCATAAGAAAAGATATAGAATAATTGATTTTAAAAGGGATAGACATGATGATATTGCTGAGGTTATTTCTATTGAATATGATCCTAACAGATCTGCATTTATTGCTTTAACAAAATTTAAGGATAATGAAAAAAGATATATCATTTCTTTAAAAGGATTGAAGGTTGGCGATAAAATAGTTTCTGGATCAAAAAAATCACCAGATATTGGAAATACTATGCCTTTATCAGATATTCCGTTAGGTACAATTATTTCATGCATTGAAATGAATCCGGGTAAAGGTGCCGCAATTGCAAGAAGTGCAGGATCATTTGCTCAGTTAATGGCAAAAGAAGGAAAGTTTGTTACAGTTAAATTACCATCAGGTGAAACTAGAATGATTTTGTCTGTCTGTTATGCAACAATTGGTTCTGTATCAAACTCAGATCATCAATTAACTGTTCATGGTAAGGCGGGTTCTAAACGTTGGTTAGGTAGAAGACCTAGAACACGTCCAGTAGCTATGAATCCTGTAGATCATCCTATGGGTGGTGGAGAAGGTCGTGCATCTGGAGGTCATCCTAGATCTAAAAATGGTATTCCTGCTAAAGGGTTTAAAACTAGACATAAGAAAAAAGCGAGTAATAAATATATAATTGAAAGAAAAAAGAATTAATTAAATGGCACGTTCACTAAAAAAAGGACCTTACGTTCATTACAGTTTAATAAAAAAAGTTCAAAAGAATTTGGACTCTAATAAAAAACCTGTTATTAAAACTTGGTCAAGAGCATCAATGATTATACCTGATTTTGTTGGTCAGACTATAGCCGTTCATAATGGCCGTCAGTTTGTTCCTGTATATATCACAGAAAATATGGTTGGTCATAAATTAGGAGAATTTTCTCCTACACGCTCTTTTCGTGGTCATGCTGGTGCTAAAAATAAAGGCAACAAATAATATAATTTGCAATGGGATTAAGAAAAAGACAAACTGCCGAAAAAATTAAAGAAGCAAAAAAAGAAATTGCTTTTGCTAAGCTTAATAATTGTCCTACATCTCCTAGAAAGATGAGAATTGTTGCCGATTCAATTAGAGGAAAGAAGGTAGATAAGGCTTTAACTATGTTAAAATTTAGTCAAAAAGAAGCTTCTAATAAGTTAGAAAAACTTCTTTTATCAGCGATCTCTAATTGGCAAGCTAAAAATGAAGATAGTGATGTTGAAGAAGCAAATTTATTTATAAAAGAAATTAAAGTAGATAGTGCTGGTATGCTAAAAAGATTAAGACCGGCTCCTCAAGGTAGAGCACATAGAATTAGAAAACGTTCTAATCACGTGACACTAGTATTAGGTTCACAAAATTTAATGGATAGTTAATATGGGACAAAAAACAAATCCAATAGGAAATAGAATAGGTATCATAAGAGGTTGGGAATCCAACTGGTATGGCGGAAATGATTATGGAGATAAGCTTGCTGAAGATCATAAATTAAGAAAATATGTTTTTGCTCGTTTAGCAAAAGCAAGTGTATCGAGAGTAATTATAGAAAGAACACTGAAGTTAGTTACTCTTACAATTACTACAGCTAGACCTGGTATTATTATTGGAAAAGCTGGTCAAGAAGTTGATAAATTAAAGGAAGAATTAAAAAAGCTTTCAGGTAAAGATATTCAATTAAATATTATTGAAATTAAAAGACCTGAATTGGAAGCTCAGTTAGTAGCTTCAAGCATTGCTAGACAGATTGAAAGTAGAATTTCTTATAGAAGGGCTATTAAAATGGCAATTGCCGCATCAATTAGAATGAATGCAGAAGGAATTAAAGTACAAATTTCTGGAAGATTAAATGGAGCTGAAATGGCAAGATCAGAGTCTTATAAAGAGGGTAGAATTCCATTATCAACATTCAGAGCTGATATAGATTATGCCTTAGTTGAGGCACAAACTACTTATGGTAAATTAGGTGTGAAGGTTTGGATTATGAAAGGTGAGGTTTATGGTAAAAGAGAATTATCTCCTTTAGTTGGGCTAAGTTTGAGCTCTGCAAAATCAAAAGGAGGCCCTTCAAAGGGAAGAAAACAAAGAAGAAGATAATTAAAAATATATTTTAGATATGTTATCACCAAAAAGAACAAAATTTAGGAAAATGCAGAAAGGGCGAATGAAAGGTCTTTCACAAAGAGGACATGTCCTATCTAATGGTATGTTTGGTTTAAAATCTCTAGATTCTAGTTTTTTGACATCTCGACAAATAGAAGCTGCTCGTATTGCGGCTACAAGATATATGAAAAGACAGGGACAATTATGGATTAAGATTTTTCCAGATAAACCTATTACTAAGAAGCCTCTAGAGGTTAGAATGGGTAAAGGAAAAGGTGCACCGGAATATTTTGTTGCTGTTGTTAAGCCTGGTAGAATTATGTTTGAAGTTGCTGGGGTTCCGTTTGATGTTGCTAAAGAAGCTTTGAGACTTGCAGCTCAAAAACTTCCAGTTAAAACGAAGTTTATTATTGCTAGAGATTATGAAGCTTAAATTAATAAAATGAGACAAAAAGAAATAAAAGAATTATCAATTGATGAATTAAATGAAAAATTAATTTCATTTACTAATGAACTTTCAGAAATGAAAATGACGCATGCTATTTCTCCAATTGAGAACCCTTTGCAAATTAAAAAATTAAGAAGAACCATTGCTAGAATTAATACTGAATTAACTAATAGATCTATTCAAGAATAATAAAATGGAAAAAAGAAATTTAAGAAAAGAAAGAATTGGAATAGTAACTAGTAACAAAATGCAGAAATCTATTATTGTTTCTGAAGTTAATAAAGTTAAACATCCGATGTATGGAAAATTCGTTTTGAGAACAAAAAAGTATGTTGCTCACGATAAAGATAATGAGTGTAATATTGGAGATACTGTAAAAATAATGGAAACAAGACCACTAAGTAAATCAAAGTGTTGGAGGCTTGTTCAAATTTTAGAAAGAGCTAAATAATGGTACAACAAGAATCAAGATTATCGGTTGCTGATAATACTGGAGCAAAAGAAGTTCTAACAATTAGAGTATTGGGAGGAACTAAAAGAAGATATGCATCTGTTGGAGACAAAATAGTAATTACTGTGAAGCATGCTACTCCTAATGGAACAATTAAAAAAGGACAGGTCTCATCTGCAGTTGTGGTTAGAACGAAAAAAGAAGTTAGAAGAAAGGATGGTTCCTATATAAGATTTGATGACAATGCATGTGTATTATTAGATGCTGCAGACGAAATGAGAGGAACTAGAGTATTTGGCCCAGTTGCTAGAGAATTAAGAGACAAAAAATTTATGAAGATAATTTCACTAGCACCTGAAGTTTTATAGTTTATTTATTATGATAAAAATTAAAATTAAAACAGGAGATCAAGTAAAAGTTTTAGCTGGGGACCATAAAGGTTCTGAAGGTAAGATTGTTAAGATTTTTAGATCTAAAAATTTAGCTATTGTTGAAGGTGTTAATATGGTAAAAAAACACAATAAACCTAGTTCACAAAACCCTAAAGGAGGTATAACTGAAAAGGAAGCTCCAATTAATATTTCAAACCTTTCATTGTTAACTTCTAAAGGTGAAACAACTAGAATAGGATATAAAATTCTTGATGGTAAAAAAAATAGAGTTGCATTAAAATCTGATGAAATAATTTAATTATGAGTTATCAACCTAGATTAAAAAAAGAATTTAATGAGAGAATAATACCTTCTTTAAAAGAAGAATATTCTTATAAGAATGTAATGATGGTACCTAGACTTAAAAAAATTGTTATAAGCAAAGGAGTTGGAGGAGCTGTTGCTGATAAAAAATTAATTGATCATGCTGTTGATGAATTAACTATAATTTCAGGGCAAAAGGCTATTGCAACAATTTCAAAAAAAGATGTTGCTTCTTTTAAATTAAGAAAAGGAATGCCAATTGGTGCAAAAGTTACTTTAAGATCCGAAAGAATGTATGAGTTTTTAGACAGATTAATTACTTCAGCTCTCCCAAGAGTTCGTGATTTTCAAGGTATAAAACCTTCTGGTTTTGATGGAAGAGGTAATTATAATTTAGGAGTTACAGAACAAATTATTTTTCCTGAAATTGATATTGATAAAGTAAATAAAATTTCTGGGATGGATATTTCATTTGTAACAAGTGCTAATTCTGATAAAGAAGCACAGTCCCTATTAACTGAATTAGGATTACCATTTAAAAAAACTGATTTTAAATCAAAATTATCAGAAATAAAAAATACAAAAACAGAAAATTCTGTTATAAATGAAGCTCCTGTTGAGGAAGCTCCTGTTGAGGAAGTTAAGGATGAAGCTCCTGTTGAGGAAGCTCCTGTTGAGGAAGTTAAGGATGAAGCTCCTATTGAGGAAGTTCCTGTTGAGGAAGTTAAAGATGAAGCTCTTTCAGATGAAAAATCATCTGAAAAAGAAAATAAAACGGAATAATATAATAAACAAAGAAAATAAGATAATGGCTAAAGAATCAATGAAAGCTCGTGAGATTAAAAGAGCAAAATTATGTGCTAAATATGCTGCAAAAAGAAAAGCTTTGAAAAAAGCTGGTGATTATGAAGCATTACAAAAGTTGCCTAAAAATTCATCACCAGTAAGAGCACATAATAGATGTAAATTGACGGGAAGACCAAAAGGATATATGAGACAATTTGGTATTTCTAGAGTTTTGTTTAGAGAAATGGCTAATAAAGGTTTAATTCCAGGTGTTAGAAAAGCTAGCTGGTAATAAAATAAATTTAAAATGAATACAGATCCAATTGCAGATTATTTAACAAGAATTAGGAACGCTAGTAGTGCTGGTCATAAAGTGGTCTCTATTCCTTCCTCTAATATGAAAAAGGAAATGACAAAAATTTTATTTGATCAGGGTTATATATTAAGTTATAAGTTTGATGATAGTTCCGTACAAGGATCAATTAAAATTGCTCTTAAATATGATTCATATACAAAGGACCCTGTTATTAGAAAACTTGAAAGAATTAGTACCCCCGGTTTAAGAAAATATTCTGATTCAAAAGGATTGCCAAGAGTTTTAAATGGACTTGGAGTTTCGATAGTTTCAACATCTAAAGGTCTAATGACTGGGAAAAAAGCAAAACAATCAAATATAGGAGGTGAAATTCTTTGTTATGTATATTAAAAAAAATAAAAATGTCTAGAATAGGAAATAATCCCATATTGATTCCAGAAGGTGTTTCTGTTGAAATTCAGCCTAAACTTTTAATTGTTAAAGGTAAATTAGGAGAATTATCTCAGAATTTTGATGAAATTACTGTCGAACAGATCAATAATGAACTATTAGTTAAAAGATCTTCAGAATCTAAGCCTGTGAAAGCTAAGCATGGTTTATATAGATCTTTATTTTCTAATATGGTTATTGGAGTTAGTACAGGTTGGTCTAAGGAATTGGAATTAGTTGGTGTAGGATATAGAGCATCTACTCAAGGTCAAAAACTTGAACTTGCATTAGGTTTTTCTCATAATATAGCTTTTATGATACCAAATGAAGTTAAAATTGAGGCTATTTCAGAAAAAGGAAAGAATCCTATTGTAAAACTTACTTCACATGATAAGCAATTAGTTGGTTCGATTGCTGCAAAGATTAGAGGTTTTAGAAAACCAGAACCTTACAAAGGAAAAGGAGTTAAGTATGTAGGGGAACAAATTCGTAGAAAAGCAGGTAAGTCTGCATAAATTAGTTTAAAAATGAGTTTATCAAAAATTAATAAAAGAAACAGAATTAAAAAAAGAATCAGACAGCATGTTCTTGGTAGTACTAGCCGTCCTAGATTATCTGTTTTTAGAAGTAATAAAGAGATTTATGCCCAATTGGTGGATGATGTTTCTGGAAATACTTTGGCATCAGCTTCATCTAGAGACAAAGATGTTAAAAATGATAAAATTACTAGAATTGAAATATCAAAATTAGTTGGATTATCTATAGGTAAAAAGGCTATTAAAGCTGGTATAGAAAAAATAGGATTTGATAGAGGAGGTTATTTATACCATGGAAGAGTCAAATCATTAGCAGAAGGTGCCAGGGAAGCTGGACTAAAATTTTAATTTATGAGGAATAATAAAAATGAATTTGTTAAGCCTGGAGGTCTAGATCTAAAAGATAGATTAGTTAGTATTCAAAGGGTTACAAAAGTTACAAAAGGTGGAAGGGCCTTTGGATTTTCTGCAATCGTTATTGTTGGAAATGAAGATGGAGTAGTTGGTCATGGTTTAGGAAAAGCAAAGGAGGTTGCAACAGCAATTGCTAAAGCAGTTGAAGATGCTAAAAAGAATTTAGTTAGAATTCCTTTACATAAGGCTACTTTACCTCATGAACAAAAAGGGAAACATGGAGGAGCAAGAGTTTATATTCAACCTGCATCTGAAGGTACTGGAGTTATTGCTGGAGGAGCAGTTAGAGCTGTATTAGAATCTCTTGGTGTACAGGATGTGCTTTCTAAATCTCAAGGATCTTCTAATCCACATAATGTTGTTAAAGCTACATTTGATGCTTTATTAAGATTAAGGAATGTCAATACTGTAGCTAGTCAAAGAGGAATTTCAGTAGAAAAAGTTTTTAACGGATAATAAAATGGCAGTAATAAAAATTAAAAAAATTAGAAGTGAAATCAAAAGGCCTGCGGATCAAAAGAAAACTCTTTTAGCATTGGGCTTAAAGAAAATAGGTCAGGTTGTTGAACATAAGGATACTCCTAATATTTTAGGAATGATAAATAAAGTAAAACATTTAGTTTCTGTTATTAAATAAATTATAAATATGAATTTAAGTAATTTAAAACCAGGAGAAGGATCGATACATAGCCCTAAAAAAAGATTAGGCAGAGGACAAGGTTCTGGGAAAGGAGGAACTTCCACAAGAGGACATAAGGGTGCTAAATCTAGATCAGGCTATTCTAAAAAACTTGGTTTTGAAGGTGGTCAGATGCCATTACAAAGAAGGGTTCCTAAATTTGGTTTTAAAAATATAAATAGAACTGAATATCAGGGGATTAATTTAGATAAAATTCAATCTTTAATAGATAACAAAAAAATTAAAGGTTCTATTGATGTACAATCATTTATTGATAATGGTTTAGCAAAAAAGAATGATTTAATAAAAATTTTAGCTAATGGAACAATCAATGCTCCATTAAAAATAACTGCCCATAAATTTTCTGAAGCTGCCAAATCAGCTATTGAAAAAAGCGGTGGAGAAGCAATTGTATTATAGTATATGTATAAGTTTATTGAAACATTAAGAAATATTTGGAATATAGAGGAGCTTAGAAAAAGAATTTTTATTACTCTTTTTTTTATAGCTATCTATAGATTGGGTGCTCAAGTAGTTCTTCCAGGTATTGATTCTGTACAATTAGGTGAATTATCGAGTAGAACCCAAGGTGGAGGGCTTTTAGGGATTTTAAATGCATTTACTGGTGGAGCATTTGCTAATGCTTCTGTATTTGCTTTAGGTATAATGCCTTATATCTCTGCATCAATTGTTGTTCAATTAATGGGAGTAGCAATTCCATATCTTCAAAAACTACAAAAAGAAGGAGAAAGTGGTAGAAAAACTATAAATCAGATTACAAGGTGGCTTACTATTTTAATTTGTGTTGTTCAGGCCCCTGCATACCTTTACAGCTTAGGAGCACTAGGAGTACCTGAAAGTGCATTTATAATGGGAAAAGGAGCGGGATTCATAATTCCATCCGTAATAATTTTAGTTACTGGTTGTGTTTTTGCTATGTGGCTTGGAGAAAAAATTACAGATAGAGGAATTGGAAATGGTATATCGTTATTAATTACTGTAGGAATTATAGCATCTCTTCCTTTATCTTTTGCCCAGGAATTTGCATCCAGAGTTTATGAAAGTAATGGAGGTTTAATCTTAATTCTAATAGAATTGGTTGTTTGGGTTGTTGTTATAGGATTATGTGTTCTACTAGTTTTAGCTGTAAGGCAAATACCTGTTCAATATGCAAGAAGAACAGCTTCTGGAAGTTTAGATAGAAATCAAGCAGGAACACGTCAGTATATCCCATTAAGACTTAATGCTTCGGGTGTAATGCCTATCATATTTGCTCAAGCAATTATGTTTGCACCAGCATATATGGGACAACTATTAGGTAATTCTAATGTTGGTCAGTGGATGCAAGCTTCATTTTCAGATATGTTTGGATTATGGTATAATATTTTATTTGGTTTATTAATAGTTGGATTTACATTTTTCTATACTGCTATTACTGTTCCAACAAATAAAATGTCTGATGACTTAAAAAGAAGTGGAGGTTTTGTCCCAGGAATTAGACCTGGAACAGAAACTTCAGAATTTTTAGACAAAATAATGTCTTTAATTACCTTCCCTGGTTCCTTGTTTTTAGCTGCACTTTCAGTTTTACCTGCAATTGTAGTTCAAATAATGGGAATGCAGCAAGGGTGGGCATTGTTTTATGGTGGAACTTCTTTACTAATCATGGTAGGAGTTGCAATTGATACTATTCAACAAATTAATGCATATTTATTGAATAGACATTATGATGGATTAATGAAATCTGGAAAAAATAGAAAATTAGCATAATATGGCAAAACAACCAGCTATAGAACAGGACGGTACTATTATAGAAGCTCTATCTAATGCAATGTTTAGAGTTGAGCTAGATAATGGACATATAGTTACTGCTCATATTTCTGGAAAAATGAGAATGCATTATATTAAATTATTGCCTGGTGATAAAGTTAAATTAGAGATGAGTCCATATGATTTAACTAAAGCAAGGATAACTTATAGACATTAAAATTATGAAAGTTAGAGCATCAGTAAAAAAAAGAAGTCCCGAATGTAAAATAGTCAGAAGAAAGGGAAGACTTTATGTTATTAATAAAAAGAATCCTAGATTCAAACAAAGACAAGGATAAATTATGGCAAGAATTTCAGGGGTTGATATCCCAAAACAAAAAAGAGGAGCAATAGCATTAACCTATATTTTTGGAATAGGAAGGAGCCGTGCTAAGAAAATTTTAGAATTAGCTAATGTTAGTGAAGACAAAAAAGTTTCTGAGTGGAATGATGATGACACAGCTAAAATAAGGGAAGCTGTCGGTAGTTTTAAAATTGAAGGTGAGCTTAGATCTGAAAATCAAATTAATATTAAGAGATTAATGGATATTGGTTCTTATAGAGGGATTAGACATAGATCTGGGTTACCATTAAGAGGTCAAAGAACAAAGAATAACTCAAGAACTAGAAAAGGTAAAAGAAAAACAGTTGCTAACAAGAAAAAAGTGACTAAATAATATATTATGGCTAAAGTAGTATCTAAAAAAAGAAAAGTTATTGTTGAGGCGTATGGAGAAGTTCATATAAATGCTTCATTTAATAACATTATTATTTCAATTACAAATAAAAAAGGTGAAGTTATTTCGTGGTCTTCTGCTGGTAAAATGGGCTTCAGAGGTTCAAAGAAAAACACCCCTTATGCAGCTCAATTGGCTGCAGAAGATGCAGTTAAAGTTGCTAATGAAGCTGGGATGAAAAAAGCAAAAGTATTTGTAAAAGGTCCTGGTAATGGAAGAGAATCTGCTATTAGAACTATTCATAATAATGGTATTGAGGTTACTGAAATTTTTGATGTAACTCCTCAGCCACATAATGGTTGTAGACCTCCAAAAAGAAGAAGAGTATAAATAAAAAATAAAATATGGCAAGATATACTGGTCCTAAAACAAAAATTGCTCGAAAATTTGGTGAAGCAATATTTGGAGAAGATAAATCTTTTGAAAAAAAGAATTATCCTCCTGGACAACATGGAAATAATAGAAGAAGAGGTAAAAAATCTGAGTATGCAATTCAGCTTATGGAAAAACAAAAAGCTAAGTATACATATGGGATTTTAGAGAGACAGTTTAGAAATCTTTTTAAAAAGGCAAATAGTAGTAAAGGAGTAACTGGAGAAGTTTTATTACAATTATGCGAATCTAGACTTGATAATTTAGTTTATAGGTTAGGTATTGCACCCTCTAGAAGTGCAGCAAGACAATTAGTAAGTCATAGGCACATAACAGTTAATGATAAGATTTGTAATATTTCATCAAGAATTATAAAGGCTGGAGAGAAAATTGGTGTTCGTGAAAAATCTAAATCTATTACAGCTATCGAGTCATCCTTATCTAATAATTCTTCAGTATATGAGTGGATTTCTTGGAATAGTGATAGAATGGAAGGAATATTTGTTTCACTTCCTGAAAGAGAGCAAATACCAGAAACTATAAAAGAACAATTAATCGTCGAATTATATTCGAAATAAATAATAAATAAAATTATGGCAGTATTCAATTTTCAAAAACCAGATAAAGTAATAATGATAGATTCATCAGAATTTGAAGGCAAATTCGAATTTCGTCCATTAGAGCCAGGATATGGTTTAACTATAGGTAATGCCCTTAGAAGAGTTTTATTGTCTTCTTTAGAAGGGTTTGCATTTACATCTGTTAGAATAGAAAGCATTGATCATGAATTCTCTTCTTTACCAGGTATTGTTGAGGATGTAACTGAGATTGTTTTAAATTTAAAACAAATATGTCTTAAAAGGCAAATTGATTCATTAGAAAATGAAACTGTGAATGTTTCAATTCTTGGTCAAGAACAAATAACTGCGGGTGATTTACAAAAATTTATTTCAGGTTTTCAAGTTTTAAATCCTGAATTAGTCATTTGTAATTTAGAAAAAAATATAAATTTTAATTTAGAATTAACAATTGAAAAAGGTAGAGGATATGTTCCTGCTGAAGAAAATAAAAAATCAGGTGCTCCAATAGGTACTATTTTTATGGATTCAATTTTTACTCCTATTAAAAATGTAAAGTATTCAATTGAAAATTTTAGAGTTGAGCAAAAAACTGATTATGAAAAATTGATTTTTGAAATTGTTTCAGATGGATCAATTCATCCTAAAGATGCTCTAACTGAAGGAGCTAAGACTTTAATTCATCACTTCATGTTATTTTCTGATGAAAGGATAACTTTAGAAGCTGATGAAATAGCCCAAACTGAAACATATGATGAGGAATCTTTACATATGAGGCAACTACTAAAGACCAGATTAATTGATATGGATCTATCTGTTAGAGCTTTAAATTGTTTAAAAGCAGCTGAGGTTGATACTTTAGGAGACTTAGTTTCGTTTAATAAAACTGACTTAATGAAATTCAGAAATTTTGGTAAAAAATCATTAACGGAGTTAGAAGAATTAGTTATCATTAAAGGATTAAGTTTTGGTATGGATTTATCTAAATACAAATTAGATAAAGATTAATTATTAATTATGAAACACGGTAAAAAAATAGCACATTTAGGAAGAAAAACAGCACATAGAAAATATATGCTGGCTAATATGGCCTGTTCACTTATTGAACATAAATTTATAAATACCACTGTAGCTAAAGCAAAAGCTTTAAAAAGATATATAGAACCATTAATAACTAAATCTAAAAATGATTCTACTCATAATAGAAGAATAGTATTTAGATATTTAAGGAACAAATATGCTGTAACTGAATTGTTTAGGAATATTTCTGAAAAAGTAGGTGATAGACCTGGAGGATATACAAGAATTATCAAACTTGGAAATAGACTAGGTGATAATGCTAGTATGTCAATGATAGAACTCGTTGATTATAACTCTGTTTATAACGTTGGTAGTGATTCTAATAAGAAAAAAAGGAGAAGAAGAAAATCTAAAACTTCATCTCAACTTGAAAGCACTTCATCTATTGAGGAAGTTACTGTAGTTGAGGAAGCCAAAGATGAAGCTCCTGTTGAGGAAACTAAAGATAAAGCTCCTGTTGAG
>MPLT02168378.1_pt1 | contig 29092 bp, 26 predicted proteins | sample 1617391 | NCBI WGS metagenome assembly MPLT02 (sample SAMN05944800, study PRJNA350692) | marine metagenome | biome: marine; feature: ODZ; material: water; isolation source: 70 m water sample filtered on 0.2 um supor filter | place: Pacific Ocean | collected 2012-04-08 | depth 70m m
CCCTCAGCCTTAGCGAACCATGAGTCAAGACATTCTCTTACATTCTCCCCGTATTTCTGTACTGCAAAATCAATGATTGTCGTAGTTCCACCCCATGCTGCAGCTCGCGTGCCAATTTCAAAAGTATCGGATGCGAAAGTACCTCCGAAAGGAAGTTCCATATGTGTATGGCAATCAATCCCTCCAGGGACAATGTATTTGCCTGTTGCGTCAATAACTTTTTCAGCTCCAGATTCAGCGCTGTCAGCAGCTGAAGTTCCTGGTTGCAAAATTGCCGCTATCTTCTCTCCGTCAATAAGAACGTCTGCCTCATGACGTCCAGTAGCACTTACTACAGTTCCATTTTTTATTAGAGTCGTCATGTCTCCTCCTTCAATTCAGACTTTAATTATCTAAATCCTTTATAGCCTCATTCAAGATTGCAATTCCTTCGTCAATCTCATCTGCTGTAACAGTCATAGGAGGAGCTATACGAATAACATTTCCATAAAGCCCTCCCTTCCCGATTAGTAAGCCTGAAGCTCTAGCAGCCTCCATTAGTTGACCAGCAGCTTGTGCATTGGGTTCAATGGAATCAGGAACTACGGTCTCAATGGCAAGCATCAAACCTCGTCCTCGCATCTCGGCTATTACGGATGAATCTGAAACTGCTTGACTTATCCCTTCAGCTAATCTTTCGCCCATTTCTTTAGAATTTTTTTGTGTGTCGTGTTCAAGCATGTAGTTGATTGTGGCTAATGCTCCGGCCGATGCTATGGGGTTACCACCAAAAGTAGAAATAGAGTTAGCTGGCATCGCTTCCATTACTTCTGCTCTAGCGACAACTCCTCCTAGAGCTAAACCGTTTCCAACTCCCTTAGCGAAAGTCAACATGTCAGGCACCATCCCATGTGCTTGATACCCCCAAAAGTTTTCCCCGGTTCTTCCCCATCCTGTTTGAACTTCGTCAGAAATAAATAGAACACCTCTATTATCCAACTCTTTTTTCATCGCTCCAAAAAAACCATCGGGTGGCGTAGCGAAACCTCCTACACCTTGGATTGGTTCAGCAATCATAGTTGCCACATCTCCTGATGTCATCATGTCGAAGACTTGGACAAGGTCATCTACACAAGCTTTGGTGTAGCTCTCATCATCAAAACCGTTAAATGGGCTCCGTAATCTGTAGCCTCCATGAACATAATTTACAGATAAGCCACTCAAACTAGTGGGCGACCAAGACCTATGAGAAGTAATTGCTACAGTCGAAAAAGAACGTCCATGATAACTGTTTCTGAGTGCCAAAATTTGGTTCGAACGACGATAAGCAGTGGCTAATAATAAAGCCGCATCATTAGCTTCTGTTCCTGATGTAGTGAAAAAAACTCTTGCATCTGGTATCCCAGATAATTCTGTCACCAGTTCCGCCAATTCGATCATTGGTTCAGATAGATACAAAGTTGAAGAATGAAGCACTTTTGATGCTTGGTCATTGATGGCTTGAGTCACTTCAGGGACGTCGTATCCAAGACTCGTTGTCAGAATTCCTCCAAAAAAATCAAGGTAACGGTTGCCTTCAACATCATAAACATGCCGTCCTTCCCCATAATCCATAGAGATAGGAGGGTCGTAGTATAAAGCCAGCCACGAAGGAAGAACTTCGGAATGACGCTTTAAAAGTTCTGAATTAGTTGACATATTTATCCTTCTCTAACCTAAGGAGTTACTAAATCTTCATAAGTACTAGGTCTACGGTCTCTGTAAAAAGCCCACTGATTACGAACTTCGTCAATCAATTCTAGATCCAAATCTCTTATGATCAATTCTTCCTCTTGGTCTGAGCAAACATCTCCAACGAACTGGCCTCGTGGATCAACGAAATAAGTTGTTCCATAAAAATCGTTTTCTCCTAAAGGCTCAATTCCTACTCGATTAATCGCTCCTACAAAATACATATTTGCAACTGCTGATGCGGGTTGTTCAAGTTTCCACAAGTAAGAGGAGAGGCCTCGACTTGTTGCAGATGGATTAAAAACTATCTGCGCTCCGTTCATGCCTAGAGCCCGCCAACCTTCTGGGAAATGTCTGTCATAGCAAATGTAAACTCCAACTCGACCTACAGCTGTTTGAAAAACAGGAAAGCCTGTGTTGCCTGGCTTGAAGTAAAATTTCTCCCAGAATCCATTTACCTGTGGGATATGAGTTTTCCGATATTTGCCTAAATAGGTTCCATCAGCATCAATTACGGCTGCAGTGTTATATAAGAAACCTTCTTTTTCTTTCTCATACATAGGAAGTACTAATACCATTTCGAGTTCTGCTGCTAATTCCTGAAACCGTTTTACAGTTGGTCCATCTGGAATCGCTTCTGCATAGCCGTAATATTCAACTTCTTGGACTTGGCAAAAATAAGGACCGTAGAAAAGTTCTTGAAAACACATTATTTGAGCACCTTGACTGGCAGCTTCACGAAGATACTGTTCATGAAGATCAATCATCGATTCTTTATCGCCTGTCCACCTCGTTTGAACCATGGCCGAACGCACTACATTTGACATCTAATTCTCCTAATTTTCTTATTACAGAAGATTAACCAATAAATATCGGTTGTTTAATGAGGTTAGCGCTTTGGTTTAATACACCAACAGTTTTGATCACTATGAAATTTGCATTTTCCCTAGTTTTCAGGAGATGACAGGCCTTTCATCTCGTCAACCTGTAAATCTCTGGGTTTTGTTTCCAATTCTTCTGGAGTAGAAATTTCCTCATTACCAATTCCTAGATCTGGGAATTTTCGAAGAGTCACCATTAAGCGTCCATCAACTGAACCAATCATAGTGTTATAAGCATTTACAGCTTGATTTAAACCTCGTCCTGTTTTATCCATATGCCCGAGAACAGTTCCTATCCTTTCATATAACTCTTCACCGAGATCTGCTATTTCTTTAGCATGCTCTGTGATTCGCGCTTCTTGCCAGCCTCGTGCAACTGCCCATAAAAGAGCTAGAAGATTTACTGGCGAAGCAAGAAGAACCCTCTTTTCCATAGCATCCTGCAAAAGTGAAACATCGACTCTTAAAGCGTCCGCTAAAAATGACTCTCCAGGGACGAACAAAACTACAAATTCTGGTGCAGGTCCATCATTTTGCTCCCAGTACTTGCGACCTGCCAATGCGTTAACATGCGATCGTAAAGCGGATGCATGGCGAGATAAATGATTCTCAATCTCAGATTGATCAGAAGCCTCTTGAGCTTCAAGATACGCATCTAAGGGAACCTTCGCATCCACTGCTAAGTGTGCTCCGTTAGGAAGTCTGACTCTAACGTCTGGTCTTCCGATATTCCCGCTCCTATTTTCACCAGTTGGCTGTTCCTCGTAATCACAATAAGGAGTCATCCCAGCTAGTTCAATTACGTTACGGAGTTGATTTTCTCCCCAAACTCCACGTGCAGTGGGTGAACGCAATGCTTCGGTTAACGCGACGTTAGAAGCGCTTAACTCACCCATTCTTGATGTTAAAGTTTCAACTGCACCTTTCTCTTTGTCATGAGCTGAACGAAGCTCACTAACTGTCTTTCCCAGTTGATCAATCTGTTTCGTAAAGGGATCAAGTAAACCTTTTGTTTGCTCTTTGACAACATTCATCCTTTCAGAAGCCAAAGTCAAAAACTGTTCGTTATTGTCTTGAAGTGCTTTACTTGCTACTTCTCCCATTTGCGCTTTAAGTTCCAAAGTCAACTGTGCAACCATTGATGCCATATCATCTTTATCTTTTATTTCGTCAGTGTCAGTATCCGAAAAAACCTTTTGATTTCTTAAGGCTTTTGCTGTAACAAAAATACTTACCGCTAAGGCAACAATTAAAATAATGATGACTAAAGAGGAATCCATATCACGAGATTATGCAATCGGTGAGACATATTCACTCATAGATCAGTTTTTTGACAAGAAATAGACTTTTCGTGCGTCGAACTAAAGAAACTTTTAAGATGAAACCATGAGGATAAAAGAATGAGCGAACTTCCTTTAATTGGTATTACTGGACGACAAAAAAAAGGACACGATGTAAATGGAGTTCTATCGGTTCAAGGTGAATTAGATATAGATCTTTTTTTTGCGAGCTACGGACATCAGGTGGCAATGGCTGGAGGGATTCCTGTACTTATACCTCGCCATTCCAGTACTGAAGTTGTATCAAAACTCGATGGAATAGTTTTAAGTGGTGGAGCTGATGTAGATCCGGCAATTCACTCTCCCGAAGAAGATCCTAGTTTAAGTAAATTTGAGCCAGGACGTGACGTCCATGAATTTGAAATCCTTAACGAGGCGATCGAAAAAGACGTTCCTGTTCTAGGTATATGTAGAGGAATACAAGTTATTAACGTCCACGCAGGAGGGACCCTTTTTCAAGACATTCCGGATCACGCGAACATTAACAAACCTTACGATGATCAACACCATAAAGTTTGTTTCGAACCAGGTTCCATCCTGTCAGGAATCTACGGTTCTGAAATCAGCGTTAACTCACTACACCATCAAGCAATCAAAAAAATAGGTGACGGAATTAAGGCTGTGGGATGGTCTAAAGAAGGAGAAGCCACCGAAGAGATAATCGAAGCAATCGAAACGGATAGTAACCGAATCCTTGCCGTGCAATGGCATCCTGAATTGTTGCCTGGAGCAAATCCGATTTTTAGTTGGCTTATAGACCAAGCAACAAAATAAATCGCCTAATCAAGATCAGATTGAAGACCTCTCTACTAGGTCATCAAAAACTCTAAAAATTTCTGGCCAAGTCTCTTCAGGCATACTGTGACCCATTCCTTCTATTTCAACTAAATGGGAATCTTTTATCGCTTCTGCCGTTTCTTTCCCACCCCTAGGAGGCACCAAACGATCAGCTGTTCCGTGGATAACAGTTGTTGGAATAGAAAGCGCCCTTAACTCTGGCCTGCGATCTCCATCAGACAGGATTGCCGTTAACTGTCTGGTTGTTCCTGAGGGGTGCCATGCACGATCAATAGAAGCTGCAACTAACTCACTAAGATTTTCTGGAAGTGGAAATTTTTCTCCATGAATAAGTCTGGCCGACTTAAGACCAGATTCTATTCTGCCTTCTCTGGTTCCAGAATCAGGTTCCATCAACTCCACAGTCAGTTGGTACTCAGGTCTGATAAAACGTGGAGTGGACATAATTGAACAAAGAGAAATTACTCGTTCAGAATGATTTAATGCGAATCGTTGAACAATCATTCCACCCATTGATGCTCCCATCAAATGAGCTTTTTCTACACCTAATGAATCCAACACTCCGACGGCATCATCAGCCATATCTGACAACGAATATGGTGACTTTATCTTTCGTCCAAAAAGGGCAGACAAGTAAGTTCTACTCATATTTGGTTCACCGGCCTCATCAAACCATGTTGATAATCCAACGTCACGATTATCGAAACGAATAACAAAGTATCCTCGTTCTGAAAGCTGCTCACAAAAATTTTCAGGCCAAGCAGTCATTTGTGCCCCAAGGCCCATAACCAACAACACCGCAGGATTTTCACTGCTACCCATAGTCTCTACTTCAAGACTTATACCGTTAGCTTCAATTTGTGGCATTCTGCTGGCTCCTCTTAAGTACTAAGAATCTAACTGCTTTAAAGTAACCGTCAAAACAAAAGAACAGTTCATTGGGAACTAGCTTCTACGAGCTTCACAGGGACACCTGCGAGTAAAACTTTCTCACCTTTTGCCTCAAAACCCCAGCCTTCAAAAAGATTCTTTATTGCTTCAACATCAACCTTCGTCATTTCATCTTCATGATCATGATGTGTCTCATGTTGAGGATGTTTGGGATCAGTGAAATCTTCATCCACCAACAAAACTCTTCCTCTAGGTGCAATTACTCTTGCTATTTCTTCTATGGAACCTTCCAAATCCTTCCAATGATGAATCGCGTTCACTGCGCACACCACGTCAGTTGAACCTTTTGGTAAAGGAATTCTTTCCGCTACACCTGCTTCTACCGTTATAAGACCAGGATTTTTTTGAAATTGTCTTCGAAAACCCAAAACAGAGCGCATAAACCTCGACGGATCAATAGCGACAACATGAGCACCTTTACTGGCAGCTTCAACTGATGCAGGTCCCATTCCAGCGCCTATATCTAAAACATTTTGCCCTTTTTGGATTTCTAAAATCTGTATTACCTCTTTACTCAAAGGAGAATTCCAAAATTTTGGAAGTTTCAGTAACCAGGAAATTTTAGCTCTTAGACCTTTATCGTGTTCGTGTCTATATTCGTCGAATTCATTAACCAATTTCATTCCTCATCTCTAAATTGATATTGCCACAAAAAATCATTTCTAAACATCAAAAATCTTTGTAAAGGTAAACATTGTAAATAAACTTCTTCAATGTCAGATCCCGTGTCAAATACTGATACACCAAAATTACTGCCCTATTTTTTAATACTTTTCGGGATGTCTGCAGGATTATCCAGTGTCATCACTTTAGTCGCAGAATTTAAAGAAGAACTTGGCTTTTCAAACTTTGAAATTGGTTTAACAATTTTTTGTGGATTTGCTTCTTCCTTTATTGCATTGATAATTCTTTCCCCGCATGCCGATCGTGGTCGATCACCAATACTTCTTAAGTCAGGTTTACTCTTGGGTATCATCGCTCTTTTTTTTATGGCTGTAGGTGATTCACTGTGGTATTTCATAGTTGGCAGAAGTTTGTTTGGTTTCGCATTGGGATCAGCTTCTCCCGCTGCTCGTAGAACTGTGATAGTCGCAAATCCAGATGAATTAGGTAAAAATCTCGGAAAATTAGGGGCCTACGATGTAGCCGGCTGGGTCGTAGGACCAGGCATTACTGCTGCCCTAAACGCTATGGGGAATTTCAGGACACCTTTTTGGGTAATGGGCATAGCCCTAATCTTCTTACTGCCTACAGCATGGAAAGCTAAACCTGATAAAGCTGAACGTGACGTCGAAAAGAAAAAACCCTTAGATTTATTTCGTATACGGAGACTTAACGGCGCTCTTCTAATACTGAGTGCATACTTTGTTTTTATTGGGGCTTTTGAGTCTGTTTGGGTTTTAGAACTTGACTTTCGAGGTGCGTCACAATGGCAAATCGGTGTTGGACTTACACTCGCAGCACTTCCAATTCCTCTATTAGCAATGAAAGGAGGAATCCTGGCTCAACGCTTTGGAGCCAGACGTTGGACATTAGGGACTATGGGTATTTGCGCTGTCCTTGTTGCTAGCTTTGGAATATTTGAAGGTCTTTTAACTCTCATTATTTTAACAATTATTTGTTCTCTCTTCGAAGGATTGGGTTTCCCTGCAGGACCAATGCTCGTTTCAGTTTCGGTACCTGAAGAACGTCAAGCTGCCGCACAAGGTCTAGCAGGTGCAACTGAAGTCGCCGCTGGAGCTTTTGCTTCCATTGTTGCTGCAGTAATTTACCAAACCACAAATGACACAGTTGTTTGGATCACGACTTCAATAATAATGATCGTGCTGCTAGTTTTTGGTTGGATATTGACTAAACCACCTGATCGTCAACCAGTGAGACCTGATATACCATTTGATTTAAAAAGGAGGCTTTTCGAATGACAGAACAGACGCATTCTCTACTTCACGGATTTGCTCCACCCTCAAAAGCAGAATCTGACTTTGTGAACATTGTTCGCGGTGAAGGTTGCCTGCTCTGGGATGACCAAGACAACCAATACATAGACGCTATGGCTAACCTTTGGCTTTGCCAGGTTGGCCATGGGAGAACTGAAATTATTGAAGCTGTAACAAAACAGATGAAAACTCTCGAGGCTTACAACGTCTTTGACCCTTTCACTAATGGGCCAGCAGCACAATTAGCTGAAATGGTGGCTGAAAGGTCACCTCATCCTAACGGCCGTGTATTTCTAGGCTGTTCTGGTTCAGAAGCAGTAGATACTGCTCTAAAACTCTCGAGGCTCTATCAACAATTACGTGGAGAAAACGAAAAGCAAATCATAATTCGACGTACGAACGGTTATCACGGCACTAATTTCGGAGGAACGAGTGCTCAGGGGATTGCACCAAATCGAGAAGGCTGGGGTGATTTGGTGCCTCACTTTATGGAAGTCCCAAATAATGACCTCGAAGCGGCTGCAACCATTTTCGCAAATCATGGAAGCCAGGTCGCCGCGATAATTGTTGAACCCATACAAGGTGCTGGCGGAGTTTATCCACCTTCCGATGGCTATTTAGAGGGTCTACGGAAACTCTGCGATGATTCCGGTGCTTTACTGATTTTTGATGAAGTTATTTGCGGGTTTGGTCGAACTGGTAGATGGTTTGGCGCTCAACATTTTGGGGTAACTCCTGATTTAATGACTTTTGCGAAAGGTGTTACCTCTGGATATCTACCTCTATCAGGTGTAATTGTTTCTAGAAATGTTTGTGACACTCTTGAAGAACCTGATTTCGTTCTTAGGACTGGCTATACCTATTCTGGTCATCCAACATCTTGTGCAGCTGGTATTGCAAATTTGGAATTGATGGAACGTGAATCTTTAGTCGATCGAGCTAATCATGTTGGAGAACAGATCCAAAACGGATTGAAATCATTACAGTCAGATAACCTCATTGAGTCTTGGCGCGGAACTGGTGCTGTATACGCGGTCGAAATTGAACAGGACCCTATGCAAATCAGAAATGAAATTCGTTCTAAGGGAGTTATTTTGAGACCCTTAAATACCGGACTCGCAATTTGTCCTCCGTTAACTATTAGTGACAAAGAAATAGGTCAAGTTATCGACACAATGGCTGAAGTATTAAAATAAAGCTTCTTTAATTATCTGCAATACAAATTAAAAAGTGGGGCCCCTATACAGAGACCCCACTTTTTTAAATACTTAAATCAACCTTTAGCTTCCACGAAAGCGTCGGCATAATTAATTTCAAAATCACCTGTATCCTCAATCTCTTCAAGTGAATCAACGCCACCTGCTAACAATTCAGGATCATTGACAAAATCAAGTAGATCTTCATCAAGACCTGCTACAGCAGCATCATTAGGAGTTCCATAGTAATTCCAATTAGAAAGAGCAGCTCCTTGATCTGCGCCTAGTAGCCAATTAATAAAGGTATGTGCAGTGCATGGATGTGGGGCATCAAAAGGAATCCCCATGTTGTCTATCCATCTTGTTCCACCTTCTTCTGGAACAAAATAAACATAATCCTCAGGATTATCGGTCTCCAAGAATTGAACAAACATGTCACCTGAATATCCGTGTCCAATGACAGTTTCTCCACTGGTTAGGAATTCATCTGCAGAATCTGTATTAAAAGCTGCCAGCCTGTCAGCGGTTGACGCCACCAAGTCCTTTGCCTTATCTAATTCTCCCTTATCTGTCGTGTTTAATGAATAACCGAGATACTTCAGTGCCGCTCCCATCGTCTCGCGTGGGTCGTTAAGCAACTGGATCTTTCCATCGAAAGCGCCTGAAATGCTTGGATCAAAAATTAATCCCCAAGAACGAGGAAAATCTTTTCCAACAACTGTTGTATTAACTCCTATACCAGTAGTACCCCACTGATATGGAACTGTGTATTCACCAGAAGGGTCATAATACAAACCACTAAAATCAGATGAGATGTTTTTAGCGTTCGGAATAGCTTCAGAATTTAATTTCTGGACCTTTGAATCTGCGATAAGAATAGAAACCATGTAGTCAGAGGGCACAATAACGTCATAACCAGAATTACCTGCAGAAATGATTGGTTGCATCGCCTCATTGGAATCATAAACGTCCATAGTTGCGCTTATGCCATATTCTGTTGCGAACTCAGCTAGCTGTTCTTCATCGATGTATTCTGCCCAGTTGTACAAAGCCAAATCACCATCTATTTGGTTTAATTCACAGTCAGCTGCAGCGGCCTCATCACTGTCACTTCCACAAGAAGAAACTGCCAAAGCTAGGGCAACTAAAACGGCCAAATACCTAAAACGTTTCAAATTTCTCATATATTTCTTTCCCCTCCAATGCCAATTAGACATACTTAAAATTGATAATAGCGCTTAACCACTTCTTCGTACTCGTTGAGCGACAAGCGATAGCACGACCAAAAGCATCGAAATCACAAGCATGGTCACTGAAACTGCATTAATTAAAGGGGTTACACCCTTGCGAATCAACCCAAAGACATAGACAGGTAATGTCGTCCAACCCGGACCTGCGACAAACTGTGTAATTACAACATCATCAAGAGACAAGGTCATAGCTAGAAGTGCACCTCCCGCAATCCCAGGAACTATCTGTGGGAATGTGACATAGCGAAAAGCTTTCCATCTAGAGGCATACAAGTCGATTGCAGCCTCTTCCAAGTCAGTATTCATACCAGCGAGGCGAGCTCTTACTACAACGGATACGAAACTGATATTGAACGCAATATGGCTAATTGAAATTGACCAGAAACCTTTACGAAGTCCAAGGCCAAAAAGAGTATCAAGTACGTCAAAAAATTCACCAAAGAAAAGCAGCATCATTACTGCCATAGTCACGTCAGGAATAATTATTGGTAAATAAAGAAGAGCATCAAAAACTTTTTTTCCTCGAAATGTAAAACGTTCAAGCGATAGCGCTGCCATAGTTCCAAGCGCGACAGAAATGATTGTAGAGAAAATCGCAATTTTTACTGAATTTGATAATGCTCCACGAGCATTCGAGCTATCAAAAAAATCACGATACCAATCGAATGTAAAGCCTCCCCATGTGCCTACATTTCTACTATTACTAAATGAGTAGATGACTAGTAAAACTATGGGCGCGTAGAAAAACATATAAACAACCCATCCGTTTAAATGTAAGGCTGCTTTAGCCCAACCACGTGGTTCCACAGAGGTACTCATAACGTCCTGCCACCTTTTCGAAAGTAAACAATTGTGGTTACTAACATCACTAACATCAGAACGAAAGAAAGCGCTGCACCAAAAGGCCAATTTCTAGCGGTAAGGAACTGAGTAACGATATAGCTTCCAAGTAATGTGGTTTTAGCTCCACCTAAAATTTCTGGTGTCACATAAGCCCCTAAACTTGGCACAAAAACCAAGATCGACCCAGCGATTACACCTGGCAGTGACAGAGGGAAGAGGACATGTCGAAAAGACTGTAATCCTGTCCCGTAAAGATCCCGACTTGCTTCTAATAAACGCCTATCAATTCTCTCTATAGCCGCGTACAAAGGAAGAATCATAAAAGGTAAGTAGCCATAGACAAGACCCAGCACAACTGCGGTTTGTGTGAATAGAAGTTCTGCAGAACCTAGGCCCAAAAATTCGGTGGTATTAGTTAGAGGACCGTCGTTCCCCAATATCACTCTCCAAGCAAAATTCCGAACTAAAAAATTTGTCCAAAAGGGAATCATCACAAATACCAACATGATGTTCCTTACAGCTACTCGGCGCGTTGAAAGAAAATAGGCAAAAGGATAAGCAATAACCAAACAAATAACTGTGGTCAGAAAAGCAAGCCATACGGACCGAAATAGGACATCTCTAACTATTGGTTCACTAATCCTTGCATAGCTATCCAAATTCCATCCGGATAAATCAGTACCACCAAAACGGTTTCGAGTAGCAAAACTATAAATAAAAACTATGAAAAGTGAGATTACGAAGAAGAAAATCAAATATAAATAAGCAGGCATGGCAAGAAAGAGACCGCGTCTTGATTCTTGGCGAAGTGCTGCCTTTTCAAATTCTGGTGTTGCAGTCGCAGTTTTAGTATCCGCTCTAACCACAGTCTTCATCAGTCAGAAACCACAGAGATTGCATCAGGGTCCCAGCTAACAGTAATTTCTGCACCCGGCTTATAAAGCTCAACCCCAGGATGGTTTTCTTCGCGAACCTCAAGATCCATCCAATCGAGTTTTATGCCGTAAATAAGCGCGTTACCCAAATAAGTAACTGTTTCAACAGAACCATTTACATGTGACCAACCTTCTTCAAATTCACCTTGAGATTGAATATGAGCACGCTCGGGTCGAAGACTAACTGCAACATGAGTTCCTGCACTAAATCCATTTTTAGCTCTGACAGAAACACCATTTTCAAGAATTACAGTTTCTGCATCTGAAACAGTACCTTCGAGCAAATTTGTCTGACCTATAAAATCAGCCACAAACCGGTTTGCAGGACGCTCATATATTTCTTCAGGTGTAGCTACTTGAAGCAACTTGCCATCATCCATAACCGCAATACGGTCTGACATTGTAAGCGCTTCTTCTTGATCATGTGTAACAAAAACAAAACTGATTCCAACATCTCTTTGAAGTTTCTTCAACTCAAGTTGCATCTCTTGCCGAAGTTTCAAATCAAGTGCGCCAAGGGGTTCATCTAAAAGTAATACTTTTGGTTGATTTACTAAAGCTCTAGCAAGCGCGACTCGCTGTTGTTGCCCACCTGACATTTGTGAAGGTTTTCGTTCAGCTAAACCATCGAGCTGAACCAGCTCAATCATTTCCATAGACCTTCTACGTGTCGTTTCTTTGTCGACACCTTGCATTTTCAAACCGAATCCAACATTTTCTAAAACAGTCAGATGGGGGAATAATGCATAGTTTTGGAAAACGGTATTAACTGGTCTTTTATCAGGCGTTAATGTCCCTACTTCTTGACCAAAAATTGAAAGACTTCCTTCAGTAGGAAATTCCAAACCGGCAATCAGACGTAAAGTTGTTGTTTTCCCACATCCACTGGGTCCCAACATCGCAAAAAACTCTCCATCGGCAATTGACAAGTCAACATTGTCAACAGCAACTACATCACCAAATCGTTTCGTTATTCCACTCAGTTCAACTGCAGAAGTCATTTTGTTTCATCTCTCTAAAATAAGTGCCCATATTCTAAACTCTTCCAAAAGGCGAATTGGTAGCTCCAGCTTTAATCGCCTGTAAACAAATAAAATCGTGAAGGATCGTGGCACCAGCAATGGCCGTGATTTCGCCAACATCATATTGCGGTGCCACTTCAACAAGATCCATTCCAACAATTTCAAATTCGCCAAGCGAGCGTATCGCTTCAAAGGCCTGCGCCGAGCTAAGACCACCCGCAACAGGAGTCCCAGTCCCAGGTGCAAATGCCGGATCTAAACAGTCAATATCGAAAGTTAAATATGCTGATCTATTGCCGACGATTTCTCTAATTACTTCAATCACTGCAGGAATACCTTCCCTGTGAACCCACGGAGCCCCCAAAACGGTGAAACCAAATGTGTCCTGATTATGTGTTCTAATACCAATTTGAACCGAAGTTGATGGGTCAACTATTTCCTCACGCACAGCCCGAAGGAACATTGATCCATGGTCTTGGCGACTTCCATCATCTGGCCATGTATCACAATGGGCGTCAAAATGTATTAAAGACAAGGGGCCAAACTTCTTTGCATGAGCCTTTAATAGCGGGTAAGTAACATAATGATCGCCTCCCATACTTACCATCATCGAATCTGTATCTATGATTTGGTCAGCATGGCGTTCAATTAAATCTGTTGCATTCTGTGGATACCCATAATCGATAAAGCAATCTCCGTAATCTGCCACAGCAACAAAATCAAATGGATCGAAACCGAACGGATACGCATCGAGTTCAGCAAGTCCCACTGACGCCGCTCTAAGTGCTCGAGGTCCGAAGCGGGCTCCTGGACGATTTGAAGTAGCCATATCAAATGGTATGCCAGACACGACAATGTCAGCTGAGTCAATTTCTCTTGTGTACTTCCTTCGAAGAAAAGAAAGAGCCCCTCCAAAAGGCATTTCCATATCTTTCCCTTTTAAAGAACTAGCCCTGAAAGCTTGATCCCCTTCATTAATATCAGTCATGGATTAACCCCCTCATAATCGGGGTTCTGCCAGACTATTAATGCAGCGTTATTATCAATCTCAGGGTTGACTATGTAATTAGGTAATGCGCAAACAAGTTGAAATCCATTATCCCTCTGAAACGTAAGAGTAGGGTCGTAAATCTCACCTTTCCGCACTAGTTCTATATATTCATCAGCTGAATAATTAGTCTTATAGTCCACGTATCCAGGCATAACTCCTCCAGCAACAATTCCCCGGAGATTAAAACACTGGCACACCTCTTTCCTTAGCTTGTAAAGCTCGTTTCCAATACCACGTTTCCGATATTGCTTACTTACCGCTATTGAAGTGCCATAATACCAATCCCCATCTGGATGATGTCCAGAAGTTTCATTACCGGGAACTATGTCATGCACTGTGTGAAGAGGTTGCTCAAGGTCAAAGTGGACTCTAATACCGAGACCCATAGCGACAACATTCTCTTGATCAAATCCAACAAAACAACCTTCTGAAAAATCTTCGACCAATACTTTTAGTTCACTCGCGTTATAAAGGTCTTCAGGGTCAGAGGTAGGAAATGAAGATAGTTCTAATTGAGCCATATCCCCAACCCAATCAATTAGAGGATTCATATATCTAATTCCTGAAGTTTCACCCAAATGAACAAATGGTTCTTTACTCATGGGACCAATCCACACTCTCATATTCGTTTTCAGCTGGCCTTCCCCAACATGCCCAAAAATCCTGAGTAGCGGGTCTCATAATTGCTGCCCCGCTAGATTCAATGAAATATGGTTCTTTAGCGATTTGACAAATTGCTTCAGAATCTCGCGTAAGTGTCATTAATCGGTCTGAGTCAACAGTTCCTTCTTCTAAAATTTCTTGAGCCTTTTCCAAACGACGAACTGAACTTTCTAAAAGGGAAGCATCACGGCTGGCTTGAACATCACTGGATTCAGATTGAATCGTATGGTTCGTATGAACTAATGGGTCTGAACCAAGTGTGATTACAGGTCTAACAGAAGGCATGGCTTCAATGTTGTAGCCGTCACCAGAACTATCAAATATCAAATAGTTATGAGCACCTGCAAGGTCAGCCTCAAGAAGTACATTCAAAGCTTCGGTTGAACTTTCAGCTTTTAACATGCCCCTAACTACTGAAGTCCAAGTAACGCCGCGTTTTCCATCAAGACAGTTGAGATTATTAATACCAACAGCGACACCTGCATCATTCATCCCCAGTTGACCGAGACACCCAGTAGTAGTAAATATCAAACTGGCAGGTTGATCGGTAGGGGTAATCTTTAAAAGCAACACATGGTCAGTTGCTGTGTCATGCATATCCCATGTTTGAGCTAAAAACCCTGAACCATCAGCTCGAGAATCAGGAATAATCATCGAGGTACAATCATCTTCTTGAAGTTCTCCAGGTGTTTCCGCCCCTATTACCGCTCTTACAGCATCAACAAAATCAGTAAAACCTCCAACTATTACTGCTTCTGCCGGCGAAATTCCAGCTGCACTGGCAAGAGCCAACATCTCCGCGTGTAAATCTTCATCAAAATTTTGGTGAGCTGGCAACATTGATTCTGCAATTTCTATTACTTCAGTTTCAGATATTGATCCACCTGACCACAAACCTGAAGAAACAAGTTCAATTCTATCTTTTGTGTAGGCACGAATTTCATCTGCAAAAGTCTTCCCATGCTCGTGACCGATGCTTTCAGGTGTTCCAGAAAGTTCAAGAGTTCTTATGGGTGGACGTTTCACTTTTCGGCAACCTCTTCAACTGCTTTTGCGGCAGTATCGACAATCAAATCAATATCGTTTTCTTCTATCACGAGCGGTGGGCAAAAAGCCAATGCTCCATTTATAGCCCGACAGATCACTCCCATTTCAGTCATCTTGTCACGTATGACTAAGCCTTGCTCAGTGGATGCATCAGTGATCTGAGCAGCCCATATAGCTCCTACACCTCGGACTTCAGAAAAAATTCCATCTTTTTCTAAAGCTTTAAGTCCCCCAGAAAGTCTGTCACCTACTATTTCTGCCCTCTGGACTAATCCTTCGTCTTCGATGATATTTATGTTCGCTATAGCAGCAGCAGATGCTGCTGGGTGTCCGCTATAGGTATAACCATGCATAAATATAAAATCTGGATCAGATTCAAGCACATCACAAACTGTTCTACTGATTAAAACTCCTCCTAATGGCTGGTAACCGCTTGTGACACCTTTTGCGAAAGTTATGATGTCGGGTTTTACGCCATAAGTGTCAGAGGCAAACCAGTTACCGGTTCGACCAAAACCAGTAATCACTTCATCAAAAACAAGAAGTGCACCGTAATCGTCGCATAATCTTCTCAAACCTTCTAGATACCCTGGCTGTGGTGGGAAAACTCCGCCAGCACCTTGCAGTGGTTCAGTTACAACTCCTGCTATTTGTTCACCATATTGTGCGAATATTGAAGCGGCAGATTCAATATTGGTTGGATCAATCTCTATTACATTCGGGAATAAATCACCCCAACCTTCACGGTTAGCTGGGATCCCTTGCATGGTGGTTCCACCAATATTTACACCGTGATAACCCCGACCACGCCTCAAGATAATTTGACGTTCCGGTTGTTTTCTTAAAATAGGTATTTTTCGCAATATTTTTATTGCAGTATCAATTGATTCAGAGCCCGAACAACAAAGAAAAACACGACCGTCCGGAAAAGGTGAAACAGAACGGATTCTTTCAGCTGCTGCATCTGACACATCGCTCCCCATAGGAGCAAAGGTGTGATACGAGCTCATTTTTTGTAATTGTTCAGTAATCGCTTCAATTAACTCAGGTCTTCCATGCCCTATCTGGCAGTACCAGAGTCCACCAAGTCCATCAATATATTCGTTACCTTTGTTGTCCCAAACTCGAACACCTTCCGAACGAACCAAAGTATGAAAATCCTCTGAAGTTGGTTTGGAAAAGGCATGTAATAGGGCAGGAATCATTTGTCCTTCTATTCTGTTGACCTGATATTAGGCTACCTATTTAGAGACCTTGGTGCTAGTTGGCTTCAAATTCGAATTACTTGCTATTTTCGAATGTTTCGAGTTGCATAGTAAGTGATGTCATCCTTACATTCGCAACAACTTGACTCTCTTTGGCTCGATACTCTTGATCCACCTATCACGCGACGTTCCCCGCTTAAAGGAGACCTTTCAGTTGACGTAGCAATAGTGGGCGGCGGATTTAGTGGTCTTTGGACTGCTTATTATTTATTGTGCTTAGATCCAAACTTAAAACTTCTAGTAATTGAAAGTGAATATTGTGGTTTTGGTGCATCTGGTCGTAATGGAGGATGGTGCGAAGGTGCTCTTGCAGGTGGTACAGAGAAATACGCCGCAAGATCATCAAAAAATGAAGCTAAACAACTTGAAAAAGCAATGTTCGATGCTGTAGATGAAGTTGAAAGAATTACAAAAAGAGAAGATATTAATTGTGGTTTTATAAAAAGTGGAGTTATAAGCGTTGCCCGTAATCAACCTCAGGCCAAGAGGCAACTAGATGAAATTAAAACTGCGCGTGAAAATGGTTTTGGTGAAGATGTAATACGTCCTCTTGAGCGCGATGAAGCACTTACTTATTTAAACGCTACGAGAGTTCTTTCAGGAATTTTCTTCGCTCCGTCGGCAACAATCGACCCTGCGCGTTTAGTAAGAGGGTTAGCAGAAGCAGTTGAAAAATTAGGTGGACAAATCGTCGAATCGACTAAAGCAATTAATATCTCTAAAAATGAAGTAAAGACAGAGCATGGATCGGTTAAGTCAGAAGTAATAGTTCAAGCGACTGAGGCATACACCCGCGACCTCAAAGGACACAAACTTGACTTATTGCCCGTTTACTCAAGAATGATTGCTACAGAACCTCTTAATGAAGAAACCTTTCAAGAAATAGGACTAAAAAATAGGCCTACATTTACTGATGGAAGATACACGGTTATCTATGGTCAACGTACCGAAGATAATCGCATCGCCTTTGGTGGTCAGGGCATGCCTCCGTATCTTTTTGGGTCAGAAATTAGAAAAACTGCAGAAGTGAACAAAAAATCCCACGAATTAATCCACCAGATATTAATCGACTTACTGCCACCTCTTCGTGATTTTAAAATCACGCACCGTTGGGGAGGAGTACTAGCAATTCCAAGAAACTGGCTCCCAGGAGTACGTTTTGATCCTTTTTCCGGACTAGGTGTACTTGGTGGATACGTGGGAGAGGGAGTTGCAGCAGCAAACTTAGCAGGTCGGACGATGGCAGAATTGATCCTGAGTCATGACACTGAAAGAGTGAGACTTCCTTGGGTAGGTGTAAGATCCAGACGCTGGGAGCCTGAACCTTTACGTTGGTTAGGCGTCCGCGCTAGTCGTCGACTCATGGGTGCGGCAGACATTTCAGAAACACGAACTAACAGAACTAGCAAAAGCGCGATGCTTATTGCCCATTTATTAAGGGGAGATTAATCCATTTTATTAGATGGAGCCTGGCTTACTTTCATATAGGCCTCTTCTCTCACTTTTGAAATCCGATCCACACCAATTTTTTCGCCTTTGTGAGGCAAAACAAAACTTGTATACATAACTCGTCTTTCTTTTTCTACAGGAGGGTGACTCATATGCAGTGTGCATGATAAATGAACTGTCACATCACCTGTTTTGGTAGGCAAATCAATAATAGGCAGATCAAGATAGGGATGAATAAAATTAGGTTGCAAATTTGCCCTGTGCGAACCTGCTACCACGGATAATTGACCGCTTCTAGAATCTGCTCCTGTAACTGAAACTCCAACCGTCATAGAAGAACAATCATAGGAATGCCTCCCGAGACTACAGTCTTTATGCCAAGGAAGATCAGATATTCCTTCAACTACTCCTATTGGTTTTATTAGAGCTTCAATTACATTCGGATCATCGCTTCCATCCCACCCAATGGCATGTCCATCCCCCGGTATCGCTGCGATCCTCTCATGTCGGTAATCAGTGAGAAGTTCTTTTACGGATTCCGATTCAGCCTGAAAATACTGTAGGCGGACACAACGATCTGTTCCTTCCTTTGTCTTCGCCCACCAAGACCGACCATCACCTCTCTCATATTTCCCTATAGCAGCATCCATGTCATTAGATATTTTTGTCATTAAATCCTCACTCCACCATCCGCTAAGATGCAAAAAACCAGTTTGTGATAAAAACCACGAAATTTCTTCGTCTGAATCTTCCTGAGTAAAAGACCTATTCATATCAAGAGGACTTCCGTCTTGGTTTACGAAATCAATTTCGCCTGGTTTATAAACTGATCTGCCATCAATTATCGCTCTAAGAACAGGCCACCATTTTAGGAATCTGAAATGCTCCTTCAGGGGCAGATCAATTACTTTTGAAGTAGCTAGTGATTGGGGAGTCTGTATATCTTGCACCAAATCAGAAAATGAAATCTCATCTAAATCAACTACCACAGAGGCATTAGACACGCCTAAATCTAGTTTGATTTCTCCTTCTGACGGAATGAGAGTGAATGATTTTTGTGCAACCCTCATACCCAATGGTCGGCAACCCAACATTTGAGCCCCTTCATAAGCAATCAAAGAGTTCTGTTCTAAAAGAAAAGGTAATTTATTATCAATCCAAACTTCTGAATCGATCTGCTCTGCATCACTATCTAAACGTGAACGCACATCAACTGAAAACACAAAAAGTCCTTTTCTTCAAACTATTCGAGAGGCTCTTGAATAGGTAGAGGCTCTCCTAAAGACGGCATCGTATCTGAGGGGCCTAATAAGGTCACTTGGTCATCAGCTTCTAAGCAAAGTTCATCATGGAGTTGGATCAGAATCCCTTCTCGATGAACAGAAACTACTTCGACTTCATCAGGGAAACTGAGTTCAGCGATTTTTAAACCGATAAGTGCTGAATCTTTGCCTTCTGGTAAAAGGGCGTATTGTCGGAATGTCATCTCAGGTAGTAAAGCTGATTTAACTTCGGCTTCTGTTTGAGCTAGTCCTATCAGTTTTGCACCCGTATGCAGATGACCGGCGAGCTCTCCAGCAACTCTTAATGAGCGACCTGGATTTTCGGTCGTTCCTGCAAGGAAAAATAATGCGTTGACCCATTCACCCGAACCTCCCCATGAAGCAGGAATACGAATGCCTTCTGATGCTCTGACTATTACAAGTTGATCTTCTTCAATATCTTCAAATAAAGCAACTGGGGTTGCTGTTGGATGTTGTTTAGAAGGTTGGATCCATAAAGAACCAGTTTCTAAAAACTGTTCTGTTACTCTCTCGCCTGTTAAACCGATCAAGTCAGAAAGAACCGTCGCCGCTCTATCCGCTGCTTCTGTGATATTCGTTCCCGGTGGAACGCTTAAAACTCCAGCTCTGGCAATTAATCCAGGATAATCATCGCCGGTTCTCAAACCATGACCAGCCATCGCAGCGCTCATTTCTCGGTCTAACTTCGGATCAGCATCAGCTCCCCACCTTTCAAAGACTTGCCTAATTGCACCTGATCTTTTACTTTTCCCGCTTGCATAAAGACGGTGCCATGTCCACCCCGCAAGAAAAACAAAAGCGACAAAAAGCAAGGCAGTTACACCAAGTTGAAAAATTAAAAATATAGAAATAATTATTCCAACAAACTGTGTAACCGGATAGAAAGGTGCTTTGAAAGCAGGCGCATACGAACGAATATGCGAAGCTCTTAAAACCAGAACAGCAATATTTAGCAAGCCAAGTGTTAATAGAACAAAAGCGCTCGCAAGTTTTGCAATTGATTCAGCATCGAGAACCAAAACCACTAACGCTATTGAAATTCCAGTAACAATTACACCAAAAGCAGGCGTTCCCCATCTGCTTAGCCTTCCAGCCACTTCAGGGAAAAGTCCATCACGCGCCATTGCCATTGGGTATCTAGCCGCAGCCAAGATCCCAGCATTCACAGCTGAGGCGAATGCTGCTAAAGCAGCTAATACTACAAGTGCAACTCCTGCTGATGGAAGAATAGTTTCTGCAGCTGAATGTATAGGTGCTAGATCTTTATGCAAGATATCTGGGGGTAGAAGTGCTACTGCTACTAAGGCTCCAAGCGTGTAAAGAATAGTTCCTACTAACAAAGATAATGACATCCCAAGTGGAATCTTTAAGGAGGGGTCGTCTACTTCTTCTGCTGCACTCGCAACTTTTGTTAAACCACCATATGAAACAAAAACTAGACCTATCACTGAAATAAGGCCAGAAAAACCCTCTGTGAAAAATGGGTCAAGATTGGATTTATCTATACCTTGTTTTTGAGTTTCGAAAAGACCCTCTGTAAGGAACCAAGCCATCACCGTTAGTACGAAAACAACCAAAAATAATTGAATTGAACCACTTACTTTCGAACCAACAACATTTACAAAAGTAAAAAAAGCTATTAAAACTAGCGCTACAGTTTTGCCATTTACATCTAGAATTAGAACCAAATAAGCGCTCATGCCTACTAAGGCAAAAGCATCTTTCAAAACTAAAGAAAGCCAAGTTCCAATTCCTGCAATAGTTCCTATGGAAGGTCCCAAAGCCCTTTCCAAAAAATAGTATGCGCCTCCTGCTTTAGGGAGAGCAGATGACAACTCCGCGACGCTCAACATGGCAGGGATCGCTAAGAAACCTGCAATTAGATAAGCCAAAATCGCTGACGGACCAGTTTTAGATGCCGCTAAACCGGGTAAAAGAAATAAGCCTGATGAAAGCATCGCTCCTGTTGATAAAGCAAAAACGTGGCGCAGAGCAAGTGACCTAGTCAATTTACCCCTGTTGTCTACTTTCATAAGAGAACCTTAGACTTCATCGTTTTTATTGTCCAAGATCGACAGTTTGAAAGAAATCTAATAAAAGTGAGTTAGTTGACTCAGGGTCTTCTTGCTGTATCCAATGTCCTACATCTGGCAAAATAACAGAATTTACCAGATTAGGGAGAGTTTCTGAGAAACGTGAAATGCTTCCAGCTCCCCAAATTGTTGGACCATCTTTTTCTCCCCCAATAAATAATGACGGTTGTATTAATGGTGACTCATGATGCATTCTTTGATCATTCCAATCAAGATCGACGCATCTGTAACGATTTAAGGGGCCTGTGAAACCTGACTTTTCAAATTGTTTGGCGTAGAAATCTAAATCATCTACGGTTAACCATGAAAGAGGTTCTTCTGGATACTTGAAACGATCTTTAAGTTCACCTCCTGGAGAAACAAAACCCATTGAACCTTCATCACCCATGACTGCAGGAGCACTTCCAGAAGCAGTGAAATAAAAACCTTCAAGCCATGTGGAAGGATTCTGAGAAATTTCTGCTTCTGCTCTTCCTGGTTCTTGAAAGTACTCAATATAGAACTCTTCCTCTCCTCCCAAAGATCTAAAAAAATCAGAAGGCTTTACGTCATTCCGCGGGGTATATGGAACAGAAAGTAAAGCTATGCCCTTGAAAATATCCGGCCTGAAAGATGCAGCAGCTGAAGCTATGGGAGAACCCCAATCATGCCCGACAATTAAAGAACTGTCTTCGCCTAGAGTTTGGACAACTCCTACACAGTCTCCGGCTAAACAAACAAGTCTGTATTCATCAATTGTTTTCGGAGCGTAAGAGGAACCATATCCTCGAACGTCCATTGCGACCGCTCGGTAACCAGCAGCAGAAATTGCAGCTATTTGATGTCTCCATGAATACCATGATTCGGGAAACCCGTGAATGAAAAGAACCATAGGTCCTTCTCCAGCTTCAGCAATGTGGATATTTACGCCACGAATATCAATCTCATACTGATTCAAACCCTCGATTTCAATCACCCTTGTTCTCCTTATTATTCATCATCTCTTCAAGGCTTCTAATAAGTATTCCTTTAACTGTGTGTTCTTTGTCGATAACTTCACTAACTATGAAATCGCATCCAGAAGTAACTGCTGCTTCGATTGCTATAGCTTCGCGCATTTCTATATTCAAATCTGATTGAGTTTCTGTAGCAGCCAAGACCAAATCTGAATCAATTTGCACAATAGTCAATTCGGTTAAATCGTTTAAAGCTTGCTTTGCCGTTACCATTTCAAGCTTTCGACTGAATTCAGTAGTGACTTCTTCATAAAAATCTGCCATTGACAAAGCTGAAGTAACAAGGGTCGTGTTTTCGACATCACCAATTAAGTTTCTAGATGCTGCTTGTTCAATGGGTGCATTGTCATCAAAAAGCTTGACCAGAACTGACGCGTCAATAAAAACTCTATTCAGCATGGCTATTGACTCTCAGAACGATCATGACGAAGCGACAGATGTTATAGAAAGTGCGACGAGTCGTTTACGCGCGTTTCCCGCACGATCAGAAGATGAATAGCCTTCAATCAATTGTCTAACGACAGCATTTACTGATGTACCTTGTTCTGCGGCTCGAACTCTAGCTCGTCGAAGTAAGTCATCTTCAATCGCTAGAGTTAAATTAGCCATATATAAGTGTAACACTTATTATGTGTTACACATAAAACAATTCTTTATTTATCTATATTACTTCGCTTTAAAATCGCAAAACTGAATAACTTCTGCTAGACATTCCATCAAATCTTAAAAAATTCATTAGAAGAGAGAGAAAAATGACTATTGGTCCCGGAATGCACGTAGATGATCCAAGTGATGACTCGTTGAATCTTGCAATGTCTGAAACAGCAAGACCCCTTTATAACGCAGTCAAGAAATTCATTGCTGAAGAAGTAGAACCTATAACGGAAAAATTCTATGAACTTGGAGAGGATCGTGAAGACCGCTGGTCATATACCGACGATCAACTGGAACTTTTGGAAAGTGTTAAGAAAAAAGCTCGCTCTAACGGTTTATGGAATTTTTTCTTACCGGATGATGAAACTGGGCAAGGACTTTCAAATTTAGATTATGCATATATAGCAGCTGAGCTGGGACGGAATCCATTAGCTTCTGAATCACTCAATTGCAGCGCTCCCGATACGGGCAATATGGAAGTTCTAGAACGCGTCGGAACCCCTGAGCAAAAGGAAATGTGGCTTAAACCTTTATTGAATGGTGAAATCAGATCTTGTTTTGGAATGACCGAACCTGGCCTTGCTTCCTCTGATGCGAAAAATATTGCTACTCAGGCAGTCTTAGATGGTGATGAATGGTTAATAAACGGTGAAAAATATTACATCTCTGGTGCTGGTGATCCTCGTTGCAAAATAATGATTTGCATGGTCCAAACAAATCCTGATGGACCTCCACATAGACGACAATCACAAATTCTGGTCCCTATGGACACTCCGGGAGTAAACATAATCGGACCAATGCATGTTTTTGGACAAGATGACGCCCCTCATGGCCACATGCACATACAGCTTGACAATGTAAGGGTGCCTAAAGAAAATATGCTCCTAGGAGAGGGTCGGGGCTTTGAAATATCTCAGTTGAGACTAGGGCCAGGTCGAATACATCACTGCATGAGATCTATTGGAGCCGCAGAAAAAGCTTTAGAGTTAATGGCTACTAGGGGTTTGTCGCGAGAAGCATTCGGGAAAAAAATCGCTCAATTGGGAAAAAATGTTGAACTAATATCGCGTGCAAGAATTGAAATTGAAGCTTGTCGTCTTATGGTTCTAAGAGCGGCAAAAGCTATGGACACCATGGGGAATGCTGAGGCTCGAGTTTGGGTTAGCGCTGTAAAAGCAATGGTCCCAGAAAAAGTTTGCAATATTATTGACGAAGCAATCCAGGTTCATGGCGCCACTGGTATCTCACAATGGACACCTTTAGCTGCCATGTACACAGGTCAGAGGACTTTGCGTCTTGCGGATGGACCAGATGAAGTCCACCACTTCGTTGTTGGAAGATTTGAACTTGCTAGATATGGCGATGATGAAATAGAAAAAAGAGTCTACAAGCCAGTTGGCGAACAAATATTTTCTGGACCATAAATTGGAAACAGAATCCCGGCAACCAAAAGAAGCAACTGAATTTACAATAAGGGAAAACAAAGCTTTTCAAAAAACCCTTCCTTCGGACGATGGAACTGATGCTGCCAATGTCGCTAAAGGATTCATAGGAACTCGAAAAGACCCGATTATTGAAAAACATGAGCCAAATGCTTGGCAACCCATCTCATGGGATCTTTCTAAGTCAGATTTTGTTAAAGGAGAATCTCCCGAAACAGTCAATCCTTCTTTATGGCGTCAAGCTGGTCTAAACGCTCAACATGGCCTTTACGAAATTTGTCAAGATTTCTATCAAGTTCGAGGCTTTGACACATCAAACGCTACTTTTATTCGAGGAAAAACTGGATGGGTGGTAATCGACCCTTTAACTACAGCCGAAACGGCGGCGGCGGCTTATGAACTAGTTACTGAGCATCTGGGGTTTCGTGAAATAAGTGCTGTTATCTACACTCATTCCCATCTGGATCATTATGGTGGCATTCTAGGGATGATCGAACGGTCTCGAATCGAAGATGAGAACATCCCAATCGTTGCACCTGAAGGTTTCCTGCGTGAAGCAGTTGCAGAAAACGTTATCGCAGCACCTGTTATGGGAAGACGCGCTACTTACCAATTTGGAATGCTTTTACCTTGGAATGAAAAAGGACACGTTGATCAAGGATTAGGTAAGGGCATTCCTACTGGTTCTTCAGCTTTAGTGCCACCAACAATCGAAATAACTGAAACAGGGCAAGAACTTATTCTTGATGGAATAAAAATCGAATTCCAACTAACCCCTGAGTCTGAAGCGCCAGCTGAAATGCATTTCTTTTTCCCTGAATATAAAGCTTTGTGTATGGCTGAAAATTGTTCCGGCACTATGCACAATGTTCTGACGCTTAGAGGCGCACTCGTAAGAGATTCACTTCAATGGAGTAGATATATAGATGAAGCTCTTGACCGTTGGGGGGATTCATCTGAAATAGTTTTTGCTAGCCACGGTTGGCCCCATTGGGGGAAAGGTGCTGTCAAGGGTTACTTAACACGTCAAAGAGACTTATACAGGTGGCTACATGATCAAGCTATGCGACTAGCAAATCTTGGCTATACCCCAAATGAAATTGCCGAACAGGTTGATTTACCTCCAGGACTCTGGGATGACTATATGTGTCATGGTTATTATGGAACAGTCAGCCACAATGTACGAGCTGTTTATCAAAGGTACATCGGATTTTACGATGGGCACCCTTCCAGTCTTGACCCTTATACACCTGTAGAAGCAGGAAAAAGATACGTAGATTTCATGGGAGGAATTGAAGAATTACTGGAAAAAGCAAGAAATGCTTTCGAAGCAGGTGACTATAAATGGGTCGCTGAAGTATTAAGGCATGCAGTATTCGCTGACCCTCAAAATGATAGTGCTCGACTTTTGCAAGCAGATGCTTTCGAACAACTTGCTTATCAAGCAGAATCTGGGCCTTGGCGTGACATCTATCTAACGGGAGCTCAAGAGTTGAGAAATGGAAGTATCGATGTTCCTGTTCTTCAACGCCCCAGACTGGAAGTCGCAAAAGGTATGACGTTGGGGCAGATATTCGATTTCCTAGCCGTAAAAGTAGAAGGTAAAGATGCCATAGAGCTAGGCCCAATGTTTATCAACTGGTCATTTATGGATACAGGTGAAACAGTGTGTCTTGAGTTGTCAAATGGCACACTTCATTCAAAAATCGGATCATCTTCAGAAGATTCAGACGTATTAATTAGTTCTTCGCGAAACGTCCTTGAAGAGCTAATTGCAACAGAATACTCTCTTGCTCAAGCAATCGAAGATGCAAGGGTAGAAATCCAAGGTGACATCGACAAAATGTTGAAATTCTGGGAAACTCTCACAAACTTTCCTCTATTTTGGCCAATTATCGAGCCTTAGATCACACCGTGTCAAATATTACAGTTGTCAAGGTGCAAGATCCTCGTAACCTCAAAATGTGAACACTACAAACCGGCTAGCGCGAACCTCCCTTTTAGTAACTTTTATTTTGATAGGCATCGGAGGTTTCACGCGCGGGAGTGGGAGCGGGTACGGCTGTTCTGATAGATGGCCTTTATGTGAGGATGGACTTTTAGGTGGTCTGCTACCCAGAGGTGAGTACCACATGCTCATCGAGTGGCTACACAGATGGGTAGCAGCAATTGTAGGAATTCTCATTTTGTTAACAGCGATAAGCATCAGGAAAAATCTTCGCAACAACTTGGCTGCTATGAGACTTTCAATAGCTGCAGTCGTAGCAGTAGCAGTACAGGCAATGATTGGAAGAGGTGTAGTTAAAGCAGATTTAGATTCTGATCTTGTGGCAATACACCTAGCAATCTCAATGGTGGTTATAGCTCTTTTGACGGTAATTGTGATCCTGGTATCAACAAATAGAAATGAAAATTTAAAAGCAACTGATCACAGAGACTGGAGTCGACTTCTAGCTTTCGGAGCTTTTGGTTCATATGCATTACTTTTACTTGGTGCATATGTTCACAACAGGTATTTCTCCGGATGGCCTCTTGTAAACAATCAGTTAAAACCTGACATCTCAGACCACTACACATTCGTTCATTACCTGCATAGATTTGCAGCAGGAATAGGAATTATTTATATTGCGTATTTGGTTTCTAGTGCTAAGAAACGTCAACGGCCAAAAAACGAAAAACTAATGATTTATTTTGCAGCAGTTGCATATGGAATAAACGTATTACTTGGAGCAGTCCATGTTTTCACTGAAGTTAGCTCCAGCGCAGTTGTAACCGCTCACTTATTAGGTGCTTGCGCCGTATGGGTCTTGTTGATTGCTTCTACAACCATGTCGCGTTTCGATATAACTCTTTCTAAAAATTAAAAGCTTTGCACCCCTTCGTGTGTGCTTTGTTCATCCTTCTGGCAGGATGATTTCATGGAAAATATCAAAATTGACTGGGAAAATCTTCGCATAAAAGCACAAGAAGCCGCAACAATGGCTTACGCTCCCTACTCAAATTTTCCTGTTGGTGCAGCTGGTATAACAGATAGTGGCGAAATCGTAACGGGATGCAATGTTGAAAATGCTTCTATTGGTCTTACTCTTTGCGCTGAATGTGGAATGGTAAGTGAATTACACAGAAAGAAGGCCGGCAGACTAATCGCAGCTGTAGCTTCTAATCCTGAAGGAGAAGCACTAGCCCCATGTGGACGCTGTCGTCAGATTCTTATAGAAGCAGGAGGGAAAGAACTAATCGTCGATGGTCCTGGGGGACCTAAAACGATCGTCGAGTTACTTGCAGATCCTTTTACAGTTGATGACTTAAATGAACGAGACAGGACCAACCCTTAATGGACGCTCTTGAAATTATTCAAACCAAAAGAGATGGTGGAACTCTAAGTAAAGAACAAATCGACTGGTTTATAGAAAATTTTTCTGAAAGTGAACTCATACCTGACGAACAAGCAGCAGCGTTAGCAATGTCAATCTTCTTTAATGGAATGGAATCTGAGGAATTAACAAATTGGACAAAAGCAATGGTTGATTCAGGGGTGACTTTAGATTTAAGTAGTGTAGGTAAACCAACTGTTGATAAACACTCAACTGGTGGTGTTGGTGACAAGGTTTCTCTCATTCTCGTACCTTTAATTGCTAGCTGTGGTTTAGCTGTTCCTCAACTTTCTGGCCGAGGGTTAGGACATGGTGGTGGGACTCTAGACAAAATGGAAGCAATATCGGGTTGGACCGCTTCTCTTAGTGAAGAAAGAATGCTCACACAACTACGTGAAATTGGCGGAATCATTGCTGCAGCAAATGAAGACATAAACCCTGCGGATAGACGTCTTTATGAACTAAGGGACGTCACCTACACAGTCGATTCAATTCCCCTTATTGCGAGCTCAATCATGTCCAAAAAAATCGCAGAAGGAACTGAAGCTCTCGTCTTAGACGTAAAAACCGGATCAGGGGCTTTTATGGTTGATTTTGAACAAGCACGCACGCTAGCCAAAACTATGGTTGAACTTGGTGAAAATTCAGGAATGAAAACTGTGGCTTTAATCACTTCGATGGAAACTGTCCTAGGAAATAATGCTGGTAACGCATTAGAAGTTTTAGAGTCACTCGAAGTTCTAGAGGGAGGTGGGCCAAAAGACCTTATTGAGGTTACTTTGGCATTAGCTCAAGAAATGTTGGACCTCTCTAACGTAGATTTAGACCCCGGTGAGGTACTTGCATCTGGAAAACCAAGGGAAGTTTTTGAAGAAATGGTTTCCGCTCAGGG
>MPLT02165981.1_pt1 | contig 28766 bp, 32 predicted proteins | sample 1617391 | NCBI WGS metagenome assembly MPLT02 (sample SAMN05944800, study PRJNA350692) | marine metagenome | biome: marine; feature: ODZ; material: water; isolation source: 70 m water sample filtered on 0.2 um supor filter | place: Pacific Ocean | collected 2012-04-08 | depth 70m m
CAATTTGCGACAAATGAGAATGTACTAGTTGTCCGAAATGGCTGGTTCAGTTATCGATGGACTCAAATTTTTGAAGCTGGGACTATTCCATCATCACATTCTGTCTGTATGGCTCAGCAAATTGGGAATGACCCTTTCGCCCCTTTCGCCCCCCATGCTATTAACGAAGTGATCGAAAAAATAAAAACCGAAAAGCCAAAAGTCGTATTCGCCCCGCATGTAGAAACATCAGCGGGAATGATTCTCCCAGATGACTACATTTCTAAGCTTGCTGATGCAACTCATGAGAATGGTGGAATCCTAGTTCTTGACTGCATTGCATCAGGGGCTATTTGGGTAGATATGAAGGAAACTGGTGTAGATGTATTAATAAGTGCTCCTCAAAAAGGTTGGAGCGGGACACCATGTTGTGCTCTCGTCATGCTCGGAGATAGAGCTATCCAACGGTTGACGGAAACAACGAGTTCAAGTTTTTCATGTGATCTCAAGAAATGGCGAGAAATCATGGCAGCCTATGAGAACGGCGGACATGCGTATCATGCAACTATGCCAACAGACGGGCTGAGAAATTTCCGAGATGTAATGATGGAAACACAAAATTTAGGATTCAAAGCAATGAAAGAATCACAAAATCTTCTTGGTGCGAAAGCTAGAGAGGTATTAGAGGCAAAGGGGTTTTCTAGTGTTGCTGCTGAGGGATTTCAAGCACCTGGAGTGATCGTCTCTTACACCAATGATCCAGATATCAAATCTGGTTCAAAGTTCAGCAAGGCTGGTATGCAGATCGCAGGGGGAGTGCCATTGCAATGCGGCGAACCAGAAGGATTCTCTACATTCCGTATTGGTTTATTCGGCTTAGATAAACTCACTAATATTGACAGAACCATAGGAACGCTTTCTGAGACGCTCTCTCTGATCAATAATTAAACTGTGAAGAAATCAGCGCGTGCTCTTCGGTCATTGTCATAAACCGGCTCGTTAACATCGCAACGAAATTTTCTGTGATTCGATTCTCTGCCCGAAGTGCTACGAATCAAACCCCCCATGTTCAAGTAATTTTCATGAGAAAAGTGGGCTTCTAAAGACGCCATATCATCCCAAATTTCAACAACTTCTACTCGTTCAGCTCGACATGGGTCAGGAGAAAAAACATACATCTGGCACCCAGGTTCATCATTTCGTGTCGCTAGCTGAAATGGTATTGATTCCGAAAGTAAATCATCTCGTTCAGATGGATCATGGAGGTCTATGTAACCTGCAACAACAATAGGATCATCCGGAACCTGAGAAGAGGAAGTAAAGAAATCAGCCCGCGCCTTTTTCGTTTCATCGTAAACAGGTTCACATGCCGTTACACGCCATTTTCTGCTTTCGGCGCTAGCTAAACCTACTTGTCCAAACATTGAACCCATGTTGAAATAATTCTGGTGATCAAAATGAGCGTGAAGACTGTCCCTGCCATCCCAAAGTTCAAAGACAACCACTTTCTCTTCAGTTGCTGGGTCCGGAGAGAAAACATAGGACTCGCATCCGGGTTCGTCATCCCGAGTGGCTTGTTGCAAAGGAATCGCTTTTACGATTGCTTCAGGTCGTGTAGTTGGATCTGCTAAGACAAAAGTTGCTGTGATGATGATCATTGGACCTCCAAATCCTGAACTAGAAAACTAGCAGGAGAAAGTTGCCGACGAAAATGCTTCAAAAGAAACTCAGAGGCTAGCCTAAAGCCATGAATAAACACCTACGATTAGCGATCGTTAGCCTTTCACTCTCAACTTCAATGGGGGTGGCGCTTGCATTAGCGTTAAGTACAGGAAGCGCGAAGGTGGGAGCAATCCCAACGTTCACTGTTTGCGCGATAATTTCCTATGCCTTGAACTACATAGTCTTCGTCCCTTCATATCTTGGTCGGACTGAACATTACTTTGACTTAACTGGTTCCATCACGACAATCTCGCTAATTGTATTTGCGATCGCCTCACAGGATAATCCGGATACTCGATCAATTATGGTTGCTCTAATGGTGTTGGTCTGGGCGGTGCGACTTGGGTCATTCCTGTTTCTACGGGCGAAAGAAACAGGTGGAGACAGTCGTTTCGACAAGATCAAACAATACCCATTGTCTTTTCTGTCATGGTGGTCATTACAAGCACTCTGGGTTCTCGTTAACATCGCATGCGCATTAACAGTTCTGACGACTAAAGAAAATGAACCTTTCGGCATTTTCGGAGTTATTGGAGCAATTCTTTGGGTATCGGGCTTTGCTATTGAAATAATCGCGGATCAACAAAAGAAAAAGTTTAGAAGAGAAGCGAAAAACAAAGGTAAATTTATTAATACTGGACTTTGGGCCTGGTCTCGCCACCCCAATTATTTCGGTGAAATCATCCTATGGATAGGTGTTGCAGTGATTGCGCTCCCCGTGCTTTCTGGTTGGAGATGGTCAGCCTTAATTTCTCCGATTTTTGTTGTCGTGCTTATAACAAGGATTAGTGGAATCCCCATACTTGAAAGACGAGCGGAAACTCAATGGGGTGGCAACGATGACTATAAAACCTATGTTGATGACACCCCAATGCTGCTTCCAAGACCTCCAAAGGCTAGGTTGAAGTAACGATCGGTCAATTGAGGGGAATAAATGAAATTTGGTTTAGCATTCGCAAGCAGCATCGGCACCGAGGGAAGTAGTGCCCTAGAGATTTGTAAACTCGCTGAAAAGGTTGGATTTGAATCCGTATGGGGAGGAGAGCACGTAATTTTTCCTTCTTCCATAGAGTCCAAATACCCCTATACGGCTGATGGGAAAGTACCAGCTACAAAAGATACATGGATTCCTGATCCTCTTATTTGGTTAGCATATGTTTCTGCGGTAGCTCCAAGTCTTAGGTTGGGCACGTGCATTTTGATACTTCCTCAAAGGAACCCTCTAGTTCTCGCAAAAGAAATAGCGACATTGGATCACTTAACTAATGGAAAAGTTGAACTGGGAATAGGGGTTGGGTGGCTTAAGGAAGAATTTGAAGCTCTCGGGGTGCCATGGGAACGTCGTGGAGCTCGAACCGATGAATACGTCGAAGCCCTTCATGCGGTATGGTCAGGAACTGATATTGAGTTTCACGGTGAATTTGTTGATTTCGAACCGCTTACTTGCACGCCACGCCCGAAGCAAGAACGGATACCTATTCTTGTGGGGGGTGACACACCAGCTGCGATCAGAAGAGCCGCTAAGCTTGCCGATGGGTATTACCCTGGGACAGGCGATTTCGATGAACTCCAACAACTTATCAAATCGGTGCGTGAGGTAGCGGAAACCAATGATAGAGATCCGTCAGAAATAGAAATCAATGCTCATTTTGCTGTTTTCGGAGGAGATGACCCGGTGGAAGGCGTCGAAATGATGCGTGAAGCAGGAGTTGGAAGAATCATGGTTCCAGCGTTTTTCTTTGGTGGGCCTGATGGCCTACCGCAGTTAGAGGAGTTTGGTAATAAGGTAATCAAGCATTAATCCTCATCACCGAAGATATCAACATCATTTACTGGAGTCCCGCCAAACATCTCTAAGTATTCTTTTCGGAATTCTTCCATTACGACCCCAAGAGCAACTATGGATAAGTTCAATTCATCTTTCGTTAAGTCATTCCCCATCAACCTATGGTTCATAACGAGGTCGCAATAACCCTCAGTTTCATTCCATGATGAAGCTGTTGCAAAGATCGCACCGAAAAGAGAGTCTCCATTGGTGCGAGCTATATGCTCAAACAAGTTATTGCTGCATTCAACGTCAAAGAGGATAATGCTTGATAATTCAACAACAATTGCGTTGTCCCAATCATCTGTGAACCATTCAATTTCTCTAATACGTAGATAGATGGATACCGACTCGTATTCAACTATCCAACTGTTCTCCTCATCACCGACAGAGGTTTTCCAACGGTCACACAGAAACTCGTTAACTTTTTTATGCACACTTATTAGATCTGGCATTTATCCTCCTACATATTCAAAGTTAGTTGGAGGGTGTGACAGAATAGTCGCGTATTAAACGCCTTTATTCAGTGGAACGAGACTGAAATTTATACACCGGTATAGCTATACAAACGTTGTAGAAAAACATTCCAGCAATAATTGGAAACCACATAATTGATTTAATGAAATAGACAACAACCCTACCTATTTTGGTTTTGGTTATAACTAAATAGAGGTAGTGAATGAAAACGACGAGAAGGATCCAGTGCTGGTCCCATAGCCACGCTGATGCCGCAAATAAACCAAATCCAACGATCGCAAAAACAGCTGGCATAGAAGGGTCATCGTTATCATCAATTAACTTAATTGGAGTGAAAAGTTTCTCAATTGAATCACGAAGCTCATTCTTTGCTTGATGCCAATTCTCCACCTGTGCCATGTGGCAAGTATATGAGGAAGAATTTCTTAAATACTCTTAGGCTCTTGCGTTATTTAACCCGCTTCCACTAGGAGTAGAATCAGTCTATAGATCAAGAGAAAGAATTATATTGGTAGACCATGTTCTAGATGCCCTATCCAGAGCTCAGGCAGATTTTGAAGTCATTGATTGCGATCCTGAACTCGCAGATACAGCTGCTTTTTGTGACCACTATGGTTATGCGCTAAATGAATCTGCTAACGCAATTCTTGTCGCAGGCAAAGGAAACCCTCCTTCTTACGCAATGTGTGTCATCTTGGCAACAACGAAAATTGATGTGAATAAAGTCGTTCGGAAGAAATTGAGTGCAAAAAAAGCTTCTTTCGCTACCCCTGAATCAACCGTTGAAATAACAGGTATGGCACTTGGAGGAGTCACCCCATTTGGCCTACCCGAAGGCCTCCCTCTTTGGATAGATAGTCGCGTAATGGAATGTGAAAAGGTGATTGTCGGTGGAGGGTCACGTGCTAGAAAGATCTATTTGAATCCGACTGGGCTGACTAACCTTCCGAATGCTGAAATCGTGGTTGGACTAGCAAAGCTGAGGCCTGAGAATTAACCATTAATGGCTCAAAGTAATAAGTACGCCACAACTTGATGGATCATTTTTTCTAAAAAATGTTTTGACTTTACCTAAGAAGGTAATCAGCAAAAACTGGAATCCGTACTTCTCTCTGATCGCATTTTGGACGTCTTTAAAATCATCGCCGTAAGCCAATCGAGCCACACCAGAAATAGGCTGAGATCCTTCAATCAGGACCCCACGGGAATTGCAAGGTTGGAGTTCTACCTGTGGCGTATGGGAAATCCTTTTTGCTTTCCAAGATGTTGACTCAGTTGTGAACCCTACATTCTTCTCGCCAAGGTTCGCTATCCAGACAGGGCAGTTTTTCCTCCGACCATCTTTAGTGAAGGTCGTTAACGAAACGTAATTATTTTCATGTATGGGCATATCTCTCCGATCAAAGGGTTTCTAACCCTAATGCATGACTCTTTGTTCAAGATAAGTTTAAATAAGTAGGCGAAGAAATTCACCTTTGGTAGGTTGGCCGAGTAGATTTTGGGAGGAGGCAGAGACATGAAAACACTTTTGCGGTTTGTGGTTTCTCTTGCGTTCTCTTCAATAGACGAAGGGCAAGGAACCACCCTGACTCGTTCAACGGGAAGGACTGCGCCGAGCTCAGAAGTACCTGTTGGGAAATCACCCCTGCCGGTTCCCGTGCCAGTCCCCGCTGATTTCCTTATACGCCCGATCCCAGAGGGTGACCCTTTACCCTTTGGGGCAGTGACAACAGTCGTTAGTTCTAATGGAATAACTTTGGGTGGCGAAACAATCGTTACAGAAGTGGCGGGAAAACCTTCAGATAATTTAACGACAGAGGAAGCTGGACCCTCAATAGCTAGCCCAGTTCAGGAAACGCACCGCGATAACCTCGCTCTTATTAGAGGCCTTGACCCCTACAGCGTTACCCGGTTGAACGATCAAGGAATCGTCAACTTCGCCCAATTCGCTGCACTTACAGATAAAGAAGTCGCAGGTATCGAAGAAGCATACGATCTACCGGGTTGTTTTAATCGGTTCAGTTGGCGTTATCAAGCGCAACAACTGCATCAAGAACGCGAATAACCTGAAGAATTAATTTAGGTTACGTTATGGCGTAAGTCGTTTCCTCGTTACAACACAAGGGAGATTCAATCTTTCCGTGACCCTTTAGCATCTAGATATCCGAGTTGGTAACCCATATGAATCTTTATGAGGGTTGCATGGGAAATGTTATAGTTTCATCAACGAAACGTAGACCTCAAAAAGGGGGGTAATGGCAGAAAGATACGGGACACATGAGGACGAAGCCGGAATAGAGCGTGAACGCTTAGCAATGCTCGCAGCAGTTCGGGACCCCAAAACATTCGCAGTCTTTGAAAGAGTTGGTATTGCTAAAGGGATGCATGTCCTAGAGGTCGGGGCTGGGACAGGGAGCGTAAGCGGTTGGCTATCCCAAAAGGTTGGAGATGGAGGAAAAGTCGTTTCCGTAGACATAGATCTTCAGTTTCATGCCGTCATGCCCGACAACGTTGAGGTCAAGAAACTAGATATTGAGAATGAATCGATCCCGAAAGAGAGGTATGACATTATTCATGCCCGCGCTGTTCTGCAGCACCTTCCCAGCCGAGAAGAGGTTATTCCGAAACTGATCGAAGGATTGAAGCCGGGCGGTTGGCTAGTGCTTGAAGATGGACAGTTCATCGGATTTGGGGAGCAAAGCTTGGTGGAGCCATATAAGGCAATTCACCAGATTATGGCCGCGGGAAGTCAGGAGAAATGGAGAGACCCAAATTTTGGCCTACACATTTTGGATAGATTCCGGTCAAATGGATTAACTGAGCTTGACGTGATCGGCGATGTATGGGCTATGCGTCCTAACGAGCCGAGTGGGGAATGGTGGTTTCTTGCTTTAGAAAGAGCGATACCTCGGCTAGTCGAAGCCGGATTGATGACACCAGAAGATCAACAAAATGTCTTAAAGCAGGTCAGAGAACCTAGCTTCGTTATGATAAGCCCAGTTTCGATCATCACGATTGGCCGAAAGCCAATGACGTAACTAGCAAAAGAACAACAAAGATTGAGTTGGAAAGAGAATCTAAGTATCCACTAACCCTGTTTTGCCTGCTTCTCGCATAAAGGGGACGTTAGTTGTGTGCTGGGGTTCAGTCGCTTTAGATCCGGTGGTAAAACCTGCGTCAACCGTTAAACAATGACCATTTGTATACCCTGACTCGTCCGAGGCTAGGAATAACGCAGCATTTGCGACATCTTCAGCTGTCCCAGCGCGACCTTTTAGTGGGGAATTCTGGGCCAGAGTATCGTGCATCTCATCCAATGCTTTAAAGTCGCCAAGATGAGCTTGGGCGGCAAGGGGGGTAACAACGCCACTTGGAGCAATGCAATTAACTCGAACACCGTAGCGGCATAGCTCAGCGGCTGAGTTTTTTGTAAGCCCTACGATTGCATGTTTCGCAGCCGCATAAGCATGCGGGCCAAAACCACCATTTACTCCAGCTGTACTTGCAAGATTAATTATCGAACCATTCTCCTGTTGTTTCATTTTTCTTGCCGCATGTTTAATTCCCAGGAAAGTCCCTGAAACTAAAACATCGAAGGTTCTTTGAAATTGTTCAAGTTCGATTTCGTCAATTGGGCCACGCGCTCCGACAATTCCTGCATTATTCATCATCACATCTAATTTCCCGTTAATAGTAATAGCTTCTTCAATTAATTCGGCTACTTGATCTTCTCGGGTGACGTCGCACACAATAAATCTCGCTGTCGCACCTAAACGGTCAGCGACAGATTTTCCTAAATCCTCTTGGATGTCTCCGAGGACGACTTGGGCTCCTTGGTCAACAAACATTTGCGCAGTCGCTTCCCCGATTCCGCTTGACCCGCCGGTGATAACTGCTACTTTTCCTTCTAGTCGTAAAGTCATTTCTCCAATTTAGCAAGAACGTATGCGCATTTTCTTGCTAAATTGGAGAAACCGGGAAAGGTAGATATGGACACAGAGCAAAAAAAAGATAATTCCCAAAAAATAACAACTGAAGAAATATCTAGTGAACTTCAAAGACGTGGGCACGTCGTGACGTCATGGGAGGGCATAGGTGGTATTACGCTTCCTACAGAAGCTGTAGCAACCATGTATAAAATAGGGCTACCAGAAAACCCTGAAGCGCCAACAGTTTTCAAAATGAATTTCCCCCCCGGTTGCACAATTGAATCGCATACTCATGCTTGCGACTATTCTGAGATCGTCCTTGAAGGTTCTCAAATGATAGGTAGGACATGGCTGTATCCAGGTGATGTGCGCATTGGCTTAGCTAATCGTGGTTACGGTCCGCTGGTAGCGGGGCCAGAAGGAGCTACCGTTTTGGTTATCTTCGCCGATGGCCAATGGCCAGGAATCCCACTCGGGAAAGGGGCCGGAGATACACTCGGCACAAATGAAATAACGGACCGATTTGAAGCCTAAAAACGAAAAACAATTACACAAGAGACAACCCTGGGTCTCGTCAGTAACGTATGACGCAATTAAACATTTTGTGTGGGGGATAGGTGACAACAACCCATTATGGGCTACTACGGCGCCTCCCTCATTTGTGTATGCGATTGATGAAACCACCATCGCTCCCGAGTATGAAGACCATCAGCGCCATTATGAATCTGTCATTTTGGAATGGTTTCAACCATTTACAATTGGTGAAGAAATTTACATAGAACAGTCCTGCGAAAAAGAGATCTTTGAAGGTGGAAAGAACATCTTCCACCAAACTGGGAAAACACGATTTATCGCCGAATCAGGCAAGGTCCTAGCTGAATCCACTGTGATCTGTCGTCGCGATATGATGCCACTGCCGGAACCAGAGAGCCGCCCCGAAATACGCTATTCAGCCGAAGACTTAACGGCTATAGAAAGAAAAATTCTTGCAGAACAAAGGAGAGGAGCTAAACCGAGATTTTGGGAAGACACTAAAAAAGGAGAAGAATTAGGCAATGTGACTAAAGGGCCTCTCAGTATTATGGACGTCGTTGCATGGTGCTCGGGGACACAAGGTGCGCCCAACAACTCCAAAGGTTTCAGTACTGGTGGACTGCTAACTCAGGCGGCGACAGGCCCACAAGTAACCTCGTGGCTCATTCATTTAATAACAAATTGGATCGGTGACCATGGAACGCTAGTCCGATTAGAGGCTAATTTGAGAGGGAGTCCTCTTTTGGGAAGCACAACGACGATCTCCGGGACGGTCACGAACCTAGGAAAAAATAAAGACACATCGTGGTGTGAACTCTCCATACAGGGCCACCTGCAAGACTCCGAGCGCATTATCGAGGGAACAGCAATTGTGCACTTGCCAAGCAAAAAGAACCAGTAGGGAATTCAGATAGGGACGAAATAATGGAGGGATCTGGACTACTTTGAAACAACAAGTACACTATCCCGAGAGAGGATAACAACTATGAAATTCGGAATCATTGAAATATCACAACCAGATAGAAGTCGGGAAGAATATCCATTCCGAGAGATACATGAACGAGTAACAAAAGAAGTAATTGAAGCAGATGAACGAGGATACGACATGTGCTGGATTGCTGAACATCACGCTAGTACCGGATATGGGATACTTCCAGACCCGCTGCTATACGTGGCATACCTTGCTTCGCAAACAAGTAACATCACGTTATGTAGCGGAGTTATGGTTGCGCCATTACACAACCCTGTTCGCCTTGTGGAAAATATTGCTTTTGTCGACATCCTCACCAATGGGCGAGTCGCGTTTGGTATCGGCTCAGGTTACCGAGAACACGAATTTGAAGCTTTAGGGGCTGATTTCGAGAACAGGCGTAAATATCAGGCTGAAGCTCTTGAAGTGATGATGGAGCTTTTCCATACACACCAGATTGACCATCAAGGAACGTATTTGCCTAACTATAAAATTACCGGAGATTATGAAATTCTGCCGCGTCCCGTTCAACTCCCGCATCCGCCCATGTACATGGGTGCTTCGAGTGATGAATCAATTGAGAATTGTGCCAGATATGGCCTTGGGTTACTAACATCAACGCTTACCCCGATCCAAGAACTCGTTCCAAAGTGTCAGCATTACCTGCAAAAATGCGAAGAAACTGAAAACCCCTATAACGCTAACCCCGGACACGGAACAATAGGTATAGGCCGAATGGTGTATGTGGCCGATACTGACGAACAAGCTAAAGAGGAAGCTTCAGAATCTGTTTGTAAACACGTGGATTCATTTACTGGGGCTGCTTCTTCTGGTTACCTCGGCAAAGTATCTGATTCCAGTCAAAAGGAGTTGCGCGGAGCCGACTATGAGAAACTTCGTGAAGATACGATTATTTACGGTTCTCCAGAAAGCGTTGTTGAGAAGATTAAATACATGGAAGAAGCCACAGGGGCAAGTTCATTGATCCTGCACTTCCCCCCGTATAACAGTCGCGAACAAAATGCTCGTGTCCTCTCTCAATTCGCTGAAGATGTTATCCCGAAGTTTCGATAAGTTGTGTCAGTGACCCCTGAACGCTGGGGAGTAATTGATGAAACCTCGGTCAATGAGGCTAGCGAACTTCTTGGCGTGCCCCTTAGGCGAGACCGAATGCAGTGGAACGCTGTCGCGACCCAAGACGCCATTCGCCAGTTTGCGGATGGCGTTGGGGATCAGAATCCACTATGGCGTGACCCAGAATACGCTTCACGCACTAGGTGGAACAGTATTCTCGCACCGCCATCCTTTCTTTACTCAGTGGATGCAACCATTGTCGCTCCAAAATTGCCGGGAGTGCAATGGATCTACGCTGGAACCCGATGGCGCTGGTACGACGTCATACGGTTAGATGATGAATTTGATGTTTCTGTGGTATTTACGAAAATGGAAGAGAAGACTGGGAGGAGATTCGGTCTCTGGGTTTTGCAAACGGGTGAGATTACATATCGTCGAAAAGATGGGACCCTTCTTTGTATGGCTGAAGGTCGGGTCGCCCGTACGCCACGCAGAGAAAAACGTAACTCAGAAAAAAAAGTACCGAAACGGGATAAACCGCCGCAAGCCACATACATTCCTGAAGTAAAAGATGAAGAAATTCGGTCTGGTTCAACACCTATTTGGGAAGGTATAAATGTTGGTGACACTATCGGGCCCATTTCCCAAACGTTAACGCTAAACAGGATCTTTCAATGGTATACGGGGGCGCAAGGAGCACTTCATTATGGAGGGGCGCACGGAGATGCGGTTCGGTACCGTAACCGGCATGATGATTACGAAATTAATAGTGAAACCGGTGCGAAAGATTCAGCTGCTCGAGGCCATTTCTCCTCCAAAGAAGGGAAAGATGTAGGTATGGGTGGGGCTTATGATGTCGGACTTCATCGAATTGCTTGGGTGATAGAAATGCTTACAGATTGGATGGGTGATGAAGGCCATCTCGCAGAAGTTGATGTTGATATATTGAAGCCAAACATTGTCGGCCATACAACTTATTTCGCTGCTGAAGTAACCAGCAAATGGTTTGATGAGCATCCTTTCGTGGCGTTAAAAATTGAAGGGAAAAACCAATTTAATGAAATCACTACACAGGGGACTGCCATTGTGGCTTTGCCAGCGGAAGAGCATGGCCCGGTTTCACTTCCTTTGTTTGACGGGAACCCTAATCGTTGGGTAGAAAACACAAACTGATTAAATTAAGAATTGAGGAACATGGAACTGAATGGAATTGAGATTGAACACTCCAACATGCGTGACGTGTTTCTTGCCCGAACTGCATTAGGTGATAAACCTTTACTGATATGTGATGGGGAAACTCTCACCTATCAAGACGCGCACGAACGGTCAAACCGAGTTGCCAGCACACTCGCTGGATATGGGGTGGAAAAGGGGGATGTCGTGGCAACCTTCATGTATAACTCAATTGACCACGCAGCAGTTTGGTATGCATGCGTCAAACTCGGAGCGATTTTCGCTTCTCTTAACGTCTCGCTGGCCCCAAATGAGCTGGTCTACAGTCTCGGGGATACCAACGCAAAGGTAATTATCATTGATAATGATCTCTTGGATGTGTACAAAGAGGCGCAACCCAAGTTCACCCATCAACCTATAGAGATACTCTGGCGGGGTACACAATCAAACAATTTCATTCCATTTGAAAATCTGTATGATGGTGAAGATACTCTGCCCTCAGTGGAGATAGCCCCTAACGATCCAATGTCAATTATTTACACTGGGGGAAGTACAAGCATGCCTAAAGGGGTTCTAGCACCGCACCTGCATTACATCGGAGCAGCTGAACGGTATAAAGAAATTACCCAATCGAAACCTGATGACGTGCATTTCGCTAACTCGCATTTCTTTCACGTTGGAGGGCAGCAATTCGGAGTGATGGGCCCCCTGTATTGCGGGACTACAGGAGTTATGACGAAATGGTTTAGCGTTTCCAACTACTGGGATATAGCAAGAGAAACTGGAGCTACGATCATTGACCCCATTGGCACAATGATTTCTGCATTGCTAACGCGTGAACCATCAGTACAAGACCGTGACCACAATGTCCGGGTTGGAATAGGTATCGCTTCCGGACAAGTGCGTTCATCATTCAGAAAAGAATTTGAAGAACGATTCGGAGTTCCACTTCTTGAGGTCTACGCAATGACCGAAGTCGGTGTTCTACTCTGTAGCGAACGGCTGGATGACAAAACTGAAGACAGTTGCGGAAAAACTTACGGATGGGCCGATATATCTATCGTCGATGAGAATGATTGCCCTGTGCCGGTAGGAGAGCAAGGGCAAATATTGCTTCGCCCTAACGGAGCGAATTGTTTCATGTTGGAATACATCAACAAGCCCAAAGAAACAATTCAAGCATGGCGAAACCTCTGGTATCACAGCGGGGATATCGGGTATTTAGATGAGGGAGGGTATTTGCATTTCGTTGGGAGGCAGGCTCATTGGGTTCGTGTGCGAGGAGAGAATGTTTCGGCCTTTGAAGTCGAGAAAGTTCTTACTGAACATGAAAGGATAAAAGATTGTGCGATTGTTGGTGTTCCTGGTGATCTTGGAGAAGAAGATATCAAAGCGTATATTCACTTGGAAGAAGGCACGGATTTAGACCCTTCGGAGGTAATAGCTTGGTGTGAGGAACGTCTTGCATATTTTAAAGTTCCTAGATTTGTTGAGTTCGTAACAGAATTTCCAAGAACGATAACTAAGCAAGAGATTGAACGTCATGCTTTACGAGAGCGAGGTCGGGGAAATTCATGGGACCGACTTAATGAGGAAAATTGAAAAACAACGGAATAGAAAATAAGTTATTTTCCCTATTTCTGTGATAGTTTGAAACGACTGGGGCGCATAGCTCAGTTGGCTAGAGCACCTCGTTTACACCGAGGGGGTCAGGGGTTCGAGTCCCTTTGCGCCCACTGGAAAGAGGGGGATAACCATGACAGATACCACTGAAACCGCTGCCACAGACTTTTTCGATGCTTCAATCCGCACGCCGGAGATGGAAATGTCTGAAATCGGAGTTGACGTCCCAGCAGCAGTTGACTTAGAGATCTCTGAAATCAACCCAGCTAATCCCCACCTGTTCAAGGAGGACCGTTGGCAGGACCATTTCGCGCGTCTACGAGCAGAAGACCCAGTACATCTTAATGAAATTGAAACAGCTGGCCGATACTGGTCAATCACAAAGTATGCCGATGTCCGAGCCGTCGACGGGGACTGGGAAACCTACTCCTCAGCGAAGGGCATAACATTAGGCCTCAAAGAGATCGCCAATTCAGAAGAAATGGAGCAACCAGGTATACAAACGTTCATAGCAATGGACCCACCGGACCACACAGCACAACGCAAGACCGTTCGAAGCATTTCAGCTCCAAGTAATATCCGCAATATTGAACCCATGATCCGTGAACGAACAGCCGAACTGCTTGACTCTCTACCCGAAGGAGAAACATTCGATTGGGTAGATACTGTCTCAATTGAGCTAACGACTTTGATGTTGGCAACATTATTCGATTTCCCAATGGAAGACCGCCGCAAACTCACCCGCTGGTCCGACATTCTCTTCGCTATTCCCGGACCTGGCGGCGTAGTTGAAACACAACAACAGAAAATCGATGAGCTACTTGAATGCGTTGACTACTTTGGAGGACTTTTTGAAGAGCGAAGAGAGAACCCGGGATTTGATCTCGTCTCAATGCTCGCCCATGGCGAAGATACAAAGGATATGACCCCATTAGAACAACTAGGGAACCTCCTCTTATTAATCGTCGGTGGAAATGACACCACCCGAAACACCATGACCGGAAGCGTCTATGGCCTTAATAAATTCCCCGATCAATACGACAAGTTGATTGCTAATCCAGACCTCATACAAAATTTCGTTCCCGAAGTAATCCGATGGCAAACCCCGCTCGCGTATATGCGTCGAACCGCCACGCGCGACATCGAACTTGGTGGAAAACAAATCAAAAAATACGACCAACTACTCATGTGGTACCTCTCTGCCAATCAAGACGAAGATGTTTTTGAGAACGCGAACGTCCTAGACATCGAGCGACACAATGCCGACCGTCAACTCTCATTCGGGTACGGTATTCATTTCTGCATGGGCAGCCGAATCGCTGAACTTCAGCTGCGAATAGTATGGGAAGAAATCCTAAAACGCTTCGAACGTATAGAGATTCAGGATGAGCCCGAGCGGGTCTTCTCAAGTTTCGTCCACGGCTACGCTAACCTTCCGGTCACAGTTGCCCGACGCTAATAATCTTATACAGAACCAAAATCAAGCAAAGTTTCATGTAATTCAGCGCTACCGCTGGCAATAATCCTGGTTCGGAAAGTGAGATCAGAGCGAAAGGACGAAAAATCTATTTCCTCATTCATGGAAGTAGTGACCGTTGCTCCGGCTTCTTCACAGATGAGGGCAGCCCCCGCATAATCCCAAATAGATAACCCAGAACTAAAATCAACGAAACCATCAAAAGTTCCATCAGCGACACAACAAAGATCCAAAGCGGCCGAACCCATTGTTCGATACTGCTTCCACCCTAGGTGATGAGGAGGTAAATCATTGAAAACAATAATTGCGTCTTTAACGTTTTCAACAGGAGAAGAAGAAAGTTTGGAGTTATCTCGTTCCGCACCCGCTCCGCGCTCAGCACGATATGAAACACTCGTAGCAAGATTGCGCACATAGGAAAGAACTGCGCCTTCTTCGCTAACGACACAAATACTTAATGCATACCAAGGCAATCCGAGGGAAGCGTTTGTGGAGCCGTCAATCGGATCTATAACAGCGATGAAAGGGCGATCGAGGCCAATAGGATCAGATTCCTCGCTGATGACACCTAAACCCGCACCTTCAAGCATAGGAACAGCAATAGCATCAGCCACGACATCATGTTTGTATTGTCCCGGATGGCCATCAGCTTTTCCCCAATCCTTGAGATCATCTAAACCGGATTCGATCGCCTCACCAATGTCACGTAAAAGGTCATGAAGGGAATCAGTGCGCATAAGACAAGCGTACACCCGAAAAGAAATCCAAAGAATTAATGACTTCACTCAATGATGTAGACGACAGCAAAGAGACAGCGTAACGTGGTCACATGGGTAAACGAAGAGATCTTATAAAAATGAGCGAAACAGAAATAGATGATTTCATCTCCGGTCAAAAAAGTTTACAAGTCGCTACGATCAACAGAGATGGCACCCCGCACCTCTCGACTCTATGGTTTGACATCGTGGACGGAAATATTGTTTTTGAGACATTCACGAAATCCCAGAAAATAAAAAACTTAGAGCGCGATAACCGAATAAGTTGCCTACTTGAAGATGGATTAGAGTATGAAAAATTGCGTGGCGTACAAATCAACGGAATCGCTGAACTCTATACAGAATCAGATGACGTGCATAATTTAGCTCGGGGAGTGATGGCTAGAAACAACCCAGATATCCCCGAAGAGATGCTTGATGACATAGCGAAAGCAATGTCCGCTAAAAGGACCGCAGTGGTAGTGAAAGCAACAAAAGTCATTACCTGGGACCATGGGAAACTCGGTGGAACATACTAAACCCGAATAGTGACATCACCAGCAACCCATACAGCGCTACCGTAAATAGTTGTGCGACAAATCACTGTCCTTTTCCGTTTAGCAATAGTACTGGCCTTGACCGGTATAGTCGTTGGCATTGTCGCCGTACTATCAGGTCCACAAATCAAAGAAATAGCCACATCAGGCGAGTGGTCACATTCACCAGTAGCACTTGCTAGTACCGGAACACGGTCATTGATTTACGACCAGAATGGTGAACTGATGGCGACGTTCTTTGACGAAAACCGTTCACCAATCCTTTTAGATCTAATACCGGTAGAAGTCCGTGAAGCCATATTGGCCATAGAAGACGCAAACTTCTACGGCCATCAAGGAGTGGACCTTAAAGCCACAGCGAGAGCGCTCATAGAAAACGTAGATGCTGGTGGTATCAGTCAAGGCGGATCAACCATCACCCAACAATTAATAAAGAACCTTGTTCTCACTCCAGAGCAAACAGTTGAGAGGAAAGTGCAAGAAGCAGCTTTGGCGGTACGTCTAGAAGATCAGCTCACGAAAGACGAAATCTACGAAATATATCTCAACACAGTTTTTTTTGGTAGTACGGCGTATGGAATTAAAGCAGCTGCAGAAGTCTATTTTGGCTTAGATTTGGCGAACAAAACCCCAGACGAAATCAAAGCAACATTAGATGAAGGTCTTGGTTGGCCAGAAGCAGCACTCTTGGCATCGTTAATAAGTAACCCCAGCGTGAACGATCCAACAGTTAACCCGCAGATCGCTACCTATCAAAGACGAATCGTATTAGAACGATTAGCTGAACTCGGTTATTTCACACAAACGGAAGCAGAGGAATACGCGCTTTCTCCACTCCCAACTCAAAGATTTCAACCATCTCTCCCTTCCGCCGATGATTTCTTCGTCGCCGAAGTACGACGTAGTCTGCTTGAAGATCCGGTATTCCTAGGTGGCGGAGTAGAGTCACGATTAGAAGATCTTCTTGGTATAAACGGTGGCATTCGCGTATACACAACCTTTGACCCAGCCACACAGCAAATGGCTTTAGATGCTAGAGATGAAGTGCTAAGAGATAAATGGGGTGTTGACCCATTCTTTACAGTCTCTATCGCGTCAATTGATCCAGACTCAGGTGCGGTCCGCGCCATGATCGGTGGTGAAAGTTTCGATAGTGAAAGCCAATTTAACCTAGCGACACAGGGGCGAAGACAACCCGGCTCGTCTTTCAAAACTATTGTGTTAGTCGCTGCTCTACAAAGGGGTATCCAAACCAACGATAAGGTCAATGGTGAAGGCCCTTGCGAATTTCCCGAAGAAACAGAACCTGATGGCATTTATGAAGCAAATAATTTTGCTAATGATGATGGTGAAATAGCTGAAGTGCGTGACCTTCTACTGGCATCATCGAACTGTGGCTTTTTGAAATTAGGGCAACTCACAGGTTTGAATAATGTTATTGATACAGCAAAGGCCCTTGGTATCAAATCTGAAATGGCACCTGTTATTTCATTGCCATTAGGAGTTGAAGAAGTAAGCCCCATGGAGATGGCGAACTCGTACGCAACACTCGCTACAGGCGGACTTCGGAGAGAGCCCTATTTCATTGAGCGAATCGAAAGGCTTGTTGATGAAGAGTGGGTGTCAATCTATGAACACGAAAATGATGACCGATATACGCCTGAACGGGTCATTACCGAAACAGTTTCGTGTTGGGCAACCGAAATATTATGGGCAAACGTAAGAGGGGGAACAGGGGTGCGAGCAGGCTGGCCTATGGGAGCTCAACCGGCAGCTGGAAAAACCGGCACTACCGAAAACTTTGAAGATGCTTGGTTCGTTGGATACACCCCGTATCTCGCAACAGCTGTATGGATGGGAAATCCAGATGAGAAAATTTCTATGAGAGGGATATACCCGTATGGAAATGTCACAGGAGGTTCGTTCCCCGCAGAGGTATGGGGTGCCTTCAACGCAAAATATCACGCTGAACTGCCAACACGAGCATTCCCTTATTGCAGATCATTTAGCCAGGAAGGAGAGTACCTTCGAACAGTTGACGACCCTGAAGCTGGTACTAATCCATGCCCTGATCAAATAGCTTTAGATTATTTCGGCGATGAAGAGATAGATGCCTGCGAAGATGAACTCCCAGAGGAATTCATTGAATGTGAATATGAATACGACTACCTCGATATAGAAGCTGTAAGAGTAACTGTCTATTGCGGGGACCCACCTGAAGAAGAAGAGGAAGAGGACCCAACGGAAGAAGGTCCAGAAGATGAGAGTGGAGATGAAGACGAAACAACAGAAGAAGGTGAAAGCGAAGAGAATCAGGACGAAGGTGGCGAGTAAGAATCCTATGGAAGTGAAGAACAATGAGGACAACCTTCTAGAAGGTCTGTAAGATTCCAATAATGACTTCGGCTACACCAGACGCACTAAATTTACTTCTCCTAGTACAAGAAAAAGACAATCAGATACTTGCATTGCAACACCAAATCAAACGACTCCCCGAACGAGAAGAAATCCAAACCAAAGAAGAAGAGAAGTCAGAACTCCTAAACCAAATTCAAACAGTCCAATCGGAACTTCACGAGAACGAGCGAGTTCAAAAAAGATTAGAAGATGAAGTAGCTACCCTAGAAGACCGGATCCAGAGACAGCAAAACAAGTTATATAGCGGCGAAGTCAAAGCGATCAAGGAACTACAGGCACTAGAAGCAGACATTGAAGGTCTCAAAGAGCGACAAATACTCGTTGAAGATCAAATCATAGAAGTCATGGAGCTAAACGAACCGATAATTGAACGAATCAAAGAACTTGAGAATACGAAAGATGGTTTAGAAGGAACTATCACCGAACTGCAGAAATCTTTGATGCAATCAGAACAAGGATTGGAGACATTAACTACTCAAGCAGAGGAAGAACGTGATGAGCTAACAAAGGATGTTCAAGAAGAGCTATTGGGAATATATGACAACATCCGCAGACAACCCGGAAGGGTGGGAATTGCGCTCCTATCTGGAAGTACGTGTAGAGGGTGTCATCTTGATCTGCCAGCTGTCGAAGTCGACCGAATCAAAAAACTCCCAAATGACACCCTTATCAACTGCGAAGAATGCGGTTGTATCCTCGTACGCTAGCTCATGTTCCTGTGGTTCATAGGTTTAGCTTTCGTTATCGTCGCATCTGTGTTTGCTAGCCCGGCCATTGACTACCGGCTCATTATCGCTGGATCAATAATCCCTATTATAGAAATGGTCCTTGACGGCCCTTGGGTATTGCATTCCTTAGCAGCACCAGTCGCAGTCATGGCTATCGTCATGACTATTTTTATGGGACAACGGTTACGTCAACGAAGATGGTTAGGGCTTCCAATTGGAATGTTCCTATATCTCTTTTTGGACCGAGCTTGGACCAAAACCAGTCTTTTTTGGTGGCCAATCTCAGGAACAACACTAAAAAAATCAGAGCTACCTACATGGGAATCACCTATAGCGCTTGTTCTAATGGAATTAGTCGGCGCAATGGCGATCATCTTTTGCATTAGAAAATATAAACTTACTGAAAGAGAAAATAGGAAACTATTTCTTAGCAAAGGCCATATCCAACGTAGTGCAATGGAAACAAGGAAATAATTAACATGGGGATTCTCACGTTGCTTCGTCATGGGCAAACAGATTTTAATGCAAAGGGGTTACTGCAAGGACGTATAGACAACCCTCTTAATGGAACTGGTTTTGCTCAAGCTGAAAAAGCCGCAGAAGCAATTGGAGAGGTAGACAGGGTAATTTCGAGTCCGCTCAAAAGGGCAATTCAGACTGCCGATGTATTTAATAAAGAAATTGAAATCTCTGACGCATGGATTGAGCTTGACTATGGAGAATGGGATGGTAAACCAGTGGCTTCTGTACCAAAAGAAATTTGGGACGAATGGAAAAACGACCCTAGCTTCAAACCCCCAAATGGCGAATCATTAAAAAATTTAGGACAAAGGGTTCGGTCAGCTCTAGAAATATTGGTAACTAATGAAGATGAACACGTACTTATTGTCACTCATGTTTCTCCGATCAAAGCAAGCATTGCTTGGGCGCTTGGGGCAAGTGACGATATCGGATGGAGAACGCGTCTAGATACAGCTTCATTTAGTCAAATACACATAAAAGCTGAAACTCCGATACTAACTAAATTTAATATAACGAACCCGTTATAAAGGCGAGAGAATCAGAACAAGAATGATTGACGCACCCAATTATGGATGATCGTCTAATCTGGTTTATACACCTGTTCCTTCCCCCACTGGAGCAAAAATATGAACAACCAAAAGCAACACTCTTTACGATTTTTGATTTGTCTCCTTGTAACGGTGACGTTAGCTGTCGCCTGTAGCACGAGTGATATGACATTCGAAGCAAGCGAGCAAGCAATTAACGAAGAAACCATTCCGGAAGAAAAAGAAATTCCTAAACCCACTGTAGAAGAGCAACCCACTCCACCAACCTATGTTGCTCCCACTCCAGAGAAAACTGAACAAAAGAATGATGGCTCTGAGCCAGAACTTATCTGCTCGTTAATTGAGGAAGAAATAAGTTCTCATTGGGGCAACGACGGTGAAGATGGTTTTGAAAATAGGATATATGGGAACTACTTACTCAAAGAGGTCAGAGTAGGCTCGCACCCAGACTATGACAGATTCGTTATGGAGTTTAGGGAAGAGCCTGATGAACCAGATGGGACCCCTGACAGTTACACGGTAGATTGGGCAACTGAAATACCGAGTTCAATGGGCGAAGGCTCACCTATGTTCACTGATCAAGGTTCTGCCTACCTAGAGATTTATGCCTTGGGTTACGCTTGGGATCGCGAAGATCCATCAACGATTGGAACCCTCCCAAATTCTGTGAGTTCATCACGGACATCCAATATGAAAGAGGTTGTATCTGATGGAGAGTTTGAAGGGATGCTCCATTGGGTTATCGCTGCGGAAGAACAAGTAGGATTTCGCGTGCTCTCAATTCCAAACCCGCCCCGACTAGTTGTTGATATATGTACTTCAGCTAACAGCTAAGACAAAAAACGACTAAGTTCATTCTGTGAAAAACAAAGAGTCCCAACTTCCTTTATACATTGGCGGATTCATGGGGCCATTTGGGGCATCTGTAATTCTTCCTATGTTCCCAGAATTACGGCAAAGTTTTAACGCATCTTCTCAAGCGGTCGGTTGGGGTTTCACCGCTTATCTACTTCCATTCGCGCTCCTTTTGCTTGTCTCGGGGACTCTCGGAGAAAGATGGGGGAGAAGAAGAACTGTTCGAGGAACATACCTCCTGTACGCGCTTGCCTCAATCGGTTGTGCAATAGCGCCAAATCTGACAGTTTTTTTGGCTGCTCGAAGCCTTCAAGGAGTTGCGAACGCATTTATAACGCCACTTTTGCTCGCTGGATTAGCTGAAACAGTTCCCCAAGAAAAATTTGGGAGAAAAGTAGGAATTTATTCAAGTTTCCAAGCTCTGGGATTGGTGATGGCTCCAATTGTTGGAGGCATAGCCGCAGACACGACATGGCGAGCTGCCTTCTGGGGGACAGTCGTAGTTTCTTTCACCCTGTCGCTTTTCCCACCAATTGGAGAACCAAGACGAAACGCTGATCTCCCACCGATGGGGCTGCTATTTCAGGGGCGTATCCTAAGAATTGGTTTTGCTACCTTGGCAGCAGCAACCGGGCCTATGGGGATGAGCGTCCTTGTCGCTGTCGCAGCTAGAGATATTTACAATGTTTCAGGATCCAAAGCGGGACTAATTCTCGTTGGAGGAGCGATAGCGAGCTTTCTTCTTGGTCCGACTTGGGGCAAAAGTATTGATAAATTCGGATACAGGAAGTCCTCATTAATAGCTGCGACGGCTCTAACAATATTCTCAGCTCTTCTTTTCTCCGCTTCCAATCCGTTGGCATTAGGACTTCTTTGGTTTCTAGCAGGTGGAATGATTGGCTACATGTCTGTTGTGCTTCAAGCACTGGGAGCAACAGAAATTCCAGATAACCGAGGTGGAACCCTATCTTTTATTCTTTCATTTCGTTTCCTTGGGGTTGGGTTAGGGCCTATTATTTGGATCCCCGTTATTGAACAATCTTACGAAGGGGCAATGTTAGGAGCATCATCTTTAGGTCTGATATCCATCTATTTGTTATCCAAAAATTGACCTAGCTACAAAGCTCCAAATACCTTTACAAGGGAGGTACTCGTGTCTTTCTTCGAAAACGATAATGCAAAAATCTTCTATGAACGTGAAGGAGAAGGCCCCCCTGTCTTCCTCCTTGCACCAGGAGGAATGCGCTCCGCTAATGCCCTTTGGTCAAATATGCCTTGGAACCCAAGAGAATCACTCATAGAAAAATTTGAACTAATTGGGATGGATCAACGCAACGCAGGGCAATCAGAAGCTCCAGTCACCTCCGAAGATGATTGGCAGACATACATCAACGACCAGATTGCTCTTTTGGACCATCTGCAGATCAGTAAATGCCATCTGCTCGGAATGTGTATCGGAGGGCCGTTCATTACCGGCTTATTAAAGGCCGCACCTGAACGTTTTCTCTCAGCTGTCATACTCCAACCTGTCGGGATAGAAGACAATAGGGAAGCACTCTATGGCATGTTCGACAACTGGGCTGAAGATCTGAAAAATGCCAATAAAAATGTGGAAACCGAAGCTATTGCCCAATTCAGGGAAAACATGTGGAGCGGCGATTTTTTGCTTACGACTTCTAAAGATGATGTCGCACAATTCCAAACTCCGATACTGCTCTTCATGGGAGATGACCTCTATCACCCACAAGGTATTTCAAGAGAAATCGCACATCTAGCGCCCAATGTCACCTTTATAGAGGAATGGAAAAACTCAGAGAACCTTGATAGGACGAACGAAACCATCCACTCCTTCTTGGCAGAACATTCACACTAAATGAAAACTGTTAACAAGTATTCAGCATGGTTCATACTCGCGACTGCAGTTATCGCAATGATACTTTTACCTGCAGCTTTAACAGGAACTACTATCGCGTTTCCTGAAATTGAACAATATTTCAGTTCAAATCGAGCAACCCTTTCATGGATTCTCTCAGGTTATTCAATTACGACAGCCGCATTCACACTGTTGGGTGGCCAATTATCTGACAGACTTGGCGCCACAGCGATGTTCGTTAGGGGAATTTTTCTCTTTCTAATGGGCGCAGTTGCCTGCACTTTCGCCCCAAATGTCGGGATCCTTATAATGGGAAGAACCCTGCAAGGGGTAGGGGCGGCAATCTTCGCTCCAGCCTCTCTAGCAATGGTTCTAGGAGTGTTCCCTCAATCCAAACATGCTTTAACAATTGGAATTTGGGCTGCAGCAGTTCCCATAGGTTCAGCTTTATCTCCAACAATCGCCTCCTTCATCCTTGAAATCGCTGACTGGAGATGGATGTTTGCCATTCAAGGATTGGGAGCTATTTTAGTCATCGCAGCGATCCTTCCATTAGGGCAAACAATTAGAGTAAAGAAAAGTTTTGAAAATAAATCTGTGGATTATTGGGGAATACCAATTGGAAGTGCTTCAATAGGATTTCTCGCTCTGGGAATTGTACAGGGCCCCAGATGGGGTTGGACGAGTTGGGAAACCATACTTGCCTTTGCCGCTTCAGTACTGCTATTTCCCCTCTTCATTTATCGCAACAAAGATCAAGTAATGCCTTTGGTGGACTTCAAACTTTTCTCAATTCCAACCTTTACTACTGCCAACATTGTTTCGCTTGGAGTATCACTAGTCGGATCTTCTGTTTGGCTTCTGTGGCCGATACATCTTGCAAGTGTCTGGGAGTACTCTCAGATCCAAATTGGCCTTGCGATTACACCGACACCACTCCTTGCAGGAATAGTATCTATAGGTACCGGTTGGTGGGTTCAAACCTACGGTTATCGAGGAACTCTCCTAATTGGAACAGTCACCTTAGCGCTAGCGAATACGTGGTTCATCTTCTTTTACGGCGCTGATGTGCATTATTGGGGCCGGATGTTCCCAGGTCTCGTCCTCTATGGGTTAGCGATGGGTTTGACTTTCGCACCTTTGAATAGTGCTGCACTCGCGGATGTTCCTGAAAATGTATACGGGCGTGCTAACGCCACATTCTTAACCGGTAGAGCAATCTGTTCAGCAATTGGGATAGCAATTCTTGTTGCCATTATCGGTGACTCAACAGGTATTGAAGCATTACCTGCATTCCGTAAAGCTTTCATATTCCTAGCAGGTTTATCAACTGTATCATTCTGCATCGTTGCTTCTATTTGGCCAAAGACACCTAAACCTCAAACATTTATTGAGAATTAGGTGAGTTGGCCTATAGGCGGGGTTCTGTTTGGGTAATCGTTTCCAATCAATCCCTTGATGGCCATCCATCTATGCGGTCCACCTGGGAACTGCCGCCATTTCTAACGACTGGGATGAACAACCCATGTTCCACACTTGACCTTGCTCCGAGTGGAGGTTACCTAGCCACCTAGATCACTCTAGATGCTGGTGTGCTCTTACCACACCGTTTCACCCTTACCTGTGCCAAATATATGGCCATCGGCGGTTTACTTTCTGCTGCCCTTATCGATAGATCGCTCCATCCTGACTCTCGTCAGCACTCTGTTCATAGGAGCCCCGACCTTCCTCAACATAACAAGTTATGCTGCGACCAACCGGCCAACTCACCATTCTTAAGTTTGACGATATTTTTCGAAAAGAACAACCTCTTGAAAAAAAGGTAGCGAAATCATTTATTTTTGCTAAAAAATGAAAAGAAATTCTGTTCAAAGTTATACCAAGCCCGCAGAAGTGCTAATTTCATACATAGATTGTTTTTGCACAGACCAATTTAAGATTAGGAGAACAACTTATGACTGCACCAGAAGACCTAACCGTTGAGAATTTCGGCCCATTACTTGCACTAGTAGGAACATGGGAAGGGCATGGAGGAGTTGACTTCTCCTACCACAACGAAGAAAAAGAAACTGGCGACACGAACTACTTTGAAAGAGTAAGTTTCTCAACATTTGGACCAGTAGATAATGGAAACCAACACCTTTACGGACTTGACTACCGAATGGCCGCATGGCGTTCAACCGAATTGGACCAAGATCCATTCCACACTGAAATCGGATACTGGCTATATGACCCTGCAGAAAAGCAGATCATGCGATGCTTCATGGTCCCTAGAGGAACAGTTGTTATAGCAGGTGGAACTTGTGAACCTGAAGCTACTTCGTTCAATATGGCTGCTGAACTTGGTTCCACGAACTACGGAATCCTCGAGAACAAATATCTATCCGGAAATGCTTCAACAGTTGAATATACGCTTAGCATTACAATCGGTGACGGTGAATGGTCTTACGAAGAAGATTCAGTTCTTAAAATGGCTGTTCAAGATGACTTGCTTCACCACACAGACAGAAATACTTTAAAAAAAGTAGCTGACTAGTCTCAGAATACATCGTCATGTCAACCCTTTGGAAGTGGACTTGATTGGACTTCTAACACGACAACGACATACTTACTAAATGACTGAAAAAGCTTTCAAGAATCTATCTAGCTTGACTGCTGAAATTTTGAGTGGGCGTAATCTAGATGAAAATACTGCTGAAGCAATCCTAATTTCTGTACTAAAGGGAGAAGTGATTGATGCAGAACTCGCAGATTTACTTCTAGCGCTTAATCAAAAAGGTGAAACAATTAATGAAATCACGGGATTCGTTCGCGCAATGCGATCCTCCTGCATCCAAATAAATTGCCCATCAGAAACTATTGACCTTGTCGGAGCGGGTGGCTCAGAAATGGGACGAGAAGCTGCATTGAATGTCTCAACGATAGCTTCTTTTGTTGCAGCTGGCGCAGGAGCAAAAGTATGTAAGCACGGTAACCGTAAAGCCTCATCAACTTCTGGTTCATTTGATTTATTAGATGAGTTATCCGTCAAAACTGACCTAGGAGCAGTTCAGGTAGAAGAGTGTGTTAACGAAATTGGACTCGGATTCGCTTTCGCAAGAACTTTCCACCCAGCAATGCGTTTCGCAGGAGCTGTCAGAGCACAGCTAGGAGTTCCAACAGTTTTTAATATCCTTGGACCCTTATCTCATCCTGCATTCCTTGTAAGGCAAGTAGTGGGAGTCCCATCAGTTGATCGAGGAAAACAAATGGCGCAGGTCCTTCAAAACACTGGAACTCAGTTCGCTATGGTAGTCACAGGTGATAGAGGCCTAGATGAGTTTTCTACAACAGGTCCGAATATTATCCACACAGTGACTCCCAAAGAAATCACTACTTCAGAGCTTTCACCAGAAGAGGTGGGCATTAAAAAAGCAGAACTAGAGGAACTCTTTGGTGGAAGCCCATTAGCGAATGCGAAAATAACTCATGAAGTTCTAGATGGAGAAACAGGACCCAAAAGTGACATAATTCTTCTAAACGCAGCAGCTGGACTAGTTGTGGCTGGGATAGCTGAAAATCTTGTTGACGGCATAGAACGGTCCCGCGCTTCGATAGCTTCAGGAGCAGCAAAGAAATGCTTAACAGAACTAATTGTTTTCACGAGATCCTTAGGTGAGAAATGAATGAAGCGATTCGCTACAGATGCAATGCATGTGGAAACCTAACCCGATTTGATGTTGTGCGTTTCCAAAGAACAACTGAATTCCATCATTTCACTACCGCTGGCAAATTAAATGTTGAGGACCAAAAGGTACTTGAAGAATCAATTGAATCTGTTGTTTGTCGGTGGTGTGAAAGCGGAGTTGATGTTGTGAAAATGCAACAATGAGTACGAAAAGTAAAGTTAACAACCTTCAGTGATAATAGACATCTTCGTATTGTCACACCCCTAATTTATATTCATTCTTATGAAAGAAAATTACTTATCAGTTGACTGTGAATCATGCCCGCTTTTAGAAACAACAGCCTGCGAAGATTGTTTAGTAACTTTTATTTGCGACCGAGAACCTCGTGCTGCAGTCGTAATTAGCTTAGATGAATGGCGTTCAATGAAATCAATGACAAAAGCTGGATTGCTTCCTGAACTTCGCAACCCGGTTATAACTATTCAAAAATCTCGTTAAATAACTCGTAGTAGTTCCATATAGCTTTAACATCTGCGACTATTAAGAGGTGCCATATCCTCCATCCCTAAAAGAAATTCAAGATATCGGATTACGTAATGGACTTGATTCTATTGGTATAGCGAAAGCAGAGATCTTTGAATCAACTCTAAAGGACCTTCAGCATAGAAAGTCGCAGAACCTTCATGCTGGGATGTCATTTACCTATAGAAACCCGGAGAGATCCACAAACCCAAAAAAAACAATGCCGGAAGGACAGTCATTGATTGTTGGGGCAAAGTCCTATTGGCAACCTCTGTCAGAATCAGCTAAAAATATAGAACCCATGGGCAGAGTGGCCCTTTACGCACAACAAGATCATTACCAGATGCTTCGAGTGGGACTAGAGGCTATGGCTAATAAATTAATTGGATCTGGATTCCAAGCAAGCGTCCTTGTCGACGATAATGCACTAGTTGACAGAGAGGCAGCATATCGTGCCGGGATTGGTTGGTACGGGAAAAATGCTAATATTCTTATTACGAAACGAGGTAGTTGGTTCGTCCTTGGATCGATTCTCACAAATGCTGTCTACGAACCTAACGAACCTGTAGACGATGGATGCGGAACATGCACGAAATGTATCGCTTCTTGCCCCACACAGGCAATTATCTCTCCAGGTGTATTGGATGCGAATAAATGTTTGGCATGGCTTGTTCAATCGGAAGGGGATTTCCCAATAGAATTTAGAACTGCATTAGGAGACAGGATTTACGGATGCGACGACTGTCAAGAAATATGCCCGACAAATAGATTTGAAGAGAGATTGCAGCAAACAAAGAAAAAAGTTTCTGATAAGGGCTTTGTCTCAATATACGAAATTCTTGAGAGTGACAATGATCATCTGTTATCAAAATACGGCCAATGGTATATACCCAAGCGGGATCCGAGATACTTGAGGAGAAACGCATTAGTCGTATTGGGGAATAGCAAAACTCCGCCAACTCCAAGAACAGTTAAATTGATTAAGAGATGGTTAATAGATGATGATGAAATGCTTCGAGCTCACACCGTTTGGGCGGCAAAGAAACTAGGTCTTCAAAGGCTTCTTCTCGGATTAGAAAATGACCCATCACCTTCCGTCCAAAGGGAACTTTCATATGAGGAACAATCAAATCATGATGATGGAACTAGGAAAAATAAATTAGTCTGGTCGGGTTAGCGCTATGAAACATTTACTCGTAACAAATGACTATCCGCCCAAAATAGGGGGCATTCAATCGTACCTTTGGGAAATATACAGAAGGCTACCTCAAGACGAGGTCACAGTGTTGTGCACACCCTACGAGGGTTCTGAACAATTTGACTCAGAACAAACCCATAGGATTATTCGAACGAAACAGAAAGTTCTCCTTCCGACACCAAGCTTGGCTAAAGAAATTCAAACTCTAGTGTCAAAATATCAAATTGATCTAGTGATGTTCGACCCTGGTGTACCTGTTGGCATGCTGGGTCCTAAGATCGGGTCACCGTATGGAGTAATACTCCATGGTGCAGAAGTGACAATACCTGGGAGAATACC
>MPLT02346694.1_pt1 | contig 28582 bp, 28 predicted proteins | sample 1617391 | NCBI WGS metagenome assembly MPLT02 (sample SAMN05944800, study PRJNA350692) | marine metagenome | biome: marine; feature: ODZ; material: water; isolation source: 70 m water sample filtered on 0.2 um supor filter | place: Pacific Ocean | collected 2012-04-08 | depth 70m m
ATGTAATCGCCGATTCTTCCGAGATACGCGTCAATAGGAAACTCATATGCCCCGATAGAACTTTCGTAGTCGGGGAAGGGAGCGCTATAAGCTTCTATCCAGGTGTCATTAATAACATTTGTGTTTGAGAAACCAAGTCGTTTCATAATTGATAAGACCGTTGATCCGGCATTTCTTAAAACAGCTTCTGTTCTTCCAGTTTCTAAACCTTCACCGATCCAGGTGAACCATTCAGAATCACGGATTTGGGTTACTTCTTTGGCGACTTTGCCATAGCCAGCGAGTGTATTCATGTACACCAGTCGACTTACTTTATCCGGATTCCTAATAGCGAACGCGGTTCCAATAGGTCCGCCCCAGTCTTGCATAACCAATGTGACTGAATCTAAAGCAATGTCATCTATGAGGGCAGTCAAATTTTCTGTATGGCTTTTTAAGGTATAGTCACGATTTGTTGGCGTTTCACTTTTGCCGAACCCCATATGATCGGGAACAATGACTCGATAATCTTTTGATAGTGGCTCGATCATGTTCCGATATAGGTATCCCCAAGTAGGTTCCCCATGGAGGCAGATGATTATCTCTCCCTCGCCTTCATCAACGTAATGCTGTTGAAAGCCAGTCGCAGAACAAAATCTTGGTTTATATGGCCAGGTCCCATTAAAAGTTTCAGTAGAAGAGATCATGATCCGATGTTGTCATGACATTTAACGAATCTCCATTCCGAGTGTAACTTTTCTTCAAGTTTTAAAGAAACTATTTTTCATAGGTTCAATGTAAACAAACACGAGGGCTCTAGTCATCTAGTAGTGTTTAGGTTTATTCCTAAGAAAGATGAGAATTAAGGAGTAACGAGGTTAGAGAGTTCTATGGATAACGACGTTTTAGGTGGGTATAGAAAGCGAATAGATGGACTTGATGAACAATTAATTCGTTTATTGGCTGAGCGATTTGAAATAACTAAAGCTGTTGGCCAGTTCAAAGCTGAGAATAATTTGCCTGCCGCAGACCCAGAGCGCGAACAGCAACAAATTGAGCGGCTACATAAAATAGCTCAAATGGTAGGTATGGACCCTTCATTTGGAGAGAAGGTCTTCCGACTAATCGTGGATGAAGTCATACGTCATCACGAAAAAACTGCTGAAGAGCACGGAGAGATTAAAGACTAGTTTGAAACTATCTCAGTTTCTTTCCATGAATTCCAATAGGTGATTTTTTCAGCTGGTTTGCGTTTCCCTGGTCGGAAACTTTGTCCCGAGTAATATGCAGTTGGGATACAAGCTAATTGGGTTACCGTACTTGGAATTCCAAGTGCAGCGCCGACTCGTTCGCTATAGCGAAGGTGAAGAGTTGTCCAAGCTGTGCCGAGTCCTCTAGCACGAGCAGCGAGCATATAACTCCACACAGCAGGGAGCACAGATCCCCACCAGCCTTGGAGTCCGCCTCCTAAACTCCCTTCCATATCAGCCGGTGTTCCCATAGAGCATGGAATAGCAAGGACTGGGACTTTTTCAAGTATTTCGGCTAGATAGTCGCTTGAGGACATTATTTTTGTAAGCGTCGGGTCATTTGAAGTTTTATTTGTGACAGCATTCTTCTGTGCTTCAATGTAAGGTGCATACGCTTCTCGGTATGCATCTGCGATAATCTCTTTTTTTTCTGGGTCATCAACAATAACCCACCGCCACTTTTGGTAGTTGCCCCCAGCAGGTGCTTGTGTCGAGACTCTAACGCAATCAAGGATTAGCTCTCGAGGTACTTCACGTTCCAGATCAAGTCGTTTTCTTACAGCCCTTGTAGTAGTTAGTAGTCGGTCTATTTCATTGAGATTGAATTCTTCCATGCCTTCTCTTTAGCCTTTCTCTCTCCTAGTGGTCAAGCTAAAGTATAAGTGACAAGATTAGATACGAGTAGGGGGCAGTATGGCAAGAATAAATATTCCAGAAGGTGAAGGATTGGAACGGAGCCGGCTTTGGTACCTACAACCCAATGTAGGTAAAGGGATCGGGATCGCAGGTGATGCGCTCTATACAAAGGTTTCCTTGGATACAAGAGTCCGTGAAGTTGCCCGTATGCGCATAGCGCAAATCAATGATTGTCATATATGACTTGATACTCGGTCTGCATCGGCGATGCAGCAAGGTTTAGAGGATGAACTTTACCATCGAGTCGCAGAATACGATGAGATTGGTGCATTCACAGAACAAGAGAAATTAGCTGCAGAGATGGCTGAAAGGTTTGTTTTTGACCATGTGGCAATGCGAAGTGATGATGAGTTCTGGGAACGGGCGAAGATAATATTCTCTGACCAGCAAATTCTAGAACTATTAGCATTAATTGGATTTTGCCTCGGTATCGGGAGGATCTTGGCTGTCCTTGACGTAGCGAATGATTGTCCAGTAAATCTAACTTCTGACCCTAGCGAAGATCCTTCTTTCTATTCTCATGGATAATCAACGATAATGGGGGAGTGATGCCAGGTCCTTTAGCTGGAATAAAAATAGTTGAATTAGCTCAAATGATTGCCGTTCCAGGGGCTACCCATCTTCTAGCTACACAAGGGGCGGAAATTATAAAAGTTGAGAACACCACTGGTGGTGATGACCTTCGCATGTATGGAAGTAGAAAACAGAACATGTCCGGTTGGTTTGCTAATGCCAATGCTGGGAAACGATCTATTGGTTTAGATTTATCTCAGAAGAGAGCGAAAGAAATTCTATGGGCTTTCCTTTCGGAGTCTGACGTTTTTATTGAAGGCTTTCGACCTGGCGCTGTGGCAAGATTAGGATTCTCTGTTGAAGCTGCAATGGAGAGAAACCCTTCGCTTATTTATGTATCTTCTTCAGGGTTTGGTTCAGCGGGACCTTACAGTGGACGACCAGTTTACGACCCAGTCATTCAAGCACTTTCCGGTTGGGCAGGCGCGCAGAAAGTTGAATCAACACCGAATTTAATCCGTGGAATGGTTGCAGATAAAGTCGCAGCATTGACTACCTCGCAAGCTATAACTGCAGCGTTATTTGCAAGAAACCTTTCTGGCAAGGGGCAGCACGTTGAAGTTTCAATGCTTGAGGCAAACATCGCTTTTAATTGGCCTGACATGATGATGCATGAAACTCTTCTCGATGAAGATGCAATGCATTTACCAAATCTTTTAAACTCATATCAGCTTTTTTCAACCTCTGATGGTTGGGTCTCGGTAACAGCAGGTACTGACAGCCAATGGGATGCTGTTTGCACTGCGCTTGACAGAATAGACCTTGCCACTGATGAACGCTTCTCTTCGGCGAGTAATCGAAGTAAGAACTTCACAGATTGGTATCAGGCATTTGATGAGATGCTTAGCGATTTTACTACTGAAGAGGCTGTGGAGAAATGCCAATTAGCTGATGTTCCTGCGGTCCGTGTTCTTGATCCAGCAGAAGTGGCTTACGACCCTCATGTCGTTGCAGTTGATTCCGTTCAAGTGAAGGAACACCCAGTTATAGGCCGCATTCGTGTTCCTCGCCAAGGAGCAACATTTAATGGTGGATCCGAACAAGAACCTTCTCCTGCGCCAACTTATTGTGAACATACCGATGAACTCTTATCTGAGATTGGATTCACAGCGGAGGAAATCGCCGAGCTTCGAGATTCAGGAACCATTTCCTAAAGACGTTTATGAACGACTTGCTGCCAGTAACGGAAAGATTTACGACTTCATCGGGGATAAAGATAGAAGCTGACTTATGGGGCCCTATCTCTGACAGGTCAGTTCTCCTCCTCCATGGAGGTGGGCAGACACGTCACTCCTGGGACTCTACTGCTAAAAGATTAGCGAATGTTGGGGCGTTTGCTATCACTCTCGATATGCGTGGGCACGGGAGATCGGATTGGTCTAAAAAAAGTGAGTATGAATTAAGTCAATTTAGTGAGGATATTGCATTTGTTCTAGATGAAATTGGAATTTGTCCAGCATTGGTTGGTGCTTCTTTAGGCGGACTGGACGGAATGTATTTAGAGGGTCGTGTCCGCCCAGGTTCAATATCCGCTCTTGTCCTCGTTGATATAGTTCCCAATATGAACGTTAATGGCGCGGAAAGAGTAAAAGATTTTATGCTGAAACATTCGGAAGTAGGTTTCGCTTCGCTCTCAGAAGTCGCTGAAGTTCTAGCAGAATATAACCCATACCGGAAGAAACCCAAAGATTTAGAAGGTCTAAAGAAAAATCTTCGCAAACACGGTAATCGCTGGTTTTGGCACTGGGATCCAACCTTTATCTCCTCTGAAAGAAGTAAAAAAAATCCTGACATGAGAAATACTCAACTGCTAAATGAAGTGATGAGAAATATTGATGTCCCGACTCTTTTGGTCCGAGGGAAAATGAGTGATCTAGTAACCGAGGATGAAGCTCGAGTGTTTCTACAGAAATATCCGCAATCAGATTTCGTGGATGTTAGTGGAGCTGGGCATATGGTTGCTGGAGATAAAAATGACGTATTTTCTGAAGAAGTAATTCAATTTCTTGATCGAATTTGGGGGAAAGTTATTTAGTTTTCGTCAGAACTATTTATCTCGTCTTTGTACCAATCAGGTATGGCAGCACGCGGGAATCCTGCTGCTAAGTTAGGTCTAGCGATTCCTAATAAGGCGTAATCAATATCTGATGGCAATTTTTGAGTGTGAGCTCCACCATCTACTCGAATTGTCTCCCCATTTACGTAATTAGATTCATCACAAGCAAGGTAGAGTGCGCAGTTAGCAACATCTTCAACATGCCCCATTCTTTTAAGTGGAGTTTGCAGTCGAACTGTTTCAACAGCAAAGGGAATTTTGAACATCTCAGAAGTCATTGCTGTCTCAATTACATGGGGGGCGATGCAATTAATTCGGACTTGCGTGTTGCCGTATTCAACAGCTGCGAGTTTTGCTACATACTCAAGGCCAGCTTTAGAACCGGCGTACCCAACTCTCCCGACATTTGGGTTATGCGCTGTTAAAGATGAACATAAAATAGCTGATCCTCCGCCAGATTCTGCCATAGCGTTACACATGAATCTAAGAAAATAAATCGCACCATTAAATTGGACGTTAACCATTGGCTCTAGATGGTCTGGGGTGATTTGGCTAATAGGGAGGACGTCATCGTAACCAGCGAAATTTATTGCAGCGTCTATACGGCCAAAATTGTTCATAATTTCGTCTTTAACTGCTTTCCCCTGTTCAAAGTCGGTTATATCCCAAGTGACCCCTAAGCCATCAAATTTTTCTGCGACTTTTTTCGCTACATCGCCTCGGCGTCCAGCAATAACCACGGTTGCTCCTTCAGATGCGAAGAGTTCAGCGCAGGCAAGGCCGAAGCCGCTAGCCCCACCAACAATGACTGCTACTTTCTCTGACATTCTGCCCATGCTTTGAGAATAGTGCGAGGATGAAGATAAGATCCTGTCCAAAACAGATTTCTCGTAGCGGCTCTACGCGAGTAATCTTCAACAAGGTAAAGACCTAGGAAAGAGAGAGGGCTTATGGGACTCTTAGATGATTTCAAGTTGGATGGTAAAGTTGCTGTTGTTACAGGCTCAGGACAGGGGATCGGTCGTGGAATTGCTTGGGGTCTAGCGGAAGCTGGTTGCAATGTGGTCGTTAATGCCAGAAGGCAAGAGGATTTAGAAGAGACAGCGAAAGGCGTGGAAGAACGTGGGAAAGAGGCTCTAATTTTTGCAGCTGATATTAGAGATAGGTCAGAGGAATTAGCTGACTTAGCTGTGAACAGTTTTGGTGGAATTGATGTATGGGTAAATAATGTTGGAGGGTCTAATGAAAAGAAAACACGGAAACTGGTTGATACCCCTGATGTTATTTTCCGGGATCAGATAGAGCTGAATTTGACTACCGCATTTCAAGGGGCGAAAGCATCAGCTAAGCGGATGAGTGAAGGAGGGTCAATTATTAACATTTCCTCTGGGGCTGGCATGAGAGGCTCACCATTCACTGGACCTTATGCTGCTGCGAAAGCCGCTATGTTAAATATGACTGAGACTCTAGCAATAGAACTGGCTCCAAAAATTCGAGTCAACGCTGTTTCTCCTGGCCCTGTTGTAACAGAAATGTTTGCCGAAGTCCTTGGAGCGGATGGCGCAGAAGAAGAGATCGCTTCTTCAATTCCACTCGGCTTCCTCGGTGCTCCAAAAGATATTGCTAGTGCCGTAGTGTTCCTTTCAAGTCCTGCTGCTCGATGGGTTACCGGAAGAAACCTTCTCGTAGCTGGTGGGCGAACTCACCGAAGTTACCAGTATCAAAATAAATTAGAAGAAGATTAAATTTAAAAAAGTTATATATAAGGAGAAAAATGAAACTTAATTTAACAGTAGATGAAGTTCTCTCAACTACAAGAGCAGTTCGTAAACGCTTAGATTTTGAGAAACCAGTTGAACCAGAAGTGATTAAAGAATGTCTGGAGGCAGCTCTTCAGTCACCAACTGGTTCAAATTCACAAGGTTGGCAATGGCTGGTAGTAACTGATCAAGGACAGCGTGAAGCTTTAGCAAATCTTTATAAACAAGGTTGGGAAATATATACCCAGATGGAAGGCAATGTAGAAACTGCCTATAAGGGAGATGACCTAGAACGAATTTCACAACAGGGTAGAGTTCAGAGTTCTGCAGCTTATCTGGCTGAGAATTTTGAAAAAGTTCCTGTCATGATGATTCCGATTTTGCCCGGTAGATATGAAGGACTGCCATCAATGGCTTCGGCTGCGATGCTGGGCTCTATATTGCCTGGGGCATGGAGCTTTATGCTCGCTGCACGTGAAAGGGGACTTGGGACCGCATGGACAACAATCCATTTAATGTTTGAAGAACAAGCAGCAGAGATCCTGGGTCTCGACTTTGAAGCCTTTACCCAATGCGCGTTAATTACATGCGGGTATTCAATAGGAACTGATTTCAAACCGGCGAAACGACCTCCGTTAGAAACCGTTTTGCATTGGGATCAATGGGGGGGTACTGCACCATGAGTGATCAAATGACACCAGATCAAATAGTCACGAAGTTTATTGACTGCATTAATGAAATGGATTTGGAGGCAGCAGCTTCTCTTTTGAGTGAGGACTGTGAATATGACAATGTCCCAATGGGGAAAGTTTTTGGACGTGACACAATTTTCCAGCAGCTTCAACCCATGATGGGTCGATGTGAGCAGATTGATTGGATTACTCTTAGACAAACATCTACTGGTTCAACAGTTATGAACGAAAGGTTGGATAAATTCCTTTGGCCCCATGGATGGGTTGAGATGCCCTGTGCCGGTATTTTTGAAATAGTAAATGGGGAAATAGTGCTCTGGCGTGACTATTTTGACTTACCGACCTATTTAAACCAACTACCAACGCCATCAGAGTAATTGGTTGGCTATGACTTCTGAACTCAGTTCACCTATTCAAGGAACTGTGCTTTCAGTGGACGTTGAACTTGGTGATGAAGTAACAGTTGGGCAAAGGGTAGCTTTGCTTGAATCTATGAAGATGGAACATGAAGTAATGGCTTCAACAAGTGGAATTGTTGAAGGTATCCACATTGAGGTAGGAGAGACGGTCTTAGAAGATCAAAATCTAATCTCTCTAGAGCTCAAGGAAATATCAAATGATGGTGAAGTTACCGTCTCTGAGGTAGATATTGATTTTATAAGAGAAGATTTAGCTGAGGTGAATGAAAGACATGCATTAGGCCATGACTACCGACGGCCAGATGCTGTTGAGAAACGTCGGGCTACTAAACAGAGAACTGCCAGAGAAAATTTGAATGACTTGGTAGATGGTAATCCGTTTATTGAATATGGGCCGCTCGTTGTTGCTCCGCAAAGGAAAAGACGAACAATTGAAGATTTGATATTGAATACACCCGCTGATGGGATGATTGGCGGCATTGGAGAAGTGAACGGGCATTTGTTCTCAGAGGAGAAAACGCAGTGTGTTGTGATTTCTTATGACTATACAGTTCTTGCAGGTACTCAGGGAGGGCAAAATCATCGCAAAAAAGACCGTCTATTTGAAATAGCGAAGCGTTGGGAACTTCCAGTAATTTTCTTCACCGAGGGAGGAGGCGGAAGACCGGGTGATACCGATGGGATGCAAGTAGCTGGGCTTGATTGCCTAGCCTTTGGCCTTTGGGCAGAACTTTCTGCATTGGTGCCGCTTATTGGCATTAATTCTGGTTACTGTTTCGCTGGGAACGCGGCAATTCTTGGGTGTTGCGACGTTGTTATCGCTACGGAAAACTCAAATATTGGTATGGGTGGCCCGGCAATGATTGAAGGCGGGGGCCTTGGTACTTATGATCCGAAAGAAATAGGCCCCATGGAAATCCAACGCCCTAATGGGGTAGTGGATATAAGCGTCAAGGACGAAGTAGAAGCGGTACAAGTTGCGAAAAAATATCTTTCATACTTCCAAGGATCAGTTCAAGAATGGGATTGTGGAGATCAGAGAAAACTACGCCATCTTATTCCAGAAAACAGACTACGCGTATACGACATTAGAGAAGTTATTGAAGTTATGTTCGACATTGATTCCTTACTCGAGATCCGAAAGGATTTTGGTGTGGGCATCATCACTACGCTAGCTCGGGTAGAAGGACGACCAGTTGGTGTGATTGCTAATAACCCCGTTCATTTAGGTGGGGCGATAGATAGTGATGCTGCTGACAAAGCAGCGCGTTTCATGCAACTCTGTGATGCTTTCGATCTACCAATTATTAATTTATGTGATACGCCTGGATTTATGGTTGGGCCAGAAGCTGAAAAAACTGGTTTAGTGCGACATGTAAGCCGGATGTTCGTAACGGCACGATCTACTTCTGTTCCCACATGTACGATCGTCCTTCGGAAGGCGTATGGGCTTGGCGCCCAGGCTATGGCTTCGGGAGGTTTCAAATTTCCCCTCTTCACTATTTCTTGGCCTACTGGGGAGTTTGGCGGGATGGGTTTAGAGGGAGCAGTTAAATTAGGGTATAGGAAAGAACTTGAGGCTATAGAGGGTCAAGAAGAACGCGATAAGGCATATCAAAGTCTTGTTGCCCGCATGTATGAGGTTGGTAAAGGTATGAGCATGGCGGACCATTTTGAAATAGATGACGTTATTGACCCGATGGACTCTCGCCGGTGGATTTCAAGTGCGTTAAAGGCATCTTCTGTAGATCAGTCACGAAATGGTAAAAAACGTCCAATGATTGATACGTGGTAAAGGCATCAAACAATAATAAAATCAGACGCCAACAGCGCCACGCTCTTTATTCTCGCTAATAGCTATACCGATGAGGAGAAGACTAGATGCGAACGTAAGCCAAGTCCCAATTCCGATATCTAGCCCACTTCTTTGGAAACAGGAAATAATAATCCCTAAGGGCATCGTGAGCGAAAGGACTCCAATAGTTAGGAGACAGTGGGATAGAAGCATATTCGGACCTGGTTCTGCTAAACCTTGAGGTCGGAGCCTCATAAGTCCCGCTAATATTAGAACCACTCCGAGAACTAGAAGGAGATACCCGAATCTAGGTCCTGAAGTAGGATTTCCACTTCTTCCATCGAAGGCGCTTAATTCAATTGAACCACTCTTTACCCACGCCATAAATGGGAAAACAATAAGACCAATACCGCTAATAATGGTTCCTACTGAGAACAGTTGGCGACTCTTTTCTGAAAGAGCTTTGATTCCTTTGCTAGGACTTGGGATTCCTAAAGTAAGAGGGGACAGTAACATCGGAATCTGAGAGACAGTGAAATAGGATCCGACTACTCCCCAGCCAGTACCAGGGGAGCCACGTCGCCTTCCCTCTCCGTATTCAAAGATTGGCAGCCAGCCCACGATAAAACAAATCAAGTTAAGCCATGCAGCTACTCCTACAATGATTGTAAGCTGCTCTACGCCAAGGCCAGGTAGAACTTGAGATCGTCCTATAATTCTAAAAATTGCGCACAGTAAAAGGATAAATCCTAGGATCACAGCGACAATCCCAAAGCCCGTTCCTCCATCGCTACTAAATGCTCCGTACCCAGAACCTCTTTTCGCCCAAGAACCCACCAAAGCAAAAACAAGGTAACCTGCAGCGAGAACGAGATGGGCGTAAGAAAGTACTTTATGTTGATTCATTTCACATCCTCATCAATGTCGCCGCCCAAGTAACTAGCTTCTAATAAATCCTGTCTTTCTATTAATTCGTCGGCTGATCCTTCGAGAACAATTTCACCATGGCTCATAACATACGCTCGATCACATACTTCAAGGGCTAAATGCACGTGTTGCTCAACGATCAAAACACCAGCACCAGTTTCATTTGCGATATCGCGAACAATTGGGAGTAGGCGTTCAACGATGATAGGGGCGAGACCTAAACTCATTTCGTCAACCAAAAGCATTTTCGGATTAGAAACTAAAGCTCTTGCCATTGCGAGCATTTGCTGCTCTCCGCCAGAAAGCAATCCTGCTCTTCTTTGCATAAGAGGTCGCAGAGCGGGGAGTAGGTCAAGTGCCGCTTCATATCCTGCTGTTTGCTCGCTTCGTTTGCCACGTAACCCAAGTCGGAGATTCTCTTGAACAGTTAAACCAAAAAACAATGATCTATCTTCAGGAACATGGGCTAGTCCTAGACGCGCTGTTTTGTAAGGAGCCCCAAAATTTGTTGGTTCCCCGAGAACCGTTACTGTTCCATCAAGTGCTTTAAGTAGGCCAGAGGCAGTAAGGAGCGTAGTTGTTTTACCAGCACCGTTTGGTCCGAGAAGGGCTACAACTTCACCACTTTTAACGCTTATGTTGACGTCTCGAATTACTGCAATGCCCGCATAGCCAGATGAGAGATTTTGAATGTCAAGAAGAGGATCTGCCGTATTTGGAGAATGTGATTCAATAGTTGTATCAGTCATTACTTTCCCCTGTGTCGTGTTGCTGGGTTCTCATACGTTCACCTTCCTGAGCTTGGATCTCTCCTGCTTGTTCACCAAGGTAAGCAGCTTTCACAGCTGAACTTTCGCGTATCTCTGCAGGGGTTCCGGAAGCAATAATTTTTCCAAAGTCAAGAACGTAGATGTAGTCACAAACACTTAAAACGAGCCCCATATCATGATCAATCAGGAAGACGGACATGTCATGGTCAAGGAATTCTCTAAGGTGGCCACCAAGGATCTGGCTTTCAGCAGTGTCTAAACCTGCCGCTGGCTCATCAAGCAAGATGAGTTTTGGCTTCGCAGCTAAGGCTCTGGCAACACCTACAAGTTTACGTCGTCCATGTGGCAAGTCAGTAGGCATAGAATCAGCAGAATCTTGAAGACCCATAATATTTAGGGCCCAGTCCACACGTTCCTCAATTTCTTGGTCTTTTCGGGAAATATGAAGCATGTCAGATAAGAAGGTGTACCACCTGGTTGGATAAGCGGCAACGAGAAGGTTATCTCTAACAGTGAGGTCTTCGAAAAGTTCAAGAGATTGAAATGTCCGAACTAGTCCGTTCTGCGCTCTTTCATGTGGTTTCAATTCTCCTATGTCAATCCCATCAAAAATAGCGGTACCTGCTGAAGTTGGGACGTATCCAGTTATTGCATCAATGAAAGTTGTCTTTCCTGCACCATTAGGACCTATAAGGCCAACGAATTTCCCTGCAGGTACTTCTAGATCAACATGGTCGCAGGCATTTAGACCCCCAAAGGTTACCGTAAGGCCTTTCGTTTCTAGGATATTGGTCATGCTCTTGCCTCGTGAGTTTCTAGATCATCTGCATTATCTGCATCAACTTCATCATCTGGTGGTCTTCGTAACGCCGTTAAGGTATTTTTGAAAAGATCAGTTTGTAATAGGGCTATTCCTTCACCGTTTGTCACTTTTGCATTTACGATCAGACCTATTGCCCCGACAGCATTGATTAGCCCTTTATCAATTGATTCAAAGTGAACTCCAAGGAATTCAGGTAATAGTCCACCAGCCATTAGGCAACCCCCAACGATTGCACCCCAAATAGTGGTAATGCCACCAAGATAAACAAAAGCTAGTAGTGCCAAACCTCCAAAGACCTCAAATTGTGTTTCTTGCAGCCCAGGCAATTTATAAGCCATTAAGCAACCAGCTATCGCAGCGATACCTGAAGATATACCAAAGCCCAGAAGTTTCATATTCGCAACATTGATACCTGAAGCAGAAGCTGCTCGCTCATTTGCTCGGATAGCTAGAAAACGTCTCCCTATTTGACCTCGCCGAAGGTTAGCAACTCCGATTCCTAATAGAGCAGCGACAATTATAAGAAACAGACTAAATTTCCAATAGTCATTTCTAGCGGTATTAGGATTGAAGCCACCAACGTATTGGCCGAACCAGTATGGTTCAGGCGTTGGGTTAACAGAAACGGAGCCTGCTCCCATCAAAGGAACGTTTCGCAAAAGCATATTTTCAATAGCGATCACAGCTGCGATAGTAACTACGGCAAGCTGCACTCCACGGATACGAAGGGCAGGAATACCTATCAGAAGACCTAAAATTACCGCTACTACTATTGCAGCAAGGAAAGCAAGAATTGTTGGCCAACCCCAACCAGTATTAGTAACAAAATCGGTTGGGCGAATTTTGGTTCCATCTGCCATTAGTCGAATCATTACGTATGCTGCAAACCCCGAAATACCCCATTGGACGAGAGAAATTTGCCCTAAGAAGCCAACCAAAACTGTCAAGCTGTACATAAAAACGATTGCAATAAGTGTTGTAGTAAGAACAGATTCCCACTTTGACACGAAGATATTTGAGAGGAGCAAAGCTATACCTACGGCTCCTATAGCTCCTATCGCAACATGGTTGGTTGCGGGTGCCCTAGGTTGACGGCCTATGCTTATAGAACCTCGTATGGGGAGTTTGTCACCTCTTAAGTACAACACAATAATAATGATCAATAAAGGGGTAAAGTTTCTGACACCAGCGCCGGGAAGGATATCTGGCCACCAATCGTTATTAGCTAGTGACACGCCTCCACTGGCAATCATGCCAATAACAAGACCTCCCATAGTTGCTCCAGGAATTGAGGTTAGATTCCCGAATAAAGCAGCCCCTAAACCTCCAACAACGAACAAAGCAATTTGCGCTGGTTGAGTTTTATGAATGAATAGGATGCCAGCAATACCAGCTGTTACTGAAGCAAGGACCCAGTTCGCACCGGCAAGGAATTGAGGTGAATAGCCAAGTAACGAAGCCCCTTTCTCATTTTCATCTGCAGCTCTTGTAGCTATTCCAAATCTAGAGAATCGGTAGAGCGCCCATACTAACGCAGCCATAACTATTGCTGCTCCAAAAAGCCAGAAGTTAGATCTAGGGATTGACCCTCCAAGCCCTAAGAAATTCCTAACTGGTTCACCACTATTGTCAAAGCCATAGAAGCCATCGTCGGCCCGATTCTGACCGCCAAAGTTCACCACAATCATCGAGCTAAGATAAAGGAACACGCCGATAGATCCAATTACTTTGCCTAGTATGGGAGAGTTCCTTAACGGTCTGAAAACTAGGAAGTGCATTAGTAGGCCAAGGAAAGCAGACATCAGTAAACAGATAACGATAGTCAAAGCTACGTTCGGCTTATTGGAAACCGCATCAACGTCACTGAAGATATTAATTCTGACAGGGATATTATTTAGCTTGAGTGCTTTTAAGAAACCAAATTCTGGGATTGGGTCAAACCAAGGAAGGTAAAGATTTCCGGTTTCTCTTAGTTCATCAAAAGTGTACGCTGAGTAGCCTGCTACAGCTCCGTGGCCAAAATTTATAACCCCAGAACCCCGAAAGGCTACCACGATACCTTGACCTAGCATTGCAAAAAGAGCTCCAGCTCCAATCCCAGCAATTAAAGCAATTAAAAACCCTGACAAAGTAACCCCCCCGGGAAAATATCAAGACCAAATTTCGTTGGCCCTCATACTTTATAGTCGTAAAAGTAGCAGCGGCGCAACTCTTCAGTTGCGCCGCTGCATATTTTAATCTTAATTAAGAAATTAAGAAATTATATTATTCTGCTGCTGGACGTGGATTTGCAATTGCTGTGCGGAGGATTAGATCCGTAGCATCAAGTTGCGTTTCTAGTGGGCCAAAATCAAATTGTCCACCAGGGCCACTCCAAACATAATATCCCTGTTCTTTCTGACAAACAGAAACGAATTCCTCACTGTTTTGGGTGCAGTCAATTGAAGAAGGGTTACCTGTTCTATGCAAATTAGACTGAGTTCCAATAAAGTCCATGAATCCTGCTGGATCATTATCGATGTCACCACCGCTATCAACAAATCGAATCATTTGGATAAGAGAGGTCATTACAACATCGTGTGCTATTTCCATAAAGCTTGACCTTGGAACGGTAGGTCCAAAGGCATCAAGGTTAGCATTTCGCCAGTCATAGTACTTCACGTTGTATGGGTCCCAAAGATCTGGACGGTCTGGAATACAGCATGCTGCACCGATATGAACGCCTGCTGAAGCAGGGTTTGACAAGACGGATGTGTCTTTACAAGATCCTGACATCACGATATTGCCGTCGTAACCATTTGAGGCTAGTGATGAGAGAATTTCGTTACAGTCAGTGGATTGTAATCCGAAGTAAACCCAAGCGTTAGATGCTCCGTTGGTGAATTCCATTACTTCCTGAACGACAGCGTCATTATCAGTTGGATCACCTGAAGCGTCATCGACCCCGATCCAGTCTTCTTGAGCGATCTTTCCTTCATCAGTTAGTGTCTGAATCATACGCTTCTGAGTGTCTTCGTAACAAACGAGTCCAGGACCTGAATCTGAGTAGAGAATTACAAACTTGTCTGCTTTAACTACTTCTACTCCGTATTGCATAGCACTTGGGAAAGCTGCCACGCAGCCACCTTCAGTAGAAAGAAGACCAGGTGTATTAAAGTCTTCAATGAAGATTGGAACTGTTTGTAGAATTGCTACTCCAGATCCAACAAGTGTTGGCCATAAAGTTGGGTTAAAGAAGTCAATACCCTGGATGTGTAAGTTTGGTTGAGCATCAGCAACACCGTTCGCACAGGCTATTGCTTCGTTTGGATCTAGTCCATGTACACAAGAATCAAGATCAAATGGTCGCCCGTTTAGTCCACCCATGGTTTCGTTAATTGCTTGTACAGCTGCTTCCGCACCTTCACGTATATCAGGGAAAGAACCTACTGGGGTACCTTCGATATTGATCAATGTGATAAGAACTGGTTCTAAACTGTCATCTGCTGCGCTTACGTTACAGTCAACAATCCATTCCCATAGTTCGGCTCCATCGCCCAAGATTGAGTCAGAAGCTAATCCTTCTGCTTCACATGCAGCTTCTTCAGCAGGTGCTTCTTCTTCAGCGGCTTCCTCAGCGGGTGCTGCTTCTTCTTCTTCTGAGCTGTCATCACCTAGGACGCTGCTATCGCTGCTGCTTCCACTATCCCCATCGTCTCCTCCGCAGGCACCTGCGATAAGAGCGAATGTGAAGATAATTGAAAGAAGCTTTAATAAGTTGCTTTTTTTCAAGGGTCCTCCCCCTCTTTATTTTTTAAAATCCAACGTTTGCTGGAATTGATAATAAGAACTTAACGAAGTGACAGATGTCACTAATTCTTACCGCCTTCAAGCTATACGATTAATACTTAAATTGGAAATCTTTTGAGAAAAGTAATATTTCCGTAAACTTTTAGGTTTCTTTATTCTTCTCGATAGTCGCCAAAATTACGGTCACGTTCACTAAGGCTTTCTTTTAGGTCTCTTTTCCCTAGTTGACTCATATATTCTTTTGACGAGGACTGGTGGAACCCTAGCGCCTGGATATCTGCTGTTGCACGTATTCCATTCCGTATCCCAGCCGCCTCCATTGCTCGATGAGCGGCACGTTTGTTTAACGCAAGTAGGTCATTAGGTATTTTCGCTATGCGGGTAGCAATAGAAAGAACTTCCGAATCTAAGTCAGCCTCAGGAAATGACCGATTTGCCATCCCGGACGAAACTGCGTCAATGCCGGACATGTGGTCTCCAGTTAGTAGTGCTTCCATTCCTTTTCGAAGCCCCATCATCCATGTTTGCCACTGCATGTCGGGAGGGGACATTAAGCGGACAGGTGGGTAACCGATTTTGGCGTTTTCGGCGACGTATATTAGGTCGCATGCATTTGCTAATTCAGTTCCTCCTGCGAGGCACCAGCCATGTACTTGTGCAATAACTGGTGTTGACATGTCCCAGATCTCAAACCAATTGTTCACCACATGTCGAGACCACCATCCATCTGTTTTCGCGATAGAACGCTCAACAGCATGATTTGATTGGGAAAGGTCATATCCTGCTGAGAATGCTTCACCGGAGCCGCGAATGATCATCACAGAGATTTCCCTATCTTGATCTCCGTTACGTAAACCATTAAAAAGCTCCTCACGGATCTCGTCATTTAACGCATTACGTTTTTTAGGACGGTTCAGCGTAAATCTTCGGATTCGATTTGCAGGTTCATCAATGATTACTGTTTTGTTTGCCATAATCTTTCTTTGGTTCCGGTGTTCCTGAATTTGTTTTCACATTAGGTCACCATTTAGGTAGGAATCTCGAAGTTTCCTTTTATTTATTTTTCCCATGGTGTTTCTATTAAGGGTGGAGACAATCTCATACGAACGAGGGCACTTGTAATGACTCAATTTATTGCGTAACCAGTTAGCAATTTCTTCAAGATCTGGTGGTGAAGATGGGGTATTTATAGTTATGAGTGCTTTTAATTCTTCGCCGAGGTCTTCGTGGGGGACCCCAATGCAACCAACATCTGCAATGCTCGGGTGGTCAATTAGAATCTGTTCTGCTTCAGCAGGATATAAATTCACACCTCCAGATACGACCATGTCACTGAATCGGTCAGTGATAAAAACGTAACCATCTTCATCGATGTAACCGATTTCACCTAGCGTAAAAAGTCCAGGTTCTGGATTGGCAGAAGCTGTTTTTTCTGCGTCATTAGGGTAGATGATCCCTCTTCCGGTTGAGTCACGGAAAAATAGTCGCCCCTCTGAATTTGCTGGGAGTTCGTTTAATTCGTCATCAAGAGTGAATGCTTTGAAGGGAGGGATTGCTTTACCTACAGAACCGGGGTGTTCTAGCCACTCTTCGCTGGTAATTGCGCAGACTGTTCCAACTTCGCTAGCTCCGTATGCGTCACGGAAAATTGGCCCCCACCAATCAATCATCGATCGCATCACGTCAACAGGACACTTTGCCCCTGTGTGCGCCGCGAATTTCATGGATGAAACATCGTATTTCTTTTTTGTTTCATTGGGTAAAGCAAGCATGCGAACAAAATGGGTTGGGACCATAACGGCGGACTCAGTTTTGTGTTTTTCGATTGCAGCCAAAGTAGATTCTGCATCAAATCGTCCAAGTATTACGGATGGGATACCTAGAGTCAGTAAACGCATTCCTGAAAGTGGGCCTGTGTGATACATGGGGCCGACCACTAAATGAGTCCCGAAGTTAGCAAATCCGCTCTGGCTGAGACCGACAATATGCTCAGTCATCGTTGAGCCGCCAGCGAACATAGTTGGGGGGAGTTCGGTTCCTTTTGGGAGACCGGTAGTTCCGGATGTGTAAAGAAGGTTCGGAAGGGGCGTTACTTTATCTGGTGATGTTTCTGGTGATCCAGATTCAAGCCATTCTGACCAGTTTGTTATTTGTTTGTAGTCTTCGCAGTTCCAGCCAATGACCAACTTCACTCCTGCTTCTCGTGCAGCGAGGATTCCGCGGTCAGCGGTAATGTTATCAACAAAGAGAATCTGGCTTTCAGAGTCTTTCAAAATATAGGTTGCTTCTTCAGCGGTCAGATGGAAGTTTACGGGAACAGAAGAACACCCTCCGAATAATGCCCCGAGGTGAGCGAGAGCAGTTTCTGAAGCGTTTTCAGCGAAGACTGCTACGCGACGTTTTGGCCCAAGGTCAATATCAAGTAATAGATTCGCCGCCCTATTAAGTATTTCGTCCACTTGTTCCCAAGTGAGTGATTTGTCAGGGTCTGTTAATGCAATTGCAGATGGTGTTTTTCTTGATTGTTGTTCTGCGAATTTTGGCATAGAGGCCTCCGGTTAGGTGATCAATAGCTCACAATTTTTTCTTGCCCTGCTTAGGTATTTTGTCTTTAGAAAGTTGCTTTTGTTAGGGGTTAGATATTGAGACTAGACCATATGGTCCCAAAATGGCTATTGTTATAGAAAGGCTTCTAGGAGATGTTCTGCAGGTGTGCCCTTTGTTCCCTGTTTGGAAACAATTGATGTGAGGTCAAGGCTTTTGGGTTAGCCGAAACCTACTTGGTGCAATCTTTCAAGAGGGGAATCTGCCATGCCGCTAATGCAAAAGCTGAGTGGTTTAAAATTGTTATTCAAAGGTAGAGAAATCAAATGGTTGATTCTTCAAACACCCATTCCGTAGTAGCGGAACCCCAATTGTTCCATCTCTTCTCGCGGATATATATTGCGTGTATCAATAAGGTTCAGGGATCTCATTTTCCCCGCGACTTTTTCCATATCCAAGGTTTTGAAATCTTCCCATTCTGTCAAGATGACCAATGCATCAGCATTTTCTACGCAAACATAGGGGTCAGTTTCAACATGCACTTCAGGTATTTGGGCGATGTCATCGGTGACCGTCGGGTCGTATGCAAATATCGTATTCTTGTTGTTTATCACATGGTTTAAGACACCGATAGCGGGAGATGAACGAAGATCGTCTGTTCCGGCTTTAAAGGTGAGCCCCCATGCAGCTATCTTTCGAGTAGGAATGTCTTGCGGTAAAGCATCTTGGATTTTAGCGGCTGTTCTTTCTACATGTTGTTTATTTAGGTCAATGGTGTGCTCTAGGAGAGTGAAGTCAAATCCAACGTTTCTCGCGATATGAGCAAGGGATGAACTGTCCTTGGGAAAACACGATCCCCCCCATCCAGGCCCTGGATTTAAGTAACTAGCTCCGATTCGGGGGTCGTATCCGATACCCATTGTGACGTCTTGTATATCGGCACCAGTTTTTTCACATAAGGTCGCAATTTCGTTCACAAAAGTGAGTTTCATTGCAAGGAAGGCATTTGCAGTATGTTTTATAAGTTCAGCGGATTCCCATCCTGTGATTAAGATTGGTGCGTCGAGCTTTGTATATAGCTCAGCAACGCGAGCAGCATCTTGGGGAGCCTCTGCACCGATCACGATCCTACTTGGTTTAAGGAAGTCATTGACAGCGTTGCCTTCAGCTAGAAATTCTGGGTTTGAAACCACAGCAACGTCATTTCTTTGCAGTTGCTTTTTGATTGAGGCAGCTGTTCCTACAGGGACAGTGGATTTATTTATAAGCACAGCGTTTGGTTGCAAAAGGTCAGAAATTTCTTCAATACCTTTTTGAAAGAATGAAAGGTCGGTGCTTCCGTCTTCATTCGGAGGCGTAGGTAAACAAAGGAAAGTGAATTCTGCATTTTTGCAAGCATTCTCTGCTCCAATAACAAAGTTTAAGTTATTAGACCTGATCCCCGAATTAACTATTTCTGAAAGTTGTGGTTCTACAAAGGGAATTTCTCCTCTTTGTAGAGCTTCTACTCGTGAAATGTCAATATCTGCGATGGTAACGTCATGCCCAAGTTGGGATAGGCAAGCGCCGGTTGTTAGACCTACGTAACCTGCTCCTATTACAGCGATTTCTGCCATTATTTGCCTTCTAAGGTTTCCCCAATTGGATTGTACCGATCACAGCCTAGAAAGTGTTTATTGCTTTGGGTAAGAATCTCTTTAGATTTCCTTAGGTGCTTGTTGTTTATATGCTGGGTTTGATACGTCTAGTTTCCTTTTTACTATCTCGGACAGAATTTTGTGAATGTCGGCGAAATTTTCATCAAAATCTCCTGCTTTAATTTTCGAAGCTAAACTCGCTTCGCTTTCTGCTTCTAGCTCATTCATGAGTTTGTCATACGCTTCTCGATCTTGATCTCTTTCTGTAAGTTCTCGTATCGCTATTGATAAAGAATTCACAGCGATACGGAGTTTCCATTTCTCTGCTCCTGAGCTATTTGGCAGGAGGTCTTGAGATAAATATGCTTGTACTGCTTTTATGAGGTCTTCTGCCGATGGGGAATCATAAGGGAGATTGGTTCGCTCTGGGAGCGCCCAGTCAGAGCTATCAATTCCTGTCATAGTCTTTGTTCTCCTAAGCTGATGAGTAGGTCATATTCGTTCTCTGCGACGCGTCTTCCTATGGCTGCAATTTCTAAAGAATTTGTTCTTCCGCTTCTGAAGTCGCCACCCATTTGTAGGCAAATGACCCCCCATCGAAGGGTTCCAAATATTTCCCACCACTGTAGGGTCCTAACAGGGATTTTTCGGCCACTTTCTGATTCGTAGCTCTCCAATAGTGATTCATAGTCTGAAATCCCAGCGACAGTAGCTGAACCGCCGAATCTCCATGCTCGCACGCACATCCATCCAAGATCTTCGCATGGGTCACCAAAATGGGCTATTTCCCAATCTAGAACTGCGTTGAGTCCTGTTTCTCTGAATAGAAGGTTACCGAGCCGGTAATCGCCATGGACAAAGCTAAATCCGGTGGGTTCTGGATGGTTTTTTTCTAGCCATCGGAAAGCTAAATCAAATGTTGGATGAGGGTCCTCAAGGGCTTCGTAAACGAGTCTTAAAGGATGAAGAGGGTTATCTGTAGTCTCAATATCAACATCAACAAGGTCGGTTTTCTTGATGGAATGAATTGATGCAAGCGCTTTAGCGGAGTCTGAAATAAAGTTTTGTCGGGCGTAACTCCACTTGTCGTCACGCAGAATTTTTCGTGCAATAGTTTCTCCAGGGATTCTGGAAGTGATGCTGAAACTTCGCCCATTGAAGTTCTGAGAATGCCCGGAAACGATGACAGTAGGGACTGGGACTTTGTTTTTTTGGGCGACAGTAAGGATTTTCGCCTCACGAGCGCAGGTCCCTTCTAAGCGTTCCATGCCCGGCCGGTCCATTTGGAGGATGAGTTCGTGTATTTGACCATGTGAATCAATGGCATCAAAGCTCCAAGTTTCGCGGTTAGCGCCTCCCGATAAACGGGTGAGTTCAGCGACTTCAACCTTTCCGAGTGTGCTGTGAAGGATTTCAACTAGCTTCATTGCGAGACTTTGAGCATTATTGCCCATTGAAGTTGACTCCTGTAGGTTGCCCATCTTTAATCTGATCTAAGTATTCACTCATTCCCATTCCAATTTTTCCATTGCATGTGAAACGAGTCATGGCTTCGGTGATGCGGGTTTGGAGTTTCTCCCCGTCAGGGCTTTCTCGCCGATTTCGAAGAGGAATGAGTGATAATACTTCACCAGAAATTTCGTATTCTTCGCCTTCCTTGGTTTTTGCCCAGCACTCCATTCCGGTTTGATATCCATCTGAATCCCACACAGAATTAACATGGCAGTCAGTGATTATTTTGTACTCATTTCCCTCTAGGACTATTCCCGAAGCTTTAACGTCTTTGCTTTTTTCATCACGTGAAATTACTGAAAGCATCATGGCGAAATCTTCCGAGAACACCATGGGGAGCCATCGGTACCAATTGATTGACTGCCAGTAACGAGGGCCCCACGATTTATCTCTCAAACCCAAGCCGTTGATTTCATAACTAGTATGCCCTATACGAAAAATTCCTGACATTTTGCCATGTTGTTCATAGTGGGCTTTTGCGAAACTAGTTTCGCTTTCTTGTATAAGCTCACTTCCATCGTCATATGTTGGTCTTCCACCAAACATTGGCGACATGCCATCCCAGTGCAACTCTATGGAGCAGTCAAGTGTCGGGTTTTCTTTAAATGCAGTTCTGGGGTTCGCCATTTGTTTTGGTTCATTGAGGATGCATATTTTTCCTTCATACGTAACCTGCAATTTTTTGAAAGGGTCAATTACTTCAATTTTTAATCCGCCAGCGTTCATTTCTTGATTTGTCGAAATTTTTGGTCGCCCAAACATGAAACCAACTTGCCCGTTGGGAAGGTATAAGCAGACTGACATTTCTGCGTAACCTTCGTTAACTCTATTTCCGAGTCGGAACCAGCCACCAATTTCTTGTTCCAGATCAAATGTATTGAAATACATGGATTCGTTGTAGTTCGTGACAGGGTCCGGCTCGTGCGGATATTCATCGGAGGGTTCAAGAACAGTTATAATTTTCTTTTCAGCCATAAGGTAGACGTTAGCCGGTATGGTTACGGGCTTACATTTTTGACAATATGATTTTGTGTTTCATTAGTGTCAATAGTTATTTAGGTCTTTATGAGGCTCGGAAAGGTACTTGTGTTTTGTATCGTTTTGTATCGGGCGATGATCTTTGATCTAATGGGCTTAGGTAGAGATGAGGGGGATAAATGACAGGTCGTTTGGATGGGAAAGTTGCGGTAATCACAGGTGCTGGAAATGGTATTGGTAGATCTACAGCTATTCGTTTTGCTGAAGAAGGCGCAGCGGTGATCGTTGCTGATATCCAAAGTGATAAAGCTTTGGAAACTGTTGAAATGATTAGTGAAGTTGGTGGGAGAGCAAAATCAATAGGTGTTGATGTGACAAGCGGAGTTGACAACGATGCTATGGCCGACTTGGCTGTCGAGTCGTATGGAGGTTTGGACTGCTTAGTTACTGCTGCTGGGATAAGCCACGCTAATTATGTCTCCGGCGATATTGAACCTGACATAAAAAATATTGTTACGAGTCGTGAGGATTATTTAGAGAGGCCAGGGTGGGAATTCGTAGAAGGAGATCCGGAGCATTTTGACAAAGTGCTCAGTGTTAATCTCAAGGGAACTCTTCTCGGGATGCAGTCTTGCGCGGCGAGAATGTTAGAGAGTGGCACTCAAGGTTCAATAGTGACTGTTGCGAGTATCGCTGCGAAACATCCAGATGCCGGACCGGTTCCCTATACCGTTTCGAAAGCTGGTGTTTGGATGCTAACCAAGAAGGCTGCCCGTATGCTGGGGCCCGTCGGGATCCGTGTTAATTCCATAGGGCCAGGATTTATTAGTACCCATATGACTGCGATTATTGATCTCATGGATGAAAGTGAAACGGCGGCATTTAATGAAATGATCCCGCTCGGTCGGCGAGGAGAGCCTATTGAAATTGCCAATGCAGCACTTTTTCTTTGTAGCGATGAGTCGAGTTATTTTACCGGAGAGATTCTTCACCCAGATGGCGGATTTTTTACTGAGTAAATTAAAGCCCTAAGTTTCGCCCAACTATTTCTTTCATAATCTCCGTAGTTCCGCCGTAGATACTTTGCACACGTCCATCTCTCCATAGGCGAGAAATTGGGTATTCATTCATGTATCCATACCCCCCGTGAAGTTGCAGGCATTGATCAACGGCTCTTTTCTGGAGTTCGGTCGTCCACCATTTCGCCATTGCTGCTTCTTCGGCGGTTAACTCTCCATTGTTTAGCGCTAACGAACATTTATCTACGAAAGCCCATGCAAATTCTAATTCGGTTGCAATTTCTGCCATCTTAAATCTGCTGTTTTGGAAACTTCCAACTGGTTGCCCGAATGCCTGCCGTTCTTTAATGTATTCAAGTGTGAGATTGAAGGCGTACTGAGTTCCTGCGACGGCAGAAACAGCTATGTTGAGTCTTTCTTGAGGAAGGTTAAACATCATGTAGTAGAAACCCTGGTTTTCTTCGCCCAGTAAGTTCTCTGACGGAACTCGGACGTCTGTGAAAAAGAGTTCGGCAGTATCTTGGCTATGCCTTCCTATTTTTTCTAAATTTCTTCCTCGCTCAAAACCTTCCATTGCTCGTTCAACTATGAAAAGTGAAATTCCTCGATGGCGGGCGTCTAGGTCAGTTTTCGCCGCGACAATAACAAGGTCGCTGTTGATTCCATTTGAGATAAATGTTTTTGCTCCGTTAAGAATGTATGTTTTGCCGTCTTTAATTGCTGTTGTCGCTATTGACGCTAAGTCAGAACCAGTACCTGGCTCGCTCATAGCGATAGCGGTGATAAGCGAACCATTTGTTAGTCCATGCATCCATCGTTCTTTTTGTTCCGTAGTGCAATATTCCTTAAAATATGGAAGGCAAATATCGTTATGAAGCCCGAGACCTGAACCAGCGGCTGCAACCCCAGCAAGATCAAATTCTTCACCCATTATTTGATTAAATCGATAGTCGTTGATTCCACCTCCACCGTATTCTTCGGGGAGGTCAATTCCTAGAAAGCCGTGTTTTCCGGCTTTTTCAAACAGTTCTCTGCTTACTATCCCTTCTTGTTCCCAAAAGTTATTGTGTGGAACCATTTCCTTCTCAATAAATTGTCTGAAAGTCTCTCTGAATAGTTGGTGTTCCTCTTCAAATATTGTTCGTTTCATGAAATCTCTCCACTCCTATTTTTTGTTTGAAGGAAAGTTTCTATCTCTGCTGGAGCGTCAACGCTAGAATCTAGTTCTGAACGGAACCCTGTCAAGCTAGTGATAGCTATGTAGCCTTCATCTACTAGGGCTGTGTCTGTATCTTGTTTTAGTTCAACATCTCGAGGGGACACTACAATTCGTAATTTCCCAGGGATAGTTCCCTCTAGAGATGTTTTTGTTGTTCCAAAAGCAGCGATTCTTCCCCACTGGGCACCGCGGATCTGTGCAATTGGTTTGTTAGGAACGTTTATATTCAGAACTGTTTTTCTTGGAGCTTTCATTATCCAAGTAGCAGCAGCTGTTGCGACAAGACCACTTGTTTCCCAAAGCATTGGGCTCTCCGTCCTTTTTTGGCTAATTGCGATTCCAGAGATACCAAAGTTTTGCGCGATCATTGCAGCTCCGACCGTTCCCGAGTGAAGGATTCCACGTCCACAATTTGCTCCGTCATTACTTCCTGAAATAACGAGTTCCGGTGGTTCGCCGAAGGTTCCCAGCATTGCGGTTAAAACGCAAAATGCTGGGGGGCCATCAATGCCCCACGCCTCAATATCGGGTGCAGAAGGAATCTTGTATTCTTGGATTTCAAATTCTGCACCATTATCAAGAGTCCCGACTCCTGCTCCCCAACCTGATCTTTCACTTGATGGCGCAGCCACGGTAATGTCATGACCTTCTTTATCAAGTGCTAGTGCAAGGGCGTGTAGCCCAGGTGAAAAAACGCCGTCGTCATTCGTTAATACAATCCTCGTCATTAGAAATCTATCCCTTCAATGAATGATGCAAGTCCGTAGTCAGTAGCAGCAGTAAATGTTCGTGTTATGCATTTATCTAGAAGTTGCTTCCCCCGTTCATTTGCGTAATCAAGGTCACTATCAATTACTTGATTGTAGGTTTGAACCATGAGACTTGCTTTTATGTCAGCCCAACACTCATCTATTGTGTATTTGCTTATGCCGTTTGCAATTAGTTCCTCATGATAATGATTCACGAGTTCCAATTCGTGGTTTCTTCTATCCTCAACTTCTAGAGAGGCACTTAACCAGTTTGAAATATCCCACGCCCCCCAAAATCGGGTGCAGTATTGAAAGTCGATTATGGTTATAGACCCATCAGGGCTCACAAGGTAATTTTCGCATCTAGCATCGTTGTGGGTAAAGGTTTGGTTACCTTGTGCAACTGCCCAGTCTAAAAAATCAGGGTACTTTGGAATAAAATTCTCAACAGCGTCAAGTGTGTCAGCATCAAGTTCTCTAGCCCAAGTGGTTTTAAAATTTTGGAATAGGTTTTTCGCTAAATGTTGGGATTGTTTGTACATGGGGTTATTCATCGGAGGAAGCCAGTCAAGTTCATACAGTTCGTCTGTCTCCCAATAATGTGCATGAAGCTTTGCCAACAGTGAAAAAACTGATGCAGTTTTTTCCACATCAGCTCCGGTTATCTGATCCATTACAGTCGTATTTAGGATCTCTTCAATCAGAATTGAGAAAGGGACACCTTTAATATCGATTTCTGAGAAATGACATTCGGGTGCGGGAACGGGAAATTTCTTTCGTCCTTTCTTATAGAAATTCACTTCGCGCTCGTAATAACCCATTGTTTGACAGAGCAGAATATTTTCAGGTGCTTGAGACTGGAATTTCGCCACCAGTGTCTTCGGACCAGTATTATTTGGTGCGTAAGTGAGATGAAGTCTGCTTACTTCGCCTAGAATTCCAACTCCCTCACCTATATCAGTCCATGAAAAATCAGTGACCTTTCCAAATTCTTCAGGAAGTACCTGATTAAGCCATTCGGTTGAAATTTCGTTGATACTTTGCGGAATCATTATATGAAAGCAATCTGACAACTATGAAGCGTTAGATGCTTTTTAAATCTTCCATAACTTGTCGCCATTGTTCAGGTTCGGATTGCCCGGGAGCATAGAAACTTAATCGATCAATGACATCGCCAAATCTTTTCCCAAGTTCAGGAGCAATTTTGTCAGGTTCACCAACGACAGCAAAAGTATTTAGGATCTCATCGTCAATGAGTGTTCCCATCTTTACCCAATCTCCCTGTTTCGAGAGTTGATTAAGTTCTTCTTGGAGTCCTCCCCAACCATGCAATTCAAGTACTCCACGGTAAGCAGGAGTCGAGCCATAGAAAGCAATCTGTTGACGAGTAGCAGCTGCAGCTTGTTGCATTTGCTCTTCATTTTGCCCTGTAACGACAAAGAATGGCCCTGAGATAGAGAAATCATCAAGAGACTTACCAGCCTTTTCTCTTCCTTTAGCAATGTTGGGGATTGTGACTTCGCGCAGGTACCTTTCAGTGGTAAAACCATGACAGATAATCCCATCGCATACTTCACCAGCGACTTGTGTCATGAGTTCTCCTACTGCAGCTAAATAAATTTTGGGTGGCCCAAAACCTCCTAGTTCTCCTTTATTAGGGGCAAAGAACGGAGTCATCAAGGTGTGTGTATAAAAATCTCCGCGGAAATTTAGTCTTTCCCCAGTTAGCCACGAATCCCATATAGCACGAGTCGCTGAAATCATCTCTCGCATACGAGCAGCAGGTTTTGACCACTCCATACTAAAACGTTTTGTGATATGGGGTTTAATTTGGCTTCCTAGACCAAGGTTGAATCTCCCATTGCTCATTGCTTGCAGATCCCAACCGATATTTGCGAGAATCATAGGGTTTCTAGCAAAAGCAACCGCGATTGAGGTCCCAAGTTCAATATCTTCTGTATGTTCTGCTGCAATAGTTAATGGAAGGAACGGGTCGTGACTTGTTTCAGCTGTCCAGATGCCGTCGTATCCTCGTTCCTCTTGCGATTTTGCTTCACGCGCAATATCGCTGATGTTTGTGGACCCCATTCCCAATCCGCCGTCTACTTTCATACATCTACTCCTTCTACGTTTCGTTCACGCAGTTTCTCTGCTGAACATTGGAACTCTCCTGATAGATCGTAAGGTCCTGAATAATGTGGTTGCAGGAATCTTCGGCTGAATTTCCACCCCTCGGTTGTTAGAACATATTCGTCATCGTAATGTGCAAGGAGGATTCCCCGATCTCCATTTGCACGCACAACTTGTTCCTGAATATACCATCTTCCACTCGCAGCATTTCCGGAGGGGTTGATCTCAACACCCCCGTTTAGAACAGTCTGAATGGTTGCTTCAAACCCTTTCATAGCCCCATACCAGAGTTGCTTGATCGCATCTAGGCCTTCTACGAGTCTGCCTCCTCCAAGATCCCAAACAGCATCTTCAGCCCAGGTGGATGACCACTGCTCCCCATTTCTATGAACGACTGCATCTGCGTATTTATGGACGAGCATCGCAATTTCGGAATATGGTTCATTGGTAGCGGACATGGGTTTCTCCTTGTTAATGATGGTTTAGCAGGAATAAAATTGTTTTGCCTATCGTGGACCTTGATAGTCTAAGAAAGCTTTAAGATCAATTGACGAAGCTATATTTGCTATTGGGTATTAGGAGGTAGCTATGAAACTCGGTTATAACACTGGTTATTGGAGTGCGGGCCCACCAAAAGGTGTTGAAAATGTCATTGCGGAATGTGACAAGCTCGGATTTGAACATATATGGACAGCGGAAGCCTATGGCTCAGATGCTCTTAGTCCTTTAGCATGGTGGGGGGCGAACACACAAAATGTGAAACTTGGAACAGCGATCATGCAGATGTCAGCTCGAACTCCTGCAGCGACGGCGATGGCAGCGATCACAATGGATCATTTGAGTGGAGGTAGGTTCATTCTTGGTTTAGGTGCTTCTGGACCTCAAGTCGTTGAAGGATGGTATGGAGAGCCCTATCCGCGCCCGCTTGAGCGAACACGGGAATTTGTAGAGATAGTTCGTTCAATTGTTGCCCGTAAAGAGCCAGTAGAGTTCTCTGGAAAGCATTATTCAATGCCTTTTCCTGAAGGCACTGCACTTGGAAAGCCTCTGAAATCAAAAGTTCATCCGTTTAGGAATGAGATTCCAATTTACTTGGCTGCGGAAGGCCCCAAGAATGTTGCTTTGTCAGCTGAAATCTGTGATGGCTGGCTTCCTTTGTTTTTCGCTCCCAAAGATAATGATTTCTACAAGAATGCTTTGCAGACGGGCTTTGATGCTGCAGGTCGCCATGGGTGGGGTGATTTTGAAGTTGCCTGCACGGTAAC